>JAABUH010001216.1_pt1 | contig 30490 bp, 35 predicted proteins | sample 5559121 | NCBI WGS metagenome assembly JAABUH01 (sample SAMN10711871, study PRJNA513364) | rock metagenome | isolation source: Antarctica rocks | place: Antarctica: Victoria Land, Battleship Promontory nord | collected 2015-12-28
TGCCGCCTCATGGGCCGCGCGGGGCTGCAGCTGACTGGACGTGCGCCTTGCAGAGGACATACTTGGGCACTGGCAAGCTTGCGGAGCTGGCGACCGAGCTGGCCGAGCTGAAGCCCGACACAGGCACGCAGGGGTGGCTGTCGCCACAGCTCTTGCGCAGCGGCGCTGCCCGCCCTTGACCAGCGCGCCGGTGTCCGCAGTGATCTTTGACGACGAGCTGACCCCCGGGCAGCTGCGCAACCTGGAGAAGGTGACGGCGCCCCGCTGCGGCACCGGCGGCCGCTGCCCCGGCCGCTCGCTGACGCCGTGCTCGGGCGGCGCAGCAACTGGCGCCCTGCCGCGTGGCTGACAGGACTGCGCTCGTCATCGACATCTTCTCTCAGGCCGCAAAGACCAAGGAGGGGCAGCTGCAGGTGGGCACGCTCCGCCAGCCCCCGGCGCCGGCCTCGCCGTCCGCGCTTGACAGCGCGTGACCTCGCTCGTGCGAGGCGCCCAGGTCTCGCTCGCGCAACTGGACTACCAGCTGCCCCGGCTGACGCGCATGTGGACGCACTGTGCGCCCGCCTCGGCCCCGAGCTCCGAGCCTGTGGGTGACGCCGGGCCCTGAGGAGGCGGCGCGGGGCCTGACGGCGGGCGTGCGGCGCCAGTGGAGCGGCAGGCGGGCGGGCGGACGCGCGGCATGGGCGAGAAGCAGATTGAGATCGACAAGCGGCTGCTGCGCCTGCGCATGGCGCAGCTGCGGCGGCAGGTGGAGGAGGTGCGGTCCCCGGCACCGTGCTCTCCCGCCCGGCCGTGCGCTCGCGGCGCAGCCGGCGTGCCCCGTGTGGCGCGCGCCTCAGCGCACGCGCGCGCCAGGTCCGCCGGCACCGGAAGCAGTACCGCGACCGGAGGGCCGATGTGCTGCTGCCGGTCATCTCGCTCGTGGGGTACACCAACGCAGGCGCGCCCGCGCATGCGACGCCCGCAAGGCCGCGGCCGCGCGGCCGCCTGCGCCCAGCGGCGCGCGCGGCGGGCCAGGCAAGAGCACGCTGCTCAACCGCCTGACGGCCGCGGGCGTGCTGGCGGAGGACAAGCTCTTTGCGACGCTCGACCCCACAACCCGCCGGCTGACGCTGCCGTCGGGCAAGGAGGTGCTGCTGACCGACACCGTGGGCTTCATCCAGGTGGGCGCGGGGCGCCGCCGCGCACGCAGCCCGCCCCGTCCGTGGGAGCCCCTGCGCCAAAGTCCATGACGCCTTGCTGGGCGGCGCGCAGAAGCTGCCCACGCAGCTCATTGCCGCTTTCCAGGCGACGCTGGAGGAGATCGAGTCGTCCACGCTGTTGATGCACATCGTCGACGTTTCCCACCCCAACGCTGCCGCGCAGTCTGCGAGCGTGCTTTCGGTGCGCTCCTTGTCTGCGCCCACAGCTAGTCCCGCACCCTTTGCCATATCTGTGCCTGCTGCATGCATTTTTGACCCGACAAGTGAGCGGCGTGCAGGTGCTGTCAGAGCTCAACGCGGATCACCTGCCGCTGGTGCGGATGACCCACGAGCACATCTTCCCGTGCGGAGAGTGCCTTTGACTGGCGGCGCGCAGAGCTGCAGGCGTGCGAACCTGGGCGGACCCTGTGACGTGTGAGCCGCTGTCTGCTTCGGGCGCCAGGTGACCGTGTGGAACAAGCTCGACGCCGTGGCGTCCCCGGACACCATCCGCGCGGTCGCGTCGGCGCGCGAGCGCGAGGGCACGGTCTGCATCAGCGCTGCCACCGGCGAGGGCATCGACGCCATGCTCGCGCTGCTGGACCGATACATCGCCGCGCTGCTGCTGCCCATGCGCTGCATGCTGCCGTTCGCTCAGGTGCGGCCCGGCCGCGCAGCCAGGAGGGCCTGCAGGCTGATGCGAACGCGAGCACGGTGCTGCAACGCTGGCCGTGTGAGCCGCGGCCGGCGCACAGGGCGACCTGCTGGCGGAGCTGCGCAGCTCAGGCGTGCTCACGCAGCTGGCGTGGACCGAGCGCGGCACGCTGGTCGAGGCGCGCGCCCCGCTCGGCCTGCCTGCTGATGGGGCTGGTGACAGGAGGCGCGGGCGCGACGCGGGCTGCGGGAGCGCAGGCCCGCGTGCCGCCAACGCTGGCGGGCAGGGTCGCGCAGTACGCCGTAGAGGAGGAGGAGTTTCAGGACATCCTGGACACGGCGAGCGTGTTGGAGAAGCCGGGCACGGTAACAGACGCGGAGGTGTAAGCAGGCCGTGCGTGCGGGAGCAATAGAAACATGTACACCCAATTGCAACAGAGACGAACAACATGCAGACACCGCCGCCTACTCGGCCTCGATCACCACGCCGATGCCCTTGGTGCGCCCCTCGCGGAACACAAACCGCGTGCCGGCCGTCAGGTACTCCGGCCGCTGCAGGAAGCGGAAGCGCACGCACGCCCCTGCGCGCGCGGCGCGGGTCCGGCCCGCCACGGTCTGGCACTGCGGCTCGGCTGGGAGCAGGCGCAGGCGGGCGCGCGGGGCGCACTGTCACCCGACCGCAGGCGCTCGCGATCCATGGCCACCACGCGCGCCGCCTGCGCGCGCACCACACCCTCACCACCTGCCAGACAGACAGCCCTGCATCCGGGCAGCACGAGGGCGCGCCGCACTCACCTGCCGCACGATCTCGCAGTGGATGACCGCTTGGTAGCGCGGCTGGATGGTGGTGCTGTGCGTCAGCACGCTCACCTCGGCCGAGAACTCGTACGTCGCCTGCGCAGCACAGCCGCCACGCGAGCGAGTGAGTGGTGCAGGCCGTGCCCCAATGAGGCTGGGCGATGACGTGCCGGCCCCATGCACGCTTGCAGTGTGCACCTTGGGGTGCAGGCTGGCGTCCACGAGGACCATGCCCTTGCGCACCGCGCCGCGCTTGACCTTCTTGAGCGCCAGCGCCGCTGTCTGGCCCGCCACGACCTACACCGCCGCAGCGTTGGGGGCAGCGCGCAGGAAATGCTCCAGCGTCCAGACTAGACGCGCCAAGCACAGGGGTATCTTAGACGAGAGGCATGTGAGGCGCGTCGTGCCGAGCAGCCCCGCGCCTTGTGCACGGTCAGGCGCTTGTACGCGATGGACTTGATGGCGGTCGGCTTGAAGGAGCCGTCGGCCAGATCGGGCCCGAGCAGCAGCGACGCGCCCGTGGTGATGACGCCGCCCTTGAGCGTGCCCGCCACCACCGTGCCCACGCCCGGCACGCCGAACGTCTCGTCAATGATGAACGTCGTCGGCTCTTGTGCCTGCCGCCGCACCACGCCCTAGGTGTTTAGCCCAAATACGCGCCACAACACCAGGCCGGCTCCACAGCGCCCATCGGCTCCCAGCATCCGCGGTCAATGCCCCGGCAATGCCGTGGGCACAGGGCGGGAGCGCGCCCGCTCCGCCCAGCGCTGCCGCAGCGGCAGCAGGTTGTAGAACAGGCGGACCAGGTCCAGCCCGTCGCCCGTCACCGCGGACGTCAGCAGCACCGGCGCCAGCGTGGCGGTGTGCATGTGCCGCGCGCACGTCAGCACGTCGTCGCGCGAGCGCACCTGGGCGCGAGCATGCGCCATCACAGCCCCCTTGCCGGCCGTGCAGCCAGAGCAGTGCAGGAGGCAGGTGCCCATCACGCAGGCGGGCGGCAGCGCAGGCGCGGCCCGCACCATGAAGGGCTTGAGCCGGACGCCCGGCTTGCGCAGGATGGCCGAGAGCGTGGCCAGCGTGTGCTCGAGCACATGCGCCGGGCAGATGTCCACCTTGGTCACCTGCCGCCCGTCCGGCGCCCGCCCGAGTCAGTGCGCGCGCCCCAGGCTGCGCGCGCAGATGGTCGCGAGCGCAGGCCGGCCTCACGCGGCTGCAGGGCAGCTCGCACCAGGAAGAACACGGGCACCTTGAGCGCCAGCGCCACGCCCAGGTGCTCCTTGCACATGCCCACCACCCCTGCCGCCGCGGGCGGGAGCAGGCCCTCAGCCGCACGGCACCGGCCTGGGGCACCACGCAACCACACGCAGCGCAAACGCAGCGCGGATTAACGCACGCCGCACGGCGTCAGCACGCTTGCGCACCCGCGTTGGCGCCGATGATGAGGCAAGCGTAGTCTGCAGCGCCCGCACACTTTGCGTCAGCGCTCTGCCGAGTCGAGGCACAGCGGCGCATCCGGCCACGGCATTTACTGCGCACCGGGCATGTGGCCGGTCAGGCCGTACGCCGTGGTCTTAAAGTAGCGCTCGTGTCCGGCCAGGTCCACGAGCGTGATGACCTTGCTGGAGCGCGCGATGTAGTCTGACGCGTGCGTGCGGTACAGCGAGTCGTTGAGGATGTTGCCGCGGGAGTCCAGCTGCGCGGCACCGCGTGATGTCAACACATGAGACGCAGGACAGCATGGCTGCCGCAATTGTGGGCAAATGCGCACGCAGAGGTTGTGCTGGCCGATGGACGACGTGCGGCCCGTCTCCTCTTCGTGGTGGTGCTTGAACACCTGCATCCCGGGGCGACACGTCATCAGCAGCCTGCGGCGCGCCGGCGCGACACGCGGTGTGCGCAGACCCGCACACGCTCGGCGCGCCTTGGAGCGGGCCAGGCCGCGGCCGTCGTCCAGCAGGCTGCGGGTGAGGACGCCCACCATCGTGCTCTTCCCGCTGTCCACGTTCCTGCAGGCGCACGCGCGCCCTGCCTCCCCAGTGCACTGGCAGCAAAGTGACACAGGGCAAGCGCTGGCAAGGGCGCAGGCCCGCGTCAGCGAGCGCAGCTGCGCGTGCACACGCTCCGCTGCTGCACGCATGGCGGGCACGCCGGCCAGCGCACCCGATGACGGCCACGCGGAGTTCGAGCGGCATGCCGCCCGTCGCCCGGCGCCGCACGAGCACGTCCGCACTCGCGCCGCCTGCCGGCCGGCGGTCCGCCGTCAGCTGCAGCGCGCTGCCCGGAGCCCGGCGCCCGCGAGCTTGCAGGCGCTCACCGGTGCCGGGCTTGAGGCTGAGGCGCGTGCGCAGCACGGTCGCGTCCGCCTCCTGGTCCGCCAGACGCCGCGTCAGCTCCTCCAGCGCGTGCTGCAGCTGCGCCTCGCTCAGGTTGTCCGGGCCCCAGCTGCTGCCGACCGCCATCACCACCTCGCCCACCGCGGCCACCTGGTGCGCATCGGGCACCGCCTCAGGTCACGGCTCCGCTCGAGCGCCGGCGGGGCGCGCACGGCACAGCGCGGCGGGCGGGCTCGGCAGGTGGCGGGCATGGAGCGCGCGCCTCCACTTGCAGGGCCGTGATTGCGTGCTCGAGCCGCGCGCTGAAGGCTTGCTCGGGCGTCAGCTCGCTGCCGACGGACGTGAGCAGCACCTGCGCCTGCGCGTCCTCCGGCTCGTCCACCGCCGGCAGGCCCTCCAGCGCCTCGCACCAGCCCGTGTCGTCGGTGGACTCGCGCGCGCGGCTCAGGTGGTGCGGCTTCTTGCCAGACATTGGTGCTGCTGGGAGCTGGCTGAGGCAACGGGCAAGCGCCCGCGTCAACAGAGCTGTCCTGTCAGCCTCGGTTGTCTTCGTAAGGGTCTGCTGCTGCTCTCCTGCTGTCTCCTTGCCAGAGTCTGGGGCGGGTATGCAGGCTGCACAGACTTCATATCTGATGGGGCGCGCTCAGGCGCGGCGCTGCAGCATCGCAGGCGGCTCAAGCTCAGCGCTGCTGGACGCTTGACAGACCGTGGACGGAAGCTGTTTCAGAGATACCTTGGGGAGTGCAGGCTTGAAGTGGGACACCCTAGCACGGGAAGGGTGCCAGGCGCAATCCGTTGCCGGGACCACTAGTGCAAGCACGAGCGCACACCTGGCCTGCCAGTACCCACACGCACTCTGTGACTGCTGCACGCCGGTTGCCGCCCGTTCATGCGCGCACTCGCCGCCGACCTGGTCAGGGGCGCTGCGCCTGCGCGCGCCGCGGCGCTTGGCGTCCTTGCATTGGCCCGTCACGGGGGCCACATTGGCGTCGGAGGGGGCGCGTTCGCTGCGGGAGGAGGCGCCCAGGGATGATGGCCAGTGCCCCTTCGCGGAAGCGGGCGCTCAACTCGCAGGTGCCTGCGCCTGTGCGGGCCGCTGCCCCAGCGCCCCCTCTCCTGTGCGCCTGCGTTCTGGGCGCGGGTGAGAGCTGACGGCTGAGGCCGCGCAGGTACCCCTGTCGGCTGAGGAGGGCGGCCTGTCCAGCGGGGTGGGGGAGGGCGCTGCGGCGAGCGGGCCGCACGGGCTGCCTGCTGAAGCCGCCGCCGGCGGCCACTCCAGCGGCAGCGACAGTGAGGCCGGGGCGGCGCACCCGCGCGGATTCAATGGCCAGGATCGCGGGGTCAGGTGGGCCCTGCAGCGGGCCGCGTCCGGCGCGCACGCCCAGGCGCAGCGCAGCGAGAGCGCGCCTGCGTCCGAGCTGGGCACGCCGCGCGCCGCCGAGGCGCAGGAGCGCGACGAGGACGGCGAGGAGGAGGGCGCCGGCGACAGCGACGGCCCCGAGAAGGCCGACCGCAAGGAGCGGCCGCGGAAGCCGCACCTGCAGGTGGGGCCCGCCGAGCCCTGCGCGCTGCGCCGCTGCCTGCGGCCGCTCGTCTCGTCGCGCGCGCCGAGGCCGCTCGGCTGCGCGCGCAGGGCCGCTTCAGCGGGCGGCTCGAGACCAAGTGCGACGAGAAGCGGCTGGCGGACGAGTGCAAGCTGCTGGGCCCGCTGCTCGGCGGCGTGGGCAAGCGCGGCGAGCGCAGCCGCCTGACGCTCGCCAAGATTGTGCGCGGCATCGCCTCGGGCGAAGTGCGCAGGCACTGCGAGGCGCGCGAGGCTGAGCTGCAGGTGCGCCCTGGCCGCCTCTGGCAGGTCCAGAAGGGGACCTGGCGAACAGCGTGGCCGGTGAGGTGTCCAGCGCGGCGTGAGCCAGGCGTGAGCGCCGCGCTGTGCGCTGCGGCAGGGCCTGCGAGAGCGCATGCTGCTGCTCGAGGCGGAGGGCCGGGCACCGGAGGGCGCTGCGGCCGGGCCCGACCCTGCGGGTGTGCCGGGGCTGGCGCCGGGCGCAGCCGCCGCGGCTGCGCCGGCCGCGGTGCTTGTCGCCGCCACGCCCGTGCCCGGCGGTCCTGGGCTGCAGGTCGCGGCCGCGGCCGCGCCGCTGCCGCCGGCTGCCGAGCAGGCGCGCGCCCGCCCAGCCACCTGCACGGGCGGTGTGCTCCGACCGGGCTGTCGCGTGAGGTCCCGGCGCGCGCGCAGGCGCGCGGGGTTGCGCCGGCGGCTCACGGCGGCCCGGCGCAGGGCGGGGCCGCGCCAGGTCTGCCCGCCGCGGCCGCAGGGGCGGCTGCGCCGGCTGTGGTGCTGGTCTCAGCTGCACAGCAGGCGCCTGCGGCGGTGGCCGCGCCGGCCGGCCTGGCGGCCACGCCCTCGCGCGTGGCGGCCACGGAGGCGCAGGCGCTCGCGCAGGAGGCCGTGCAGCTCAAGGCGCAGGCGCAGAACTTCAAGGCGCGCCGGGCTCGCGACTACAGCCACGCCCCCGCCCGCCGCAGCATGAGGCAGCCGGCTGAGCGCGCGCCGCGGGGCCGCGCGCAGGCGCACGCCGACCAGCTGCACGTGCACAGCCAGCACACGCAGTCGCACCCCGTCATGGTGCAGGCCGTCGTGCAGGCGCAGAGCTTCCAGGCCAAGGCGCAGAGCCTGGAGAAGGCGGCCGAGGCGCAGAACCTGCAGGCGCGGGCCGCCGCCCCGCTGCGCCGCGCCGCGCGCCCCGCTCCGGCGGCGGGCGCCGGCGCGCGCTGACGCCGGACGCGCCGCGCCGCGCAGGCGCAGGCGGTGGTGCACGCGCAGGCGCAGGCGGAGGCGAGCGCGCAGGCGCAGCAGCTGGCGGCCAAGGCGCACGAGCACGCGGCCGCGCAGCGCCACGCGGCCGCGCAGGCAGACCACCTGAAGAAGGTCGGCGTGTGCGGCGCGGAGGACGCGACGCACCACGTGGTCGCGCACGCGCAGCAGCTGGAGGCGCGCGCGCACGGCCACGCGCAGGCGCAGACGCAGCTCACGGTGCAGGCGCACAACCTGGCGGCCAAGGCGCAGGCGCATGCCAACGCGCAGGCGCGCCCTGCCCGGGGCCCCCTTTTGTCGCGCGGCTGCAGGCGCGGCCGGCGCGGGCCGCGCTGACGCGCCGCGCGCGCGGCGCAGGCGCACGCGCAAGCGCAGGCGCAGGCGGCCGCCGCGGAGGCGCACCACCTGGACGCCGCGGCGCAGCAGCTGCAGGCGGAGGCGCACCTGGTCGCGTCCAGCGCGCCGGCGGCCGGCCTGCCTGCGCAGCAGCCGCAGGCCATCCAGGCGCGCTCCCTGTGGCCGTCCTCCAGCGGTCGCCGGCGGCCCGGCAGGCTGGCGCGTTGCACTCCGCGGTCTCAGCACGCGTCAGCAGGAACCTTGCGGCGCTCGCTCCAGCTCGTGCCGGCACGTTGTGGGAGGGTCCGGCGCGCGCTGTGAACCAGTCTGGCGCCCATTGCGCAGCGGTGCAGGCGTTGCTCGTGCTGGCCAGCCCAAGTACATGACACGGCGGGGAGCTGGCATGGCCAGGTGCACCCCCTGACCGCCGCTGGCACTGACGCGGGAGGCGCGGGCCGCGCAGGTGGAGGCGCACTACGCGCCGGCGGGCGCGGGCGCGGCGCCGCTGCCGCTGCAGCCGGCGCAGCTGCATGGGCAGCAGCAGCAGGAGCAGCAGATGCTGCATGTGGCGCAGGCGCAGCAGCAGGCCGACCTGGTGGCCGAGCAGCAGCAGCAGCAGCACATGCTGCACGCCACGCAGGCGCACCAGCAGCAGGCGCTGCAGGCGGTGCAGCAGATGCACGTGGCGCAGGCCGCGCAGCAGCAGCGCATGGATGCGCACTTCCTGGCGGCTGCCGCCTCGCAGGCCATGCTGCCCGCGACGGGGGGCGCCGCGCTGGTGGCCACCTCGCTGCCGCCCCTCGCACCCGACGGCTTTGCGGGCGCGGCCGAGCTGCAGGCGCCGCTGCAGGCGCTGAAGGAGGAGGCCGCCTTTGCGGCCGCGCCGCCGCCTGCGCTGCTGGCGCAGCCGGCGGCGGCACCCGCCGCGGTGGACGCGCACCTGCAGGACCCTGGCGAGGCTGCCGGCGCGCTGCGGCCGCCGCCGCCGCACGCGGACGCGCAGTTCAGCGGCGTCCCGTCCCCCCTGCTGCCCCCGTCTGTCGAGCAGGTGTGCGGGCGGCCCCATGGGCCACTGCGGCTCTTCGTGTGGCACGCGCGTGCACGTGCCCCGTCCCTGCATGCGTGCGCTGGCGTCCAGGGACGCGGCGCCATGAAACCCAGTCCGCTGACTGCGGGCCCAGGTGGACGAGATGATGGCCAGCTCGCTCGCGCTGCACCTTCCGCACCCCCCCATCGTGTCTCAGGCGCTGGCGCCCGTGGCGATCGCGCCCACGCCCGCCGCCGCCGTGTTTGTTCCGCCAGCGGTGCGCACGCGCCCAAGCATGCCCTCGCGGGCCCAGCGAATCGTGCTCAGGCACGCCCGGTTGCCTGCCTGTGCGAGGCCCGATCGATGAGGCGGCTGCTGCGACACGGCGCAGGGCATGGGAGTCCAGGCCCTGGGAAGCGTCGTCATGCTGCCAACGCACCCTAGCGCTGTTTTGCCACACGCGGCCCTTCCCACCCAGGCGCGGGCCCCATCCCGAGCCTGTCTTGTCTGGCCGGCCCAGAGCGCGGCAGGCGACGGGGGAGCGCTGCGCGGCAGGTGGAGGCGCTGCAGATGGTGGCGCCCCTGCAACTGCCGGGCTCTGCTTCGCCGGCACTGCCGCCCAACGCCTGATGTGTTTTAGGATATTTGTGCATCACAGAACTGCTTGGTGACTCGCGTGTCATTGCGCGCTGCGTGTGTGTGCTTGAGGTTATCAGCTTTGTAGTCCCAGAGGACCCGGTGACCCTGCTCTGATCACGCTTGTCTGCTTATGAATTAGGACAGTCCTGCGAGGCTCTTGTGTGTGCTGCGCTGCCTGGTTACTTACGACGTGCGCCAAAGTGCTCCTGTCCCAGCAGGGCGGCCGCCCAGGCATCCAGCGGCCCCTCCACCACCTCAGACAGCTCGGCCGCCGCCTCCTGGCGAGCGCGCGCGTCGCCGCACTGCGACACCGCCGCCAGGACCTGCGTGCAGCATGCCCACTGCTGACTGCACACCGTGTCAGAGCCAGGGTGAGCAGAGAGGGGCGGCTGCAGGCGCTGCCGCACCTTGACGCCGTGCGTGGTCAGCAGAGCGGCACACCGCCCCTTCAACACGTCACCCCACAGCCGGCCGGTGAAGCTGCGCGCTGCCTCGCCGCCGCTGCCATCCTCGTTGCCAAACAGCACAAGGCGCCGCAGCGCGCGCGACGCATAAAAGTTGTCCAGCGCAGACTCGCCTGCGCGCGCCGCTCCTGCAGCTTCTATCACGGCGCCCGTGACCGAGCCGTGCTCGCTCTCAGCCTCACAGCCAGGCACTGCTGCTCGTCACACAGCTTACCAGGCTTGCCAGTCTCGTCCGCCGGCGGTGCATCGGCCGGTGCATCGGCTGGTGCGACGAGGTCGGCAACGATACTCGCATGCAGCGCAGGCACGCCCTCGGCGTCCGCACGGCACAGCGCGCCTGCAGAGCACCGCATGCTGAGTCCAGCCTTCCGGCGTGTCTGCTCAGCACACAGGCGGGTGCGCCTCTGACGCCTCACCTCCCGCGCCGCCGCGCGCAGCCTCCACCACCACATCGCAGGCCGTCGGGGAGCGCAGCCAGGCGCCCGCATGCTGCGCGCACGCCCGCACCAGCGCATGCGCCAGGCTCGCCGGCCCAGACTCCAGCACCTCCATGCGCCGAGCGTCCTGGCTCTTCTTGCTGACACCCAGGGCGTCGGGCGCAGCGCCGGCCGCCTGGGCGCGGCGCGGGCGTCGGCGCACGGCTCCGGCGACGCAGCGCATGCAGGTCTGCCTGCCCGAGCAGGCGCACCTCTGCCGGGGGCGGTTGCGTTGGGTGCAGGAAGGCGTGCAGGTGCGGCGGGAGATAGCGCGGGCTGTCGGGCGCCAGGAGGTGCAGCAGCACGCGCCGCGCGTAGCGGTGGACCACCACCTCGTCCAGGTGCGCCTGCACCACGACAATCGGTCGGCAGGGTGAAGAGGCGCCAGGCGGCCACGCATGGCCGACCTGGGGCCTGTTGGGCCGCACCAGGATGTCGGGCACCAGCGTTTTCGCGAGCAGCGCGGTGTCATCCACATGCGTCAGCGCAGACAGCAGCGCCACATGCGCCCACTCATCCTCCATCATGGTGCGCACATGCCCTGCGCGCACGGCCCGCTCATGGCCCCGCGCGGCGTCGAGCGCCCAGCCAGCTCGCAGCGCCGGTTGAGCGGCGCGCCTTTCATCGCCTTGACGGCCTTCTTCCTGTCCTTGGGCGTGCCAAAGGCCAGCACGCAGCACGCGACAAAGGCGCCGTGGCGCGTGTGCACCATGCGCAGCAGGCCCGGCCCGGCCAGCGTCTCCACCGCCTCCGCCACCGCCGAGCTCGGCGCCGCCTGCAGGTACTGCGCGAGCAGCCTGCCGCGAGCGCGCCGGGCTGCTCAGGCCCGGGCGAGCTGCTGCAGGCGCGCTGCCGCCCGGCGGCGGCCCTGGCGCGTGGAGGGGCGCGCCTGTGCGAGAGCACGGCGTCCAGCAGCCCCTTCTCCATGATAGGCAGCAGGTGGATGGCCAGCCGCTGGACGATTGCGCGCTGCTTGAGCGCGTCCGCGCCCCGCAGCGCGGCTGCCAGGCTCTCGGGCGCCTTGTCCTGCGGCGCGCGCACGCGTGTCGGACGGGCAGCACATGGCCTGGTGCGCCCTCTGCGCTGCGCGCCAGCCGGCAGCGGACCTGCGTGAAGAGCGCAAACTCCCTGCCGAAGAACTCGGCTGCCAGCATGTTGCGCTGCGCCCCCGACGCGCGGTTGTACAGCTCGTCGACCACGGCGGACGCGCACGGGTGGCGCAGCAGCTGCGGCGTGCGGCCCTGCACGAGCCGCAGCAGCCCTGCCCATGCATGGGCAGGGCGCAGGCTCAGTGCGCGCACGCGGGGGTGCGGGATGCTGAGGGGGCCCGCCAGCGCTGCGCGGCACAGACTGGGGGCGCGCAGCGCGTCTGACGTGCCACCGCACTTTCTGTCGGACAGGTCATGACCGCAGAGCGACACTGGCGGGCCCTGGGTTTCACACCTGCCCAGCTTCGGCCCACAGGCACCCAAACCACGCCCAGCACTGCCAGGCAGCATATAGCAAAGGCAAGCCTCAGTGACTGAGCGTCCGCACGAGCGTGGCCCGGGTGACCGGGGCGCTGTTGGAATGATAACGCAGTTTCAGCATCACGGGCAGCTTCACCTGCCGGCCCAGCGCTGGCCCCCTGTGCAAGCAGGCGCGCGAGCCTGCGCAAGAGGTTCGGGCGCCGCGCGCACCCGCCAGCTCCACCTTGGTGGCTGTGCCCACCAGCTTGGAAGCCACAAAGTGGCCGTACGGGCTCTTTGCCAGCTCCACAAACGCGGGCGCCAGCTCTTTCTGCAGCACCCGCCGCTGCTCCTGGCTGCCGAGCTTTATGCAGGCCTGGATGATGCGCGAGCCAGTGTGCGAGGCGGAGATCTCTGCCATGCGCCCTTGCACCTGCAGATTACAGCGCTCGGAGCTCAGAGCCCTGCGGAGCAGCCTTGCGTCCGCGCCGCACAGCACAGGCCAGGCGCGTGCCCACCTGCTGCAGCAGCTGTGACACCAGCTCGGCGCGCTCAGACGCGCTGACGTCGCGGCGTCGGGCTACTTCCCACTTGGCCACGGCATCCTGCAGTGAGCAACAAACAGGTTGGCAACACCGCTGGGGGCAGGTGCGGCGGACGTTCAAGACAGGCAGTGCCACCCACCTGCACCAGGCTGTAGTTTGGCTTGCGCTTGGCGAGCTTTGCGCTCTTCACCTCTTTCCTGCTCCTGCCCCATAGAGCAAACCCAAACAGTGTCAGGAGTGCAGGGCAGCAGAGAAACAAGAGGACATCCAGCAGGCAGAGCATGATGCAGGCGTGCCGTTTTGGTGCTGTAGTGCTGAGCTCCCTGACGGCGCCTGGGCTATCAACTGTCTTGGATTTTGTGACCTTCACGGCCTCCACCGCCGCGGTGGGGGCCTTGCGCTTCATAGCAGCTGCACAGAGCCGTGCTTGGGGCGCAACCTGATACGAGAGTAGTGATGTATGCTCAGCGACTGTGATACTGCGAGTCTTGTACTACAATGTACACACATCAATGGTCGGTCCGGCTGTTGAAGGCGGCCTGCCCTTGAGTGCGTCTCAGGCCCTTGTAGGGCTGTGGTCTCCTTCAGGGAGGCCTAGCTAGGCCTGCTGGGAGGCCTAGCCAGGCCTGGTGCCAGCATGCCGTCGCTTAGCAACGTCAATCCGTGCACTGTGACCGACATTCCTGGGCAAATGGGAGTATTATGACCCTTTTTCTGTGTGCTGCATGACACAGTTGTGCTTGTTGCGCCAACACAACCCTGCACTGTGCACGCCGTGCTGCATGCGCTCACCTGTTCACGCGGGGCAGCACTGGCGAAAATACAACATTGAGAAAGATCTTTGCCTGCTGGGTTTTGACTGATTAGTTGTAGACTGACACCTACTCTCGCTTGGGGGCTACCATACATGCCATGGAGCGGGGCGCCTCCGCCTGATAGCTTCTTCCATCACTAAGGTCTCGGTCACCAACAGTGAGCGGACGCCCTCTCGCCTTACTTCACTTGCATAGCGGCAAGGGCAAACACGCGTGCAGTTGCATCGTCCGAGCCAGTCACGACAGACCAGCCACCCCCGCTGAGAGCCAGGTCTTGGATGCCGCGCTGGTGTCCGGTCCACGTTTGAAGACAAGCGCCTGCACGCATGCGGTGTCCTGGCATGCATCTCCCGCTTTGTGTCAGGCCAGCACACAGCGTATCAATGCAGCACCTGATCTGGCGTCCCATGCGCGGACGACGCCATCCAGGCACCCTGTCAAGACGATGGGCTCGCTGGGATGAAAGGCGAGCCTGACCACCGCCTGGACGCACACCGCCGCTCAGCTGCGCTGCGGCCTGGTGGCATGCCAGGCTCGCGGTCTGTCCGGGCGCCCACCTCTGGGTGGCTGCAAGCCGCCCGCTGGGAGAACGTCGCGTTGTCCCACAGCAGCAGCTGCCCGTCGATGCCGGCTGTGGCGCAGAGCGGCAGCACTGGCGAGAACGCGGCGGACTCGACAGAGTCGGTGTGTCCTGCGCGCACAGCGCCGGGCTCATAGACAAGCACAGGCAGCCGTCCACGGCCAGCATCACGGTGGGCTCGTGAGCGTACCTACAAGCTGGCCGAGCACGCGGCCAGTCTCGATGTTGGACAGGCACGTCGAACCATCGGCCGCCCCCGACACAACCACCGTCGAGTCGCTATGCACGCTCAGCGCTGTGAGTCCTGCGAGCGGAGGCGGTGTTCGTTGCGCCGTGCCGAGCGCGCTGCTGGCGGCGTGCGCCCATGCGGGCGCGCGCCTGCCTTGTGGAAGCCGTGCCCCTGCACAGTGCTCGTGCACTCGCCAGACCTCGGGTTCCAGACCCTGAGGCCGGCATCCCCCTCGCCGCCGCCGGTCACAGCGCGTTTGCCGTCCGGTGTGAAGGCGCCGCAGGTCACAGGCCCGTGGTGCCCTGTGAGCACCTGGCGGCGCCCATGCCGACCAAGCGCCGGTCAAGACCCGGGCGTGCCGTGACCGCGTGCATCACATGCCTGCATATGCACATGCATGCACGTGCACGCACACGCGGGACAGCGAGCGAGCCACGCCTGCATGCAGGCGCCCGTCGACGCGTGCCACATCCATGCAGAGAAGTCCTCGCAGCCGGCGAGCACAACATCGCCGCGAGGGTGCCAGGCAAGCCATTCCACAGCGTCGCCAGGCCCCTCCAGGCTGTGGATGCACCTGCCTGTGGAAGCGTCCCACACGAAGACGCGCCCTGCGCAGCTCCGGGCATTGGACATGGCCAGCCTCCGCAAGGCTGCTGTCGGCGCGACGCAAAAGAGCTGCTCACGTACCGTCCAGGCCGCCGGACGCCAGGAGCGTACCCGCGACGTTGAACGCGAGCGAGCTCACCTGCGCAGCCCTGCAACGTTGCTCCCCACGCCCCGCCCAGGTCAGGCGCGCCAGGCTGCGGGCGCAGGCAGCGCGGCCCGCAGCCGTGCACCTCGCTGAACGCACCGAGTCGCTGTGACCTGTCAGCTCTGTTGCTGCAGCGCTTTGTTCTTCTGCAGTCACCTGCGCCCAGGCACCTCGCACCCTCTTCAACCAGGGGCCCACCTCGGAATGGACGGCGCGCACGGGCGCCGCGTGCCGCACCTGCCACAGGAAGGCCCTGTCGTCGCCGCCGCCGGTGGCAACCTGGTCTCCTCGAGCAGAGTTCCAGGCAACCGCGAACACCGCGTCTGCGGGAGCCCGAGCGGGCACGGTTCAGGTAGGGCTGCCTAGCGCCCTTGCGGAGTGCGGCTGCGGCAGTATCGGCGCAAGGGCGGACCTGTGTGCTGGCGGAACACCTGCACGGCCTGTTCCACCGGCTCCGGCTGCTCATCGCCCGCGTCTTCCTCAGCACCCTCGCTCTCGTAGCCCTCGGCTGCTCACATGATGCACGAGAGCAGCATCAATCATCTCCGCCTTGAGAGCCTGGCCGGGCCAGGTGCGCCGCGCACCGTCCGAGTCGCCGTAATCTGCGACAACGTGGTCGCCCTCGCCCAGCACGCCCTCGTCATCTGCCACAAAGGCTTCGGCGTCGCTGTCACTGTCCTCTGGCTCTGGTCGCATGTCACTCGCCATCCTGTGCGGTGCTGGTCACAGCAGTCTGTTGATGCGCCTGGGCATATGCATATGGGACAGGTTCGTCTATAGAGATTAGTCTAGCTAGCTAGACAGACTCTGTTTGGACTCGCATGCATGGTCTCAAGTCACCACCACTGGACACATGCCGGCACCGGTGGCTACCCGGAAAGCAGAGGTCTACCAATCGGGAATTGATGGGATAGCCTTTAACGCACCATGAACACGAGCACCGCATTGGAGATGCTTGGCACAGCATAGCCTGAGGCGCGCGGGGCACGCTGAATGCTTGGCAGCGGACAGGCCACGAGGCCACCAGCGCCCAGGCCGTGCAGGTGTCCAGCCGCGTGTCCAGCCGTGCTGTCTGCCCAGCGCCCGAGCTGGGCTGGCTGCGAGACACAGCGCAGCCTTGGCTCAACAGGCGGGCGCAGGCAGGGCGCCGTTGTAACAGCATCGGCTTCGCGGCGAGGCGTGACGGCTGGCCTGCTCGGCACGTACTGACGCGTGGCGCAGAATGCCCAGCTGTGGCGTGCCAGGGGTGGCAACGGAGCGGCGGCCGGATAGTGACCACCGTGGTCGTGCGCAGGACTGTGCGTGTCTGTGGTGGGCACCCAAGCGCGGCAAGCCTCTGCCGGCGAGGAGGACAATGCTGTGACAGGCGCTGGCAGCAGCGCTGAGGCGCCTGCAAGTGCGTGCGCTCCGACCTTGATCAGGCCCGCCTGCGGCACTGCCGCGGCGCGCGTGACGACCTGTGCGGCTCTCGCAGGCCCGCCCGCTGCCCCGCCTGGCGAAGCGCTCGCAGAAGGTGGGCGGGAGGAGGCAAGGGCCGCGCCGGCACCGCTGGTGTTTGAGAGTGCGCCCGGGCCGCCGGAAGCGCCAGCGGGCAGCCGCGGGGCCGCGCAGTCGGGGCCCGCTGCCCCCGGCGCCTCGCCGCCTGGCGCGGAAGGCCGAGCTGCCGATGCAGTGCGAAACGGGACGGCTGGGGACGGCGGCCCTGGCCAGGCCGCCGCCCAGGCGCCCGGTCCCGCGCCCGCCCAGGCCCCTGCCTCGGCTGGCGAGCCGGGGCAGGCTGCGGGCGACGCGGCCGAGGCAGCCAGGCGCCAGGACGAGGACGAGCGGCGCAAGCAGCGGCGGCGCAAGCGGGGACGCATACGGGAGCTGGAGGAGATACGTGCGGAGCTGGCGGAGAAAGAGCTGGTGCTGATCGCGAAGCAGCAAGAGCTGCTGGACAAGGAGCAGACTCTCCTGGTGCTGCGCGAGGAGGTGCGCGCCACGAGCCTTCAGCACGAGCGCGGGTCCGACGCTGGCTGCCTTCCGCGCCCCTGCTGGGCATGCCATTGCCCCGGGTTGTGGTGCGCCGCTGCGCATGCACACGCAGCATGCGGCGACAGGCGGACGCATGGTGCACCCATGACTTGGGGGGTGAAGCGGTGCAGCTGGACATCGAGCGGAAGCTGCGGGCGCTGCTCACAAAGGAGAAGGAGAAGGCGGAGGAGGAGGCTGCGCTGGCCATGGGCCTGTGCACGGGCGGGTCAATGCTGTCGTAACGCGGAGCAGTGCTGCTTCTGCTGCAGGTTACACGGTACAGCGTCTTTCTCCTGCTGCCAGCACAGCGCGTATCCCTCACGCACGCCAGGCCGCTCAACAGAGGTCATACGGCTCAGCGAGAACAAATCTCAAGCAGCAGGCCAATCGTACTTCCTTCACTGTCCTGTGCGATGCGCGCTCCAGAGTCTGATCTACGCTGGTCCCTTGCACACGTGCATGCTCACCCACCCAAGCCTTGGGTTCCAAGGTCACCGCACCGGCAGGGCAGCAGCCCCACACAGAGCCATGCTGGCTGGCAGATCTCAACTCTCGCTGTTGCATACATGGTATGAACATGAGACTGCTCGTAATTGAGCGGGAAGCCCCTCACCCGCCTCGTCAATCTGCCCTCAAGCTGCAAGACAAATGGCTGCGCATCTCGGGGAGCTCGTCAAGCCGTCCGGTGCGCATGCCGGGCAGGCTGCATCCTAGAAGGAGAGGCCCTGCTGCCGTGCGGCGTCTGCAAGCGCCTGCAGCGTGCCGGTGCACCCTCAGCAAGACGCGCCTGCAGAGCTATTCCACGGTGGCCGCAATTACGCTGTGTGTCAGGAGTGTGCGGCAGTCCGCACCTTCACCCTGCCGTGGTAGATGTTGCCGCCCCGGTCGAAGGACACGTTGCTGATGTCCTTTGCAAGACAGAGCTCCGCAATGCGCTGCCCCACCAGCTCTGCAGCGTCCTGTAAGCGCAGCGAACAGTGGACCTTTGGCAAGCGTGCGGCAGGCGTGCCCACGCCACCGCGGCGCAGGTGGACCGTTCGGCAGAAAGGGGCCAGGCAACCACCTTGTTGGCGCCGCCCCCCCCGTTGAGCTTTGCCCTTATCTCTGCAGTCAGCGTGGAGGCCGCCGCCAGCGTGTTGCCCACCTGGTCGTCGATCACCTGGACCGCAGGCACTCCTCATCCACACGGGGGCTCACCGCGCCCGCTCTCCTGCTGCACGGGGTCAGGCGCTACCGCACCTGCGCATAGATGTGGTTGTTCGAGCGGTAGACGGCTAGCCGCGGGCGCTCTGGCCGGCCCTCCACCTGCGCCCACACACGCGCGGTGTCAGTGGGTCGCCGCGCCCGGGTGCCTCACCGCGCGGCCCACGCCGGGGCCGGAGCGCACCTTGCCCCGGATGCTCTTATGCCGCTTCTGCGTCCGCTCCTTCCGCGAGGCCTGCTTTGCGTATACGAAGAAGCCGCCAGCACCTGGTGCGGCGGCCCTCTCAGCGTCGGCGCCGCCCTGCAAAGGTCGGGCAGGTGCGGGGCGGCAATGCGGCCCTGCGGGGCGGGTGCGCCCACCTTGCCGCAGGCAGGGCCCCGTGCAGAACTGCATGCCCTGGCCGCGCCTGCTGACTGCCGCAGCCGCACCCTGGCACAGCCCGCCGGCTAACGGGGGCATACCTCCTTCCTCGCCCCGGACTGCTGGTGGGCCAGCAGCCACACTCGCGGATGATGAAAACCAGGTCCTTAGGTTCTTCAGGCCCTCAGGGTACGCTCGTGTCGGCACTCGCGCAGAAGCGTAGTACAGTGTCCCCCTGCGCGTTGGCAGCGCGCCCCTCGCGACGGGTGTGCGAGGGTGCGTGAGCAGTCAGCTGTGCGCTGCGGGGCCCTGCCACACGTGAGCGCGCGGAGCGCCGCCGCCCGCGCCGAGCACCAGCAGGCGCAGCCAGCATGGCGCCGGGGCGCGCAAGCTGGGCCGTGGCGGTCGTCGTTCTGGTGCTGGCCCGACAGGCCGATGCGCTCGCCCGCGCCCTGCCCCGCAAGGACAGCCAGCCTGCGCAGCGGCAGGAGGCCTTCGCGCTGGTCGCCGTGATGGTGCGCAGCAGCTGCGCGCGCTGGCGGCTGCCACTGCATACCCGCGCGAGCCTGCTGCGGCCATGCCCGTGCGTGACCCCTGGCGACACCCCGCTGCGCGCAGACCGGGTTTGACGCAAAGTACAAGCACAGGAGGCAGCACGCCAGGCAGACCTGGTTTCCCCGCAACGCAGAGGAGATGGCCAGGCACGCCCGCGCCTGCGCTGCAGCCTTGCATGCTCGCCAGAGGTTCCGCGGCGCAGCGACGGCAGCGACGGGGGCGTGCAGGCTGCAGAAGGAGACGGGCATGGTGCTGCGCTTTGCCATTGGCGAGCCTCCCGCGGAGCTCGAGCAGGAGGTGCAGGAGGAGGAGGAGGCCTTTGGGCCCCTCCTGCGCATCCCGGGCAAGGTGGGCCCCATTCAGGCCCACTGCGCGCGCGGGCGGGGGCTGCGCTCGCGGGCGAGCAGCGCCCCGAGCGCGCAGGACACGTACAAGACGCTCACGTTCAAGACCGTCGCGTTCTGGGAAGTCGTGGCGGCGCAGTTCAGCGCGCGGTATGTCGTCAAGGTGGACGACGACAGCTATGTCCGCCTGGACCGGCTCGCCGTGGCGCTGGGGCAGTGGCAGGCCATGGGCGCCGGTGCGCGGCCCGCCGCGCGGCCTCCCCCAGCACACCGCGGCGCGCCCGGCGGCCGCTCACGTGCCCGGTCGCGCAGAGTACGTCGGCTGCTTCAAGGTCAGGGACAACAGCGAGAACCGCCTGCGGCTGCGCACGCACCGCTGGTATGACCCGCACCACGAGCTGCTGGAGGGTGACGCCAGCTACTATGCGGAGGGCCCGTTCTACGTCCTGCCCGGCCCCGTCATCGACGGCATAGCGCGGTCCGGCCTGACTGTGCGCATGGGCGGCCCGAACGAAGGTGCGCGCCCGGCGCCATCGGGGCCGCAGCCGCTGCTTGTGCTGCTGCCGCCGCTGGCGGGCTGACCGGCGTGTGTGCCGTGGCGCAGACATCATGACCGGCTGGCTCATGAAGGCCTTCAACGTTTCGCACTTTGACGACCGGCGGCTCTGCTACAAGCGCTTCTGCGACGCGTCGCTGATCGCCTTCCAGTGGGACCACTCCGTGAGGGACTTCCAGGACCGCGAATGGCGCACGAGCACGCTGTGCTGCGAGGACGGCGCCTGCGAGGAGCCAAGCAGGCGGGACGAGGATGGCCTGGCGTGCATGCACCGGCTGCACACAGACCCCGAGTGCGCGCTGCCAACGCTGGACGAGAGCGGCCAGCTGCCCATGTTCCAGGGGGCCCGCAGGAGCCTGGAGTCGGACAATGCATGGATTGCAAACCCCATCTGAGGCAAGTGACGTGCTGCTGGCTCTGTGCAAGCCCGATCGAGCTTCAGGACGCTGAGAGCACAGTGTCTGCATTAATTCGGCTAGAGCTTGCACAGGGCCTCTGGCCAGCGTGCGGAACCGAATCAGGCGTCAAAGACAGACACCATCTCCCACTGCCCCGACCCAGACCCTTGAACCTGCACGCCCAACCCCGGATGGAACGCCTGTATACCCACTGTGCATGGCGGGCACAGCGCTCAAGCGAATAGCCGCATGCCTAGCCCCCTGTTTCCACGCTGTCACCCCACTACCGGAGCAGACAAGCGCCCCAAGGCCGCCTGCTGCATGCGCGGAGCTGCCACGCCCGCCTGGCTCCATCTGCGCTCACTCGGCTGCCAGACGTTGCCTGACGCGCCGCCCAACCGTGTCAGCCAGTGCCTGCAGCAGGCCAGGAACGCGCAGGCCTCAGCACAGAGCCGGGTCGCGAGCGGCGCAACTGGGCCTGGCACTCCGGCTGTGGGTGCGCTTGTGCCCTTTTGCTTCTGCTTGTACCATGGTGTGTGCGTTTGTGCAGCGGACAGCGTGTGCGTAGAGTCACCGACTGATGCGCGTTCAGGACGGGGAGAGGGCACAGAAGCGTCGGGTGCTGACCCGCGGCGGGAGAAGCAGTTGCTGCAGAGCGCAGCCAACTTCAAGGGCCACCTGGGACAGCCGGGCAGCTTTGCGTCGGGCGGCCTGCCCGCCAGGCACCGCGCGGAGGATGCTGCGCCCCAGAGCGCAGCCTCGCCCGAAGCAGCTGCGCAGCCTCCTGCGCGGGTGCAAGCGACGCCAGAGGGCAGCAATGAGACGATGCGGGAGCTGCTGCAGTCGCACAACATCTTGCTCCGCGACTACAGAGCGGGGCAGCACCGCGGCACCTGCCCGAAGTGCCAGGGAGGGTCTACGTCGGAGAAGAGCCTGTCAGTCATCATCAGCGAGGACGGGCGGCACATGAGCGCCAGGTGCTTCAGGGCGACCTGCAACTGGAGCGTGAAGAGCGGCCTCGGCGAGCACGCCAACACGCAGCTGAGGGCAGGCGCGGCCCCTCCAGCCGGCTGCAGGCAGGCCGGTCTGTGCTGCACGGCCAGGCTGCGGTGCCGTGCCAGACAGTGCGTGCCCCGCGCCAGGCTCGGCGCGCGGCAAGGCGCGCGGCAAGCGTGTGGAGCCGCCTGCAAAGCCGACGGCCAAACTGGAGCCCCTGTCGCCGGAGCTGCTGAGCTTCTTCGCACAGCGGGGCATCAGCCCGGCCGTCGTGGAGCGGAACCTGGTGCAGCAGGAGCGCCGCTGGTCGCACAAGCGCGAGCGATACGTCGACATGATCGGTGTGCACGCGCTGCGCCCCCGGCGGCCAGCCAGCTGGCCGCTGTGCATGCCGCGCTGTGCGCACGGCAGGCCGTGACCGCGCGCTGGCGCGGGCGCCTGCAGCGTTCCCGTACTTCCGCAACCGCGAGCTGGTGAACGTCAAGTACCGCAGCCTCGACAAGGAGTTCTCCCAGGTGCCAAAGGCGGAGAAGGTGCTGTTTGGCTTGGACGACTGCATCGGCGCCTCAGAGATCATCGTCGTGGAGGGCGAGATGGACAAGCTTGCGCTGGAGGAGGCCGGCTTTCGCCACGTCGTCAGCGTGCCAGACGGCGCCCCTCCCAGGTACCCTCAGCCTGTCCCTCAGCACCTGGATGCATGCCTTGTCATGGGTCTCCCTGCGGGCGCGGCGCTGACCCGCGCCGCGCGGCGGCCGCCAGCGTGAAGGAAGGGGCGCTGCCGCCCCCCGAGGAAGAGACGAAATTCGCCTACCTCTGGAACTGCCGCGCGGTGCTCGACCAGGCCGCCCGCATCATCCTTGCCACCGACAATGACGCGCCCGGCCAGGCGCTCGCGGAGGAATTGGCGCGGCGGCTGGGGCGGGATAGGTGCTGGCGCGTGCGCTGGCCTGCGCCTGACGAGGCTGACGAGGCTGACGGGCAGGCCGGCCAGGCTGGCACGTGTCGCAAGGACGCCAATGAGGTGCTGATGAAGGACGGAGCAGAGGAGCTGTACCGTCTTGTCGCAGCAGCGGAGCCCTACCCCATACGCGGGCTGTTCAAGTGAGTCGCGCGCCGTTTGCTGCCTGTCTGGGCGTACCTGCCGCGTTTGGTGCAGGTGCAAGCCGCTGCGCCTGGGAGCGCAGGATGTCAGACTTCTTCGAGGACATCTGGGCTGCCTACACGGAGCGGGACTCCCAGGAGCAGGGCGTGTCGACTGGCTGGAAGGGCTTGGATCCGTTCTACAGAGTGCGGCACGTTTGCTCACGTAGCGTGCTGCCTTGACCCTCCTGGTACCGACCGCACGCTTTCTGATTAGGTGGTCCCTGGGGAGCTGAGCATCGTCACCGGCGTGCCCAACTCCGGCAAGTCAGAGTGGATCGACGCGCTGCTCTGCAACCTGGCGGAGCAGTGGGGCTGGAGCTTTGCCATGTGCTCCATGGAAAAGAAGGCGCGCTCGCTGCTCTCGCCTGGCACCACGGTTACCACGGAGTTCTGCCAGCAGCATGGTGTCCCAGACATGCCCGAGCAGGCATGCACCCCCCTCGAGCAACCCGCATTAAGCACTGCAGGGGGCGAGCGACGCAGGTGAGGGACCATGCCAGGCAGCTGCTGGAAAAGCACGTGCGCAAGCCCTTCTTCGCGGCGCAGTACGCCGGCGACTTCCAGCGCATGGATCCGGAAGCCGTGGACGCGGGCCTTGCTTGGCTGGACCAGCGCTTTCATGTGATTCGCTACGAGGTGCGGCATGCAGCTGGGCTGCACAGGGCTATGGCACTGCATGCTCGGCAACGTTTATTTTTACACGCCGTGGTGAGTACAGGATGACGAGCTGCCGTCTGTGGACTTTGTGCTGGACGTCGCGCGCGCGGCTGTGCTTCGGTGCGGCCGAACTTGGTTTACATACAAAGTGGGCGCACGGCGTGCCACAGTTGGCACAGGCCGCAGTACCTCAGACACCCACAGTCGTGATAGTCGTCCCTGTGCATTGCCTGGTGGTGCGTGCCCTGTCATGTGCTAAGCCAGAGCTTGCTGTCCGCTAGGTATGGCATCCGCGGCTTGGTCATCGATCCGTACAACGAGTTGGACCATCAGCGGCCGGTGCAGATGACCGAGACTGAGTATGTCAGCCAGATGCTCACCAAGATCAAGCGCTTTGCTCAGTACTACGATGTGCACGTGTGGTTTGTAGCGCACCCGCGGCAGCTGCGCGAGTGGAAGGGCGAGCCGCCCAACTTGTATGACATCAGCGGCAGCGCGCACTTCATCAACAAGGCAGACAATGGCATAGTCATCCACCGCAACCGCGATCCCGAGAAGGGCAACCTGAATGAGGTGTGTGCATGGCTGGTGGCGTTCACCCTGGTGCGGATGTTGCACCTGCATGCAGCACACACTTCTAACAGAGTCAGCGCTGATATGCAGGTTCAGGTGCTGATTCGGAAAGTGCGGAACAAGGCCGCGGGCACCATTGGTGTGTGGCCCATTGTGGTGCATTTCGGTGTGGGCGCATTTTGACTCTTGGCGATGAGTGGCATGCCATCGTGAGTGTGCATGACTTTGTTTAGTTGCCTCACCAGCGTTGCTCAATTACCGCCATCCTATCCATCACGAAGCGACTGCATGAGACTCACACACTTGTGCTATCATGCAGGCGACTGCACCCTGGAGTACCAGAGGGCTACAGGTCGATATCAAGATGTTAAATGAACACAGGCTAGACTAGCCCATGCTAGATGCCACACCTGTACGTAGCCTGCATGTGTCACTTGTTGGTTTAGTTCTGTCGTTTTTTTGGGTCCAAGTGGGTGCGCAAAACGGCGGCATTTATTACAGGGTTGTCCTAGATATTGTCCCAGACACAAAGGAGGTTGCGCCGCTGCTTGAGCACGACATGGGCTTGCAGTGCAGTGGTGCATCACAGTGATGTACAAGCCCATGAGGGGAGAACGGCCATGGCAAAGTGGCTGTCATGAATGTGTTCAAACGCAGCAAGGCTGGTCACAACGGAATGCTTGCGACCTCCCAAAGCAAGAGAAGGATGCAGGGGCTGCAGCACGCACAACAGGTTTAACAACACATGTCGCATATAAATTGACTGCAAGAACATGGACTTTCCAGCTTGGTCCCGTGCTGACTCCCGTGCTATGTCTCCGAAGGAGCTGGGGAGCATTCCATGGTTTGATTTCACACAGCGTTTGATATACAGGCCGCGGTCTGACATTGCACCATTTCTTGCGCCCAGGGCGCACGTCTGCCATCAGGCAGTGGCGTGCTCATCCACTGTGCGCGCGTGGGGTGTCTGTCACAGTTTCACATATTTGAGTTACTTGCCCTGCTCTGCCCTGCCCTGTGTTTCTACCCTTACTCAGTCCTGACCATGGCACGTGGTGCGGCACCAAGTCTGTTGTGGGGAAAGGAATGTATCTGTGAAGACCCCTTTGCCCACTTCTAAAGGCGGCTCTGCAAAGTTAGGCAGCAGGACAGCATAGCGCGAGGACGCTGGGACTTGGTGGGGAGATGACACGGACTAGACAGACCGGCTGCCTAGGCCTTGCCACCGACAGGCGTACGAGGACACAGCCACACGTAGTGCCATGGCTCTGGTACATAACGAGTCACGCATTGACTGCATTCGTTGTCAGAACAGGAATGGAGCATGTGATTACTTCCCCACCACGATCTCAATAAATCCGTTACGTTCTTTCCCACCTTGCGCCTCTTAACACCATCTCTTCTACGGGCTGTTATTTGTTGCTGCCTGACTCGGGAGCGCACAAACTTCTAGGGGTCATCAGGCTGGTTAGCGTGCTGTGAGTGCCGACCAGCCATGCCTGCTGTGTGTGCAAGAGCTAGAGACATGGCACGAGTCACACTATGGTCAGGGCGCGCGGGCACCGACCTGCCGGATGCACCTGTTGAGCACGCGCCAGCACTGCCGCTCCAGCAGGCCAGCCGCGGCAGACTCGCCAGTGCGCAACACAGCATGACATCCTGCGCGTGACGCTACCTGCCTGGTCTAGGCACAAGGCACACAGCACATGCGCATGGGTGCACTCCTGGTGGGAGCGGCGCACGTGGAGGGCGTGGGGCGGGCGAGCCCACGGCTGGGCCCGGCCGCGGCAGGCGCGGCAGCAGGCTGTGGTGCAGCAGGCTGTGGTGCAGCCCTCACCCTATATAAATGCGGAGGCACTGCTGCGGCCATTGCACCGGACAAGACACCCACGTGCACATCAAAGTGCGCATGACAAGACTGCCGTGCTGGTGCGCCCTGCATGGCGCTGCTCAACAACATTTCAACCTCAAAATACGCCTGTGCAAACCATTGCAAAGCTGCATGCCAAGTTTGAGGGTCCGAAACGCAGCCGTGAAGAAATTGATTGAGGACCGAAATTCGTGCCGAAAAAGCCCATTTGTATTTTTCTGGGAACCGAAAAATACCGTTTTTGGGAGCAGCAAAGAACTGCCAGAACGTGCGCTGCTATGGATGTGGGCGTGCGTGTGTGTGTGTGAACGTGCAGACTGCTGTTAACCTACGCGAGTGTGCCCTGGACAGGACCGACATGTTCGTTATTCTGCAGTAGAGCGCAAGTGTGGTGCCTGATATAGTACCTGACAAGATTGGGAGCCAGCGCGCTCCGTGGCCATGCAAAGCACCCGAAGGTTGCGACAGTGAGCAGGCCGGCGGCGTGGGTGCGGGTCCCGCCTCGCCCGGCTTAAAAGCTTGGTGCACTTTCTGAGGTTGGCTGTGGACCTGGGTACCCTTTCCTAGCTGCGGGGCTGCACCGTGAAATGACAAGGCCTGGAGCATGCCCTCCACGCCCGCCAGCACATCGGAGCCGCTGCCGGGCACCGCTGCCGGCGCAGCTAACACCGCGGCAGTGGCGGTGCAGCGCCACGCCTCCCGCAGCTGCACCTCAGCTCTTTCCGGGCCCGCGCTGGCGCTCGCTGCCTGAGCGCGCCCTTCAGATCCAATAGCACCGGTGCAGTATTGCGCCTGATTGCCACAGAAAGTACACGCTCGACAGGTCCACTGCCTGCCCCCATGCACCCAGCTCAAGCACCAGCTCCAACCCTCTGACTGCCGCGCACAGCAGGCGCCATAAGCCTGCATGGCCTCCTGGACTCAGTGCGTGCCTCCGCATGTCAGAGCGAGGCAGGGCAGCGCCCTCACTCCTGTGCCCCAGCCACGGGCAGACTGGCAGCTTGGGCGCAAACGCCTACCCGCGTGCAGGAGCGCGTCCAGCGCGTCCACGGCGCCGTCGAGCGTGCCGACACGGGCGCGGCCGCGCGGCGCGTCAAACGCCACGGCCGCGGAGCACGCGGCGCTGAGCGCGTGCAACGCCGCCAGCGCGCCTGCGTTCGCGCGGACACGTCAGCGGGCCACTTTCGTGCATTTGTCAGGCCACCGGCCTCCCTGAGCCGGCGAGCAGTGCTGCGCATAGGGCGGATAGCCCTTTCCCAACCCGATGTAGTGAAGACTCTGCCTGCGGGTGCACTTGCTCGCCCTCGAAGCTGGCGGTCGTCCATGCGCGGGCGCGAAAGTAAGCGTGGGTCGTTCCGCCGCACACAACAGGGCGGCCAGCCAGCCGGCGCGGCCTCTTCGGGCGCCCCGTCTCAGCACTGGGCGCCGACAAGCCGCGCGCCTGGAGGGCGTGTGCGGTTGGGGCGCGCCCCTGGCGCGCGGCGCATGCGCAGCCACGCAGCGGCAACAGGTGCCCGTTTCCCCAATCGCCCCCCGTTTGCCAAGCTGCACCGAGGTCGCCGCACCGCTGCCGCTCCCAGCCGCCGGCGCGCGCCGTGTCCTCCCCGCCCTGCTCGCCTTGGCGCACACCTGAGCCTGCCTCACAGGATACGTCATAGGGTGGGGGGGTTAGGGGGGGCGGGCGGGCGGCGGGCACGGCCGGGCTTTCGCGCGGCGTGGACTGCGTGCCCGGGCACCACGCGATCGGCCCCGCTGCGCAGCTTGATGTCCCCAAGCGTAGGGTCTGGCGGGGGCGGCGCACGTAGCCGGCAGAGGCGCCCGCAGGTCTTGCAAGCGCGCCGCTGGCCTGGGGCGCTGCGGAAGCCGGCGGCACGCGCAGCGCCGGCAGGCCGGCGGGCGCCACGGCGGGTTCTGGACGTGCGGCCGGCAGGCACGCGAGACAGGCCGACATCGTGGCGGCCACAGCTGCAGCGTCGGGCTCGCGGGCCAGCCTCGGACGGAGCGCCCTCCGTGCCGCGCCCAGCCCCTCGGTGTCTCGGCCCTCGGCGTCCTTGGCCCGCCCGGCATTATCGCGCGCCGCCAGCGCAGTCACCAGCCGGCGCCGACGTTGAAGGCCATAACTGGCGCGCCCCGCACGCCTTCCCCATGTTTGGCCTCTTGGGGAGCTTGCGATGGGGGCGCGGCGGTGCAGCAGAGGGTTGAGGCAAGTGAGGCGCTTGCCGGAGCCATGTCAGCCTGCCAGCAGAGTCATGCAGGACTGGGAACCAACTGCCTATGTCGGGTAGTTTGGATGTCTGCTCCGGGCATGCACCGACCCACTGTCCGAGGGCAGAGCGAGCGCTGCGAACACTGCGGCGGCACACGAGCGACGGGGCGGCCACCTGGCGGACACCAACGCCGAGCGCGGCCGCCGCGGCCGCCGCGGCGAGTTGCTGCCGACCGCAAAGAAGTCGGCGGCGGGCTCCAGGCGGGGCGTCTCCAGCCTGGGACCTGCCGCAGCCCTAACCCTAGACGCTATCCTGCGCGTGCATCTGGCTGGGGTTGCGCTTAGGGCTAGGGCTGCACCCCGGGGGCCTCACAGCGCCAGGGTGCGGGGCGTCTGTGGCGCACGTTCGCAGGCGCCTGCGAATGCGCACCGCTGGTGTACTGAGCGGACGCGGCCCGTGCAGCACCTCTGCGCTGCCTCCCACCACGATGGAGCGTGCGTGACAGGCGCGCAGAGCATGCATGCGGCCAGGCAGAGCACGCCCAGTATTCTACCTCACATCAGTGCACTCTCTGCACAGCTGACACGCCCCCGCGTACCACGGTGCTGGTGGCATGGTCCGGCCCTGACGCCACAACGTCTTGGTGGCCAAAAATAGTGCGCCGCACCCTGCAGGTCGGCGCGCCCGCGCAGCACGAGGATGCCGCATCACGCAGCCCAGGTCGCCCGTGCAGAACGCGCGCACCCACGCGGCCGGGCCCTCCTGGCCGCTCGGCGCAGGACCCGCACCGCACGCGCCGCGGCCGCACGTAGAATTCTGGGGGCAGCCGGGAACCTGGTGTGCGCCCCAGGCTCACTGGAGCAGTGCATTTCGCAATTGGCCATAGAGTTTGATCGCATGGGCCGCGTGGGCATGTGGGATCCGGCCACGCTACAGCAGGGAGGCATTGGGCCGCAGTCCCGCTCTCGCGCGCGCTTTGCGCCGTCCCTGGACGCCCACTTTGAACGCCCGCAAGCAATGTACTGCCCGGAACCCGAAGGATGCATGGGTGCGCGGAGGGCTGGGGCCAGGCCGGGGATGGGGCTGGCTTCGCGGTCATGGCAGCCTGGCGCAAGGGAGCTTTTTGTGCTGAGCCTATCTGCGAAGCAGGACTGCTGGCAGCGGCCAGCGACACCACGCGGGGGCCTGCACCGCGCAGGGGCCGCTCTGCGGGCCATCTTGCTGACGTTCGACGCAGCAGCAGGCGCGCAGCCAGGGCTGGGCGGCAATGGGTTATCCGGCGTGGTAGCTAGCCATGCTACCACGTGGGCCAGCACTGTTCTGTGCCGGTGCTGCGTTGCTGGTGCATGCGGTGGCCCTGCATCACGTCCAGGCACGCCTGCATTGCCTCCTGGGCTGGCTGCCTCCTCCATGCTCCGCACCGTTGTGGGCGCCAGCAACGGTACTCCATGCAGCTGGTACAGGGCCTCCATGGCCACGGCATTCTGGACCACCTGCATTCGTGATAGCTGCGCTCTCAGCCTTTTGCGTGCTTGGGTTACTACACCGTGACGCTGCTGGGGCGCCCAAGTCGCCCGGACACAGCGAAGACGACGTGCTGACTACTTGCACCAGCGTGTGCGGCAAGCCCATGCTGGCAGTCAGGCTGGCTGACAGCTCGTGGGGCCTGGTGACCGGGTACGACCCCACGTTTGCACATGCGCTGCCTGCTCTGCAACAAGTGCCACTGCCCGCACACCAACGCCCTGGATGATGGCGAGGGTCGTCCGGAAAGCCGCATGGGCACAGAGAACTTCCTGACGGCCCTTGCCATTGCAACTGGAACCACCAAGTACACCTTGCGCGGTTTTGCATCCGCTCCTGGCCGCGGACGCGAGTAGTATATGCAGCATATGGCCCTCTATAACAGCGCATAGAGCCTCCCCGCACGTGGCAAGCGCGCGGACTGTGCCTGCTCACCCTCCGCCAGGGGCGATCCGACACGCCGTGCTGCACGGAGCTAAAGAGGCCCTACCACAGAAAACATAGACAGCTCTCGCGCACGGTGTTGGACCATACGGCTGCGTGACAATGAATGTGCGTCCTAGGCGCCGCAGACTGCGCATTGTGTTGCTGCGGCCCCTGCACCGCACAGACGGACGGCCGCACAGGACTGGCAACCAACAGTGCGCATGAGAACCCCTGCCATGCTGGTGGGTCCTGACGTGACCATGGCGCGGTGCAAATAACATTTGAACCTTGAAACACGCCTTTACAGACCGTTGCAAAGCTGCATGCCAAGTTTGAGGGTCCGAAAAGCAGCCGTGAAGATGTTACATTGGGACCAAAGTCTGATCCAAAAACCCTTTCTTGCCATTTTTTGAGCCGACAACAGCCGTGGGCGAGCTGTTGCATAATAAGATCTTGTTTGCTCGCCACGATTTCGCTACCCACAGCATCCCAAGCTCTTTACTTGCTACAATGTAAGGATGTCCCAAGGCAAAACAGGCGCCGCGCACGGCCAGCTTGTGGAAACCGCCACTC
>JAABUH010001218.1_pt1 | contig 30463 bp, 35 predicted proteins | sample 5559121 | NCBI WGS metagenome assembly JAABUH01 (sample SAMN10711871, study PRJNA513364) | rock metagenome | isolation source: Antarctica rocks | place: Antarctica: Victoria Land, Battleship Promontory nord | collected 2015-12-28
GCGCGGTGCCGGGGGAGCGCAGATGGTAGGGCATGCCGTTGCCAATGGTCTCGGCGTACATGCGGTAGGCGCTGCGCGCCTTGTCCCAGCCGATCGGCCGCGTCGCCAGGTATAAGGGCTCCTGGTGTCCCTGCGCCAGCGCCACCGACGACGACACGGAGAGGATGGAGGCCACGGTCTCGGCGCGCTCGTCGAGCGTGGGCGCGTCGGGGGCCGTGACCGTGACGTAGACCCCGACGTGGGCGAGCGTGTGCCGGCGCTCACGCAGCAGGCGCGCCTCGTCGCGGGCCTCGCGCCGCGCCTCCTCCACGTCGGTCGTGACGTGCCGGCTGACCGCGACCTGATCCCCCAGGTAGCGGTCGCGCCGGGCGGCGCCCTTGCGCTCGCGCTCCTGGTCGAGCCCGCGCAGCGTCACGGCCAGCGTGTAGGGCACCTCGGCGCCCACGAGAGCCTGGGTCCAGCCGGGGTCGGTCTCCGGCGGCGGGGCCAGCAGGTAGATGGTGCGCGCCAGCGTGCCGTCCGGCAACACGACGTGTGCGCGCTCCTCGGCGCCCGTCAGGTCGGGGACCTCGAACGTGACAGCGCCGCCGGGTCCGTGTCCGGGCGCGGCGGGGAGACTGTGCGCCAGTAGCGCGGCCACGGCCGCCCCGTCGAGCCGGGCGGTGTCCACGCCCATAGTCGTCAGGTGGCGCACGATGCCGCGCACGGCCGCGTCGAGGGCGGCGCGCTCGCCGGGGCTGCCCGACGCGTGCCGGCCCGGCAGCGGCGACACGACGGCGTAGAAGTCGCGCCGCGCCTGGTGGCGATCGCGCAGCTCGTCGGCCCACCAGGCCCGGTTGCCGGCACGGTACGGGTGCAGCGCCGGCGGGCAGGCCGCGGTCTCGGCCGCGACCTGGGCGAGGAGCCCGTCCCGGTCGAGCGGGTTGCTCCGCACCAGCAGCTGCACCTCCTGCCCGGGCAAGAGGCCAGCCACGAGGGCGGCGGCGGCGGCGGCCGTCCCGTCGCGCTCGTCGTCGGATTGCGTGTCGTGGTAGACGCCGCCCACGGCGAGCACGGCCCGCTGGCGGCCGTCCACCCCGGTCTGGATGCCGTCCGGGTGAACGTCGATGCGCCGCCGCCGGCGCGTCAGTCGGGTGGTGACGCTCATCGGGCCTCCTCCACGGTCGGGCGCGGCCGACGCAGGCGCGCGATCAGTCTCCCCGTCAGGTCGGTCGCCTCAGCGGGTCGCGCGGACGGCCGGGCGTGCGGTACCGGGCGTGCGGCGCCGGACGCCGCGCCGCGGGCGCGCGCCCGTAGGCAATGCGGGGCACGTCGCACCGTCGCCTCGGCACGCCGGCGCAGGTAGCCGACGACCTGGCGCGGGTAGGGCTCGGCCCCGTCCATGAAAAAGACGAAGCCGACGACGAGAGGTAGCGCCACCGCGGCGAAGATCACCAGCAGGTGCATTTTGCCGGCCTGCCCTCCGTACGTCAGGTGGCTCGTGAGTTGGAACGCGATGTACCCCAGAACGACGGCGGCGGCGATCCCGGCCGCCTCGGGGATGGTGCGCCCCAGGACGTAACGGGGGCGCATGTTGCTATATTGGGAGCTGCGACATTTATGGGCCATCGGGCCTCCTCTCTCGGGTCTCAGGCGATAGACCGCGCCCCCGGCCTCTCGCTGCCGGAGGCCGGGGGCGCGTCGCGTCGAACGGTAGCGGGCGCGTGGCCCGTCTACTTGAGGCCCTGGATGGCCGTGGCCAGCGGGCTGGCGCCGAACAGGATGATGGCGCCCACGATGGTCCCCACCAGCATGTCGCGCGCGGCGCGGTGGTGCAGGACCATGAAGATGCCGCTGATGGCCAGGCCGATGACCGTCACCGGCAGGGCCAACTCGCCCATCCAGCCGGCGATCCCCTCAAAGACTTTGGCGAACGGGTTGGCGGCGGCGCCGAGGACGGGGACGATCATGGCGAAGGTGACGATTTTCCCGGCGACGAGGCTCTGCGCCGTGGCGAAGCTGAGGGTGTGGGCGTGCGCGATGTGCGCAAGGGCCAAGCTCTGGTGCATGCGAGGTCTCTCTTTCTCCCGCCCCTGGGGGCGGCCCTGTGTGGAGTGGCGCGGCGCGGAACGGCGCCGCGGTCGTCGTGGACGCGAAGAGGGCTGTGCTCGCGCCGTCTAGTCGGCTACGTGGTGTGGACGGGCTGTGTAGGCTGGACGGGCTGCGTCGTCCGTGTGGCCCGCCTCATGCTCACCTCCTGTCAGCGGGCCGCGTCGTGGGCCGGGCGCTTGTCAGAGCGCCGGGCTAGGTCCAATCCTGACTCTAGTGTGAGGCCCACGGCCGGCCTGCACCAGAGACAACGCCTAGACAATACCTAGACAATACCTAGACAGATAGTACTGCTACTATTACAGCCGTATTCTTCCCAATGTTCCTTGCGCACAGACAGTAAGCGGCGGCCGTCAAGATGACGGCCGCCGCTTATCTGTCTGTCCTGATTGGCCCAGAATTAGAGAGTCTGTCATGAGCCGCAATGGTCGCCAAGGGGGCGTAATCAGCGTCTACATGGCTGAGAATAGCTCTTCTCGGCCATGTTTGACCCACCTCTTGACCATGCCCGGCCTCGATCACTGCGGCGGGACGGCCTGGATGTTCCGAAAAACATGGCCGAGAAGACAACAGAGCCTATTCACGTTGCCCGACCTCGACAAAGGATGGGCTCCATATATGTACAAGAGTTCTGGCCGAAAACCCCTTTTGGAAACCTATGCGTCCCTCGTGTGTTGGAGCCACGTCATTAACTCCTCCTCTGTCTTGGCGACGTACTCCAACGGTACCCCTATCATCGTGTTCAATGCTCCACCTGGGAAAGCTACCCGTACGTCTGTCTTAAGACCGACAAGGCGTTTAGATGGCTGTTGCAGCTCTTTTTGGCAGTATGCGATACCTAATTCGACGCATGCGCCTTCATCCGGTATGCGCCCATCGAGGATGAATAGAAAGACATCGCACGCGAGAACGTTATCTTTATCCAAAGTGAAGCGAGCACGGCGGCGGTCGTCGGGGGGCATGATGTCGTAGGGTGGCTCATTGCTCTCCACGCCGTCACGCTGTGGCAAAAAGACACGATATCTCAGCGCTTCGATCTTGTCGGTGAGCTGTTGGTTAAAGGACCGTTCCGCCGTGGAAAAGAGGGGGCCAGCGACGTAAAGCAGCATTCGTGGACACTTTCCGGGCGTTCGTTATGCCCAAGCATTAGTGAATGTACGGTCATGGATACTGCAAGTATACGGAGCCCCACCTCTGTCGAGGTCTCTCACGTTGCCATTGCGGCTGGTGACACGTTCTCTAGTCCTGGGCCTGATTGTGGGGAGAGTAGTCACGCTAGAGAACGGATTGATGGGGCGGACGCGTATCCGCGTCTGCGTTTCCAGTGGGATCGGTGGCCACGAATAGGTCGATGAGAGTTGCTTGGCGTGCGTGCAACTCGGCGAGGGACTGAACGAGCGCGGCGATGTGAGGCGGCGTAGTGACCACTAGATCACACAAGCGCGCAGGGGGGCGTGCGGCATCCTGCAAGACGTGCTGATCCTGGGCGGTGAGGCCGAGCGCACGACCCAGGATCAGCACGGTATCGCAGCGTGGAGCCTGTCGCTTACCGTGCTCTAGTTTGATAATCGTGTCAACGCTCAGGCCGGCGTGCTCCGCAAGTTTCGCTTGCGTCAAATAAGCGCGGATGCGGAAGTGTTTGAGCAGTACACCAAAGGCTGTGGGTTGGGTAACCATGTCGCCTCCCTTCCCTTCTGTCCTGCCTAGCCATACTTGCGGTTATGTAAACGTGTCGCTGTGATCGATAAACGGTTCTTGGGCACTCTCGATGATGCCGGTTGCACAGCTTGCGCGACTATTGTGCCGGGATACTGCGGGTGAGAGCGAACACCATCAACCTGCCCGTCTGGACCACGCCGATGGCGGCCTCGCCCATCTCAGGTGGCGACAGCGAAAAAGGCCTCATCGAGAGTGCCCAAGAGCCGATAAACGGCCCGATTTCTTGGGCGATAAATGGCGCGACCATCTGGCCTCTTACTTGCCTCTAAAGGTCTCCTTTACCTACACTCCCAGGGGCGTATCTGCCGCACGTAGGGCCTCGTCGAAGCTGGTGTATGCCTCCTGCCCATACCATCCCGCCGATGCGGAGCGCATCATCGCCCCTCTCCGGGCGACGGGGGGAGGTCATCGGCCTCGACCACCGGTCGGCGCACACCTGTGTACCAGTCGGCATCAGACTGCACAGCGAACAGCTCACCGGTGCGCAGGTCGTCGACGATGACCTCATAGAATGCTGACGAGTGCAGGCGCCGGAGAGCACGGACGTGGTAGCCACCCGTCCGGTTGATGCGCTGGCGCAGCAGGTAGGCATCCCGTTGTGGCAATACACTTCTTTTACGCTCGACCATGATCCTCGCTCCCTGGATGCCCTAAAGCTATGACTTGACTGACCTGCAGTTCTGGGATGCTTCGAGGCTTGAGCGATCTCCGCTCCCCCTGTATGCAACCGCTTTCTTAACAGTGTGGTCAAAATGGCTCGACCCCACCAGGACAAACCGGACACGCCATAGGGCATTTCATAGGACACATGAGCGAAAGAATGCAGTATCATGGGGGCATCACAATGATTTGTGGTGCCGACGACAACTAGCGCCAGCGACCGAGGCGGCTATCCTCATGAACACCTCAGACACCGAACCCGGCGTAGACAGGGAGTTCGCGCATCTGCTGCGCTCCTATCGAATCAACGCCAGGCTGACACAGGAAGAGTTGGCCGTGCAGGCACAGGTTGACGCGCGAACCGTGCGGCGATTGGAAGCTAGCCAAGGCGGAGCACCGCGCAAGGACACGGCCCATCTTCTCGCCGAGACGTTGCAGCTGTCGCCGATGGAGCGCGACCACTTCGAGGCGGCGGCGCGCGTGGCACGCGGCGCATGGCAGCGCCCCACCTATCCGCGTCCCAGTTCTGTCGACTTACCAGAACAGCAAACCTCGCTGATCGGCCGCGAGCGCGACGTGTCCGCCATCGCGACATTGTTGCTACGGGACAACACACGTCTGCTGACCCTAACCGGGCCGGGCGGGGTGGGCAAGACGCGTCTGGCCTTACGCGTGGCCGAGGATATGCGGCCTGTCTTCGTGGACGGGGTATCGTTCGTCGACCTGGCGGCCACGCGCGATGCGTCGCTAGTCATGGCCACGATTGCCCGATCATTCGGTATCCGGGACGATGGTCGGGAACCGGTGCAGGTTAGGTTGACCGACTATCTGAGACGGAAGCGATTGCTGCTCGTGCTCGACAACTTCGAGCACGTGGTCGCGGCCGGGCCGCGGCTGGCCGAGCTGTTGGAGGCGTGCCGGGAGGTGCGCGCGCTGGCGACGAGTCGCGCGCCGCTGCACCTGAGACGGGAACAGCAATTCCCGGTACAGCCGTTCGCGCTCCCCGACCTCGACAACCTCCCGGAGACCAGCGTACTGGCGCAGCATCCGCCAATTCGGTTGTTCGTCGAGCGCGCTCAGGCGGTCGCGCCCAATTTCGAGTTGACCGACGCCAACGCCGCCGCCGTGGCCGCGATCTGCGTCCGCCTCGATGGGTTGCCCCTGGCCATTGAGCTGGCGGCGGCGCGCAGTAAGCTGCTTCCGCCGGCATGGCTGCTGGCGCGACTCGACAAACGCCTACCCCTGCTGACAGGCGGCGCCCACGACCTTCCGGCGCGGCTCCAAACAATGCAGAGCGCGATCGTCTGGAGCTACGAGTTGCTGAGCGAACACGATAAGAGCGTGATGCGGCAACTTAGCGTCTTCGCTAACGGGTACACTGTCGACTGGAGCTACGAGTTGCTGAGCGAACACGATAAGAGCGTGATGCGGCAACTTAGCGTCTTCGCTAACGGGTACACTGTCGACGCCGTTGAAGCGGTGTGCCAGCCCGGCGATGGCGAGGCGGCCATCCTGTCATCCCTGGACTCGCTGGTGGATAAGAGCCTGCTCCGCGGGATGGAGCAGGGCACGGACGATGTCCGCCTTTCCATGCTGGAGACAATCCGCGAGTTCGGGCTGGAGCGTCTCGACGCGCATGGAGAAACTGCGGAGACGCGTCGCCGCCATGCTCTTTACTACATCCAGCTCGCTGAGCAGGCAAAGCCACACTTGCGAGGCGCCGAGCAGTTGCTATGGTTAAACCAACTTGAGGCGGAACACAACAATATACGCGCGGTGCTGGAGTGGAGTATCGGCCAGCCGGGCGCCAGAGAGTACGGTCTGCGCCTGGCGAGCGCGGTATGGCAGTTCTGGTATATGCGAACCTACATCACCGAGGGTCGACGCTGGCTGGAGCGGGTGCTCGCCAGCAGCGATGACGAATCGGCAGCTCTCAGGGCGGACGCGCTCAATGCAGCGGGCTGCCTCGCCTTACTCCAAGCCGATGAGGTGCCCGCCGAAATGCTGCTCGACGAGAGTCTCCGCTATGCGCGACGCGCGGGGGATCGTGTAGCCGAAGCCCGTGCCCTCACCAACCTTGCAACGATCGCTGCGCAGCGGGGTAACTATGAGGAAGCATTGTCCAGGTATGAGGAGAGCGTGCCCATATTTCGGGACCGTCAGGAGGTAGCTAACGCTGCCACTGCGTTGTACAACATCGGCATCACCCAGCTTTATCTCGGGAACGATGAGAAGGCAGAGCTTTTTCTGCGGGAAAGCCTGCAACTCTGTCGCTCAACGGCCTCTGGGGTGGGAATAGCTAGGGCGCTCACCAACTTGGCGACCCTCATGCGGCAACGAGGCGACCTCGAACAGGCCAAAATGGCCATGGAAGAAAGCGTGAGCCACCTACTGGAGAGCGGCGATCTCTCCTTCAAAGCGGAAACGTTGCTCGAGATGGGCGCCATAGAAGAGACCAGCGGTGATTATGCTGCGGCCCTCGGGCATTTCCGGGAGGCACTGCGGCTCAAGTTCGACCGACAAGAAGAGCGTGGGTGTCGGGAGGCCATGGAGGAAGTGGCCTGGGTCGGCGCGGTCGCCAACGACGTGACAGCGGAACACACTGTGGCCGGCCAGGACCCTGCAACGTGGCCATCTGGGTCTTGCGCCGGCCTATCGGCACAACGGCAGGAGCTTGAATATGCGGCGCAGCTGCTGGCGGCATCGGACGGGCAAGTGGCGGCGGGTCGGCAGCCGCGGCATCCCAGCCAGAAGGCACGGTACGATACACGGGTAAGGTCGCTACGCGCTGCTCTTGGAGATGATGTATTCACACAGTGCTGGGCAGCCGGACAGCGTCTCACCCGTGAGGAAGCCATCAACCTTGCCCTGAACGGCGCGGCAGCCACGCTATCCTGAGAGACACCGCGCGCACGGTCGTCTATCTGGTAAACTTATGGAGCCCTTCGGTACGGCGCCTTGGGGATGTTAGGTTTCGACAGGGGAGGAACAGCCAACATTGCGCGGCCGAGGTCGTCACCCCCTCGTAAAAAAGGTGGCGTGCCTTCAAATGGCAACAACCAAGCACTCGCTTACGCTGCATAACAGCTAAGCCGTCCGGCTAGCCCCGCTCCGACGGGTTAGTGTAGGGCGTCATTCAGTCGGGGAGGCTGCCGGCCCTATATCTGTAAGGCCGGCCTGAGATCACAGATTGGTGCGCGAGACGCCCGCCGGTGGACTCACTAGCGCACGAGAACTAATCGCCGGCTATGTCGCGTAGACGTGTTCGTTAGTCCTTTCTTGGACGGGGCGTTCGATTCGCCCCCATCTCCACCATTTACGTCGCCCGTGCGGGCCAACCAATTGTTTGGCCCGCACGGGCGACAACAGCATGCAGACCACTTTCGGCCAGCCGTGCTTGCAGGGCCGCTTTAGCCTCTGGTTGCCCATGGTTGATAACGACGAGTTCGGGGTGCCAGCGCGCCGCCAACGCCACCAGAGCTGCACCATCCGCGTGCGATATGAGTCCATAGGTCCCGATCGTGCAGCGTACGCGGCGCGGCGCCACGGCCTGTTCGACATGCTGCCGCGCCGCGCCTCCCGCCGGTGCCAGGATGAGATGCTCGGTGGCCTCGGCGAGCGCTCTAGCGTAGAATCGGCCGGGTCCGCTGCGAAAGGTCGGCAAGGACGTCACGATAACGGCCGGCGGACCCTGGAGCGCCGCGCCCCGATCCCGCGGCTGGACGACCGACACCAACTTGTCTTCGGGGCGGAAAGGATTGCCATGCGAGGCGATCCAACGAGCCAATCTTGGATAGTCGAGCGCCGCCTGCTGGGCGTACACGCTATTAACCGATGCCACCAGCTCGTCCACCCAGATGACGCCCGCCAGTTGCCCCTGGAGTCGCGCCTGCGCGAGGATCAGCACGATCTCCTGGGCTGTTCCGAGCGGCGACGCGGCGATAAGGACGTGCCCACCGCGCTCGATCGCTACGCACACCTGAGCGACGAGGCGTGCCTCCTCGAGCGCGCGTGGTCGAAACTCGCGGTCTCCATAGGTGCTCTCCAGCACCAACACATCCGCCTGTTGACGTGGGCGGGCAGCCCGCCGCACGGTGTGCTGGCTGGCAAGGCTGACATCGCCGCTACAAACGACGCATCCCTCGGGCGTCTCCAAGACCGCCATCGCCGCGCCCAGCAGGTGGCCAGCGGGCAATAGACGCACCGTCCATGCTGACCCCTGACGAGTAGGTTCAAGGGTGTATCGCTCATAAAATGGCGTGGGTCGCGCGTGGGCCAGAGTGGCTTCCGTGAATTGACCGAGAGCCCGAAGCAGTGCAATCGTGCTTGGCGTGGCGAGCACGGGGACAGCAGGATAGGCCGCCGTCACACTCGGAAGGCCTGCGGTGTGATCAGCATGCGCATGAGTGAGCACAATCGCGTCCAGCCCGTCGGCCACGGTGAGGGCTAGAGGCAGGCTGGGCACGCTGCCAGGCGATCCACCGGGGTCAACCAGCACCCGCAGCCCGGCCGCGTCGATCAGCAGCCCGCTGATACTCGGGTCATGGAGACCTCTGCTATCGGCAAGCTCTGTGATAAGGATCATGACCCTATGGGCGGCTAGGAGATCGGGGGAGCAGGCGGGGGAGCTGTCGTTTTTCCCGCTTTATGGCCCCGAATCTTGCTCGATCGGTGGCCCCAGTGCTATTGTCTCTCCGCGTAGGCGACTGGAGCCACCTGCCGTCAGCCTACACGGTCGCCTCGGGCAGGCGCAAGGGGGCGGCGCGGGCTCGTCTGAAAATAGCCGCCGCCGACGCTGCTGCCCCGTCCTATTTTCACGCGGGATGGTCGCGGCGCGCCGCGGGGACCACTCCTTGAAAAAGAAGAGGCAAGGGGACGGCACCTAGCCGAGCGTGCCGTGACATCACCCATAGGTTCGCATGTCATCGCATCGATATACTCCTACTGTTAGACGGTGCGGAAACAACAAGGGGTGAATCGTCCCATGGTGACGTTCGTGCTCGTGCATGGCGGGTGGCACGGAGGCTGGTGCTGGCAGCGGGTGTCCCCGCACTTGCAGGCACAGGGGCACATCGTCTATACACCGACGCTTACCGGCCTGGGCGAGCGGGCCCACCTGGCGCATCCAGATGTTGGCTTGGAAACGCACGTCCAGGACATCATCGACGTGCTCATCGCCGGCAACCTTGAGGGAGTCGTATTGATCGGTCATAGCGCCGGTGGGACCGTCATCACCGGCGTCGCCGATCGCGTCCCCCAACGGCTCGCCCACCTAGTCTACCTAGAGGGCACGGCACCACGGCATGGCCAATCCCACGCCGATTGCGTCTGGCCAAACCGGGCGATGGTCGATGAGTTGGTTGCGACCCAGGGCGAAGGGTGGTTGCTCCCCGTGCAGCCGCCCGAAAGCATGGGGATCGTGGCGGCGGCCGATGTCGCGTGGGTCGCCCCCCAATTGACACCGCACCCCTACAAGACCCTGACCGATCCTGTGCGACGCACCAATCCCGCCGCAGAGCTGATCCCACACACCTATATTGCCTGTACCGGCCACAGGCTGTTCAAGAAGAAACCAGCCTATGCTGCTCCGATGAGCTATCGCACGCTCGCCGGTGGTCACGATGCCATGATCACTGACCCACGCGGACTCGCGGCCATGCTGCTCGATCTCGTGGCTGATAGGGGTTAACATTGGACACCTCTTACGATCTCCCTCGTGTCGTCGCTCAGGATGTCTTTGCCACAGCGTCGCACGGGGCGCACGCGGCCGCCTCGACGACGTACTCCACCCGCGCGATACGCCCGGCGCCGAGGGCGTCGTAGTCGATCTTGTGCAACGCCGCCAGCACCTTGCCGGCCAGCTTACAGGCGAGCCAGTCCCGATTAAACGGCGCGGGGACAGCCACGCGCAACAGATCCCCCTCCTGATCGAGGGCGCGCGTCGTGGCCAGCCAGGCGTTGAAGTTCTCGGGGGTCATGACCTGGGCCAGCTCGGCGAGCGCCGCGCGCCACACCGGATGCTCCTCAGTGATGGGCAGGGGCGCGGGGCTGTCGGACCACGCGGCGTAGGAGTCGGAGGCCTCGCCGCGGTCGCCAGCGCGCCGGCGTCGACGACGACCTAACGGGCCGGATTGCCGGCGATCCGTGCTCGGGCCGACGGCGGCTGGCCGGGGCGGCGCGGGGTGCACGAGGTCCTGCAGAACGGCGAACAGATAGGGCATGCCGTTGGGGGCCTGGCCGTCGCGCCGGCGTTTGACGATGCTCGCCTGACGGTCACGCGTCCGGGCGGCCGCCTCGTCGAGTAGGTGCAGGAAGCGGGCGAGGGACACGCTAGTGTCGCGGCGCAGGTTGCGGGCGCGGCCGAGACTTGAGCCCGGCGCGTCGTCGCCCAGTTCGTCGCCGAGCGCGGCGAGCGCGGCCGCGAGCGCCTGGTCCGGAGGATCGAGAGGCGGCAGGTCGTCACCACACAGGGGCGGCCCAGCGGGGCCGGGAGAAATGTGAGGGGCGAGAGCGGGGTGTGGGCGCGGGCGCTCCGATGACGGCCGGCCGGCGCCGTTTCTCCCGGCCCCCTGGGCCAGGCCCTGTGTGGCCTGCGGGGGCTCACCGTCGGCAAGGTGTGTGAATGGGGGGTAGGGGGGTATCGAGTCGAAGTCGAAGTTTTCTATTTCGATTGGGTTTACTTGGGATGAAGGATTCTTCACCCCTCCCGCGCGCGATCCTTCACCCTCCCCTCTGGTCGGCGTGCCGGCGTCTTTAGGCCGGTTGTCCGTTCCAACACGCGTCGTGCCTGCACATAGCGGCTTTCGTTCCGCATCTCTCCATGTCGCGTTGGTATGGTCACATGGCCCACTATTGCACGCATCGTCGTCGGGGGTCGTCGGCGTCGCGGAGGCCGCGTCGTCGGTGGGGAGCAGGCCGTCCAGGCGCGCGAGCCCTTCGACGGCCGTGAAGAACGGGCGCAGGTCGTAGGCGTTCGTGGATTGCCGGCCGTGGGGGGAGAATTGAGTTTGTATGTGCAGTAATCCCTTCCCCTCCAAGGAACGGAGGTAGCCCTGGATTGTGCGCACACTCTTGCCCATGCGCGCCGCTAGCGCCGCCTCGCCGGGGTACGGGGCGCGCTCCGTCCACCAGTACGTGCAGAGTTGCGCGATGCACACCATCTCGGCCTCGCTCACGCCCAGGCGCGCGTAGTACACCCAGCAGTAGGTCGGCAGCGCCGTGTAGCCCCCGGTCAGGAGGGCCGTGCCGTAGCGCACGACCAGGCGGCGGTCAATACCCTCGTGCGGAGAGTGGGGTGGCGGTGTATTTTCTCTAGCGTCGGGGACGAGCGGATATTGACATGAACACGCCGGTCCCGTATGATTGCTCATAAGTACTCCTCGGAAGCACAAAGCTCCCCTGTGAGTCCCGAAAGCTCTTTTGGGGGTGGTAGCCCGGTTGAGTTTTCGGACCCGTTCTAGCGGCGCTGGTGGTTTGTTTGTTGGACGTGGCACCAGAGCCGAACAATATTGGTTATAGCCTTAACCCATCGGGGCAACCCGGTGGGTTTCGTGCATGTAGCACGAGCACGCTAGAGCATAGCAAACTTCTCCATGATGGGCATCATAGCGCATCGCATCACGTGTGTGCAACGTGCCGCAACCCTACACAGCTATAGGACGCGAGTTCTATAATTGAGATGTGCACCGGGCGGCCTCAGCGACCGCGATGCTAGCGGCATGTGTGGCCGTGTCGTGGATCGAGCCAGTCTCGAATTGCGCGTAGTCCCGCACGTCCTCCGGATTGGCGTGCGTGGCGCAGAATAATATGGCGTAGTAGTGAGGCTGTCCCGTGCGCCTGTCCGCAACCACTAAACTCCGCACATACCCGCGCAGGATGTCGACATCCGGGTTCACGCGCAGGGGGAGGGGAAAGACCGGCGCACCGCACGCGTAGCAGGCGCAGGCGTGGCCCCAGCACCGTTTACGCAGGAGGCGACGTAACACAGGTCGTTGCATAGCGACTATCCTCCGTCTAAAATGTTCCTGCCAATTGGCCAATTGCTTGCCACTTCTACCGTAGCGGATGACGCGCCTGTTGACAGTACCAAACCGCAGCTAATGGATGTACCAGAACGCGAAAATGTACCAGATGTGTACCAAACGTGTACCAAATCTCTGATATGGGGCTGTGATCGCGCCGCTGTCGTGTTGGAGAGGGTACGATTGAACCGGTGAGGGAGCGAGATGCCGGCACCGAACGAGCCTTTACGCGCGGCACGGCGGCAAAAACGTTGGTCGCAACAGACAGCCGCCGAGAAGATAGGTATCGATCGGAAGACGTACTTGCGATTGGAGACGAGACAGACCGATCCGCAGACTGGAACGCTCGACCTCATATGCACCGCATTCGGCTTGTCTGCCGAGGAATTAGGCTTTGAAAGCACGCAGCAAAGCGGCAGCCGAGCCATGGTGCAGATTATGGATGTTGCGCCGGCTACGCTCACACTACGAGTAGATACTAACGACATGCCTGATTTTCCAATTAAGGTCAGCATGATCCTCGCTCACATCATGCATATGATAGGGGCGTGAGGTGCGCAAGCACCTCATTGGCGTGAGATACAGGCTGTGGTCAACGGGGAAATTTATATGCTCGATGAGATACTACAGCAGCAGCCACGACGGACCGAACACTTAATCTCTCGCCGGCAGACATTGACGACACTGGCCGCGCTGCCCACTGCGCTACTCGTACGAAAGTTCCCCGAGCAGATGACCGAACAGAAAATGGGTTCACACCCTTCTGACCTTCTCTCCCCCTGCGCGGCCAGTCTGACGGCTTGCTGGCACCTCCTGAAGAGCGATGACTTGGTTGCCGTCGCACAAATCCTCCCCCAATACATGCCGGCACTGACGACCTTGGCCGGCCAGCCCTCGCTGCATCAGCAGGCAGCAGCGGCACTGGCCGTGCAAGGCAACATCCTCCAGGCGATCGTCACCATGCACCAGCGCAAAGGTGCCGAGCGAGAGAGGCACTGTCGGGAGGCTGTCCGGTGTGGCTACCTCTCCCGCGACGGCACATTGACGGCCACCGCCTTGATGTACCTGGGCTATACCTACTCGTCGAGTGTCCGCCCGCGCCGGCCCGAGCAGGCCATCCACGCCTTCCGCGAGGCGTTGCAGATGCTTGGCGGCGAGGAGTCCCTTCTGAGGAGCGACATTCTCATGGGGTTGGCGGAGGCGTGCGCGCAATGCCATGACGAAGCGAAGGCCCTGGAGTATATGGCACTGGCGCAGAATCACTTCCCGACTTATCCCGAGGCCGATCCGAGTTACATCTATGCCGAGTGTGGCCTGAATACGCTCTATCAGTGGGAGGGGAAAATGTACCTTGAGTTGGCCGAGCGGTACCCGCAGCGCGACCACGCGCAACGCGCCTGGAACGTGCTGGCGCGCAGTACGGGTATCCAATCCATCAATGGGCGGTCCAGCAGCGAAACGATGCTCTACCAGGCCGATGCGGCGCGCTTGCGCGGGGATTTGACGACCTACACCGACCACCTGCGCGACGGTCTACGCATGGCCCTGAGCCTGGGGAGTCGGCAGCGCTACGACGAAGCGGTGGAAATCTACCGGAAAGCGCCCGAGCCGTGGCTAAAAGAACCGGCCATCAAGGGACTAGCCAAAGACTTTTTCAGAGAACTTCCGGTAGGAAAGGGCACCTAGCATGGCAAACACGATTATAGTTCGAACCACCATCGACTCGCGGGACGGCGCGCAGAGAATTGGCCAAGCGCTTGTCGAGCGGCGCCTCGCCGCCTGCGCGCAGATCTCTGGTCCGATCGCAAGCACCTACTGGTGGCAGGGCCGGATGGAGCACGCCGAGGAATGGGTATGCGCCGTCAAGACCAAACAGGAGTTGTACGAGCCGCTTGAGCGCGCGATCCGCGAGCTGCACCCATACGAGACGCCTGAGATTGTGGCGACGACGATCATCGCCGGCAGCCAGAGCTACCTGGAGTGGGTCGAAGCCGAGACATCCGCGCTCGTCTCTTGAGGGGTATGAAGTGTAAACCAGGTTTACACCCCCACTGTGTTGGTCACTCGTCGGCAGCGCACGGCCAAGTCGGCCAAGTCAAGGCCCCGCTCCTGAGCCCAATCGAGGACGCGCGTGACGATTGGCCCAGCTTCACCCATCACATCACGCAGGTCTCGGTCGTTACGATCCTCGTCCTCGAGAACTGTCGGCTTAGTTTGTTCGAGCGTTGTCACTGTCGGTTTAGGCTGTTCGAGCGTTGTCATCGTTGCCCCCGTTTCCACGGGCTTGTGCATCGCAAGGGCGACAGCTTCGGCCGGCGAGACTTCGGGGTCGGTCTTACGGACCTCGGCAGCAGCCCGGACTTGGTGCTCGCTCGCGCCCATCTCGCGGGCCACCTCACGCAAAGTGGGCGGACGCGGCGGTTCGGTTGGTTCTTTACGTCCGCGCCGTAGGCGCTGAGCATCCTCCTTACGCAGTGGTTTGGTCGCTGCTTCGCGCAGCATCTCCTGGCGAGCGGTCGTGTCGCGCTCGCGGGCGATCTCCAAAGCCACGCTCGTCGAGATGGTCGGCGTCTCCAGTATGGCCTGCGCAACGTCCTCGTGCTCGATCAGCTTAAGCCGATTCGCAACGTAGGTATGGCTGCGGTGGAGCCGCTCAGCGACAACCCGCGAACCGATACTCTGGAGGTCCATCAGTTCCTTTAGCGCCCGAGCCTCCTCTACGGCGTCGAGTTCCTCGCGCTGAATGTTCTCGGTCAGCTGGATGATGCGCAGTTGCGCGTCTTTACTGTCGCTAACCACGACCGGCAAATGAGTGAGCCCAGCCTGCTGAGCGGCCGCGTGTCGCCGACCGCCAGCGATAATCATGTAGCGGGTGCGACCATCGTCAAGGAATCCATCGGCGCGGACCAGCAACGGCTGCAAGACGCCATACTCCGTGAGGGAACCGGCTAACTCGGTGAGGCGGTTCCGGTTCATTGCCCGACGTGGCTGGTCAGGGTCAGGCACCAGTTGCTCGATCGGGACCTGCAGGGCGCTAGGTAACGTGCGCTCGGCATCGCGGAGCGCCGTTCCCGCTTGGGGGGCTGGACGACCTGGTTGCGCCCGGTCGAGTGAGGGCAGGCTACGTGAGCGCGCCATGTTCAACCTCCGTGAGGACGCGCTCGGCCAGAGATCGATAGGCTCCGGCCACCTGGCTCTTCGGCTCATAGGCTGTGACAGGCAGCATCGCGTTGAGGCTATACTTAACTGCGACCGCCTGGGGGATTGGCTCAGCCAGGAGAGCGCCATAGCGGGCGCGCAACAGATCGAGGTTGGCGCGATCGTGCCCGTCATGCCGAATGCGATTAGGCAGGATGGCCCCAATGCGCGCCGCACCGAGGAACGCCAATTCATCGCGGACGGCGATGGTATCGGCCAAGGCGTCGAGATCCTGCTGGACCAGTTCAGTGGGCAGGAGGGCAATCGCCGCAGCCAGGAGTGCCGCGTTGAGCGCGAAGCCGAGCGCCGGCGGCGTGTCTAGGAGCACTATGTCGTAGCCTGTGAGGCCATACAACAGGGCCCGGAGGCGGAAGGGGCCGGTCGGGTTGTCGGCAAGGGCGAGCGCCGCGCTCTCGATAGATCGATCGCCCGGGAGGACATACAGGTGATCGACCGACGTCGGGCGCGCCAGCCCATCGACCCCGCTTTGAGGAGCGAGGATGCGATTGCCGATCCCCTCGACGGTCGCAATCTCATTGGGCCCGAGAAGGACGCGCGTAAGCGACGCCTGCGGATCCAGGTCTACGATGGCGACCGAGAGACCTCGCTCGGTCAGGGCACCGGCTAGATTAATCGCTGTCGTGGTCTTCCCGCTTCCGCCCTTGCGGCCGGCGATGGCAATGATGGGCGTGTGCATGGTAAGTGATCCCCTACTTTGTTCGAATGCTACCACACGCACGGTAGAATTCCCCATCGATGCAGCACAAATGATCTCCTCTACTCGCTGTACCATGTTCCATCGACGTATGCGATCCGGCGCTCCCGGTCGGCCAACGGTAACGCCGCCCCGGTCGCTCGACGCACCCGGCCCGCCAACACGCGCAAGGCGTCCGTCAATTCCTGCTCCGTGTGTGCGCTGATGCTGACGAACGCGCTCTCCGCCTTGAGCTGCACCGTCGCCAGCGCCGTGGGCAGGGGAGCCCACGTGTCCGGCACGTCCCGGTCCGGCTCGGGGTAGAGGGCCGCGACGAGCGCCGCGCTGAGACCGGGCAACGCGGTCGGCGGCACCACGAGCGGGACGAGCGCGGGCAGGGGGCGGGGCAGGGCGAGGAGCACGACGCGGCGTGGCTCCTCCGCCAGGGTGCGGATGAACGCGTGGTGCTCGACCGTGAAGCCGTGGCCCTGGAAGATGACCGCGATCGCGTCCGCCGCCGGCATCGTGGCGTCATCCGTCATCAGGGTGACGCGCTCCGCCGCGCCCTCTCCTGCGCTCACCGCGTTCCCTGCCCGTGCACGCGGTCCAGCACGGCCTCAGCCTCGTCCACGACACTGTACGGCCGCCTGGGCCGTCGGCGGCGCTCCTCACCCTCTGCGCGCGCGGCCCGCTCCTGTCTCTTTCTGGCGCGGTCGACCCGCATGATGAGGGCGCACAGCGTCACGTAGACGATGAGGGCGGCGAGGGCTGCGCGCGCATCGCTCAGGGGCGCGCCTCCCGTGATGCTCCAAATCGTCAGGCCGAGACCGGCCACGCCGACGAGCGTCAGGATCGTCCGGGTGCGGCGCTCCCACACCCAGGGCCGGCGTGTCGTCCCCCTCACGGCCTCCTTGGTCCCACCCCACTGCGCCATTGTCCCTCGTCTCCCTTCCCCCTCCAGTCTACGCCGTTGCCCGCCGTTGCCCGCCGTCGCCCACGCCGCGCGGCAAAGGACCCCGCGTGCCTGTTTCTCCTGGCCCCCGGGGCCGGTCCTGTGTGGCTCACGTCGTCGCGGACACCCGCGACACAGGGCCGCGCCAGGGCGCGGGAGAAAGGGCGCTTCCACTAGCGAAAGGGGAAGTGCAACTTCTCGACGCCCTGGCGCTTGGCGGTCTCACCGCGGCGGTCGTAGCGGGCGGTGGTGACGGACACTCCGCCACTATTAGGTTGACACATACGTGCAGTCCATGATGAGACGGAAAACACCAGTTTGACCTGCCGGTTAGAGCGATTTCACGCGTGGTAGGGCCGCGTCAGGGGCCACTCACGGCCCAAAACCGTCTCACCGTCCACTGCAAATATGTGTAAAGGGAATCGTGGCGGAGCGTGGTGGTGACGACGGAGGCGTGGCCGGCGAGCTGCTGGGCGGCCGAGAGGTCCACGCCGGCGTCGAGCAGATCTGAGACAAACGAGCGCCGTAGGTCGTGCGGCGAGACGTGCGGGACGCCGGCCTGCGCGGCGCGCTTCTGGAGCATGTTGTAGACGGCGATGGAGCTCAGGCCGTCGCCGTGGACCTCTCCGACCTGCGAGACCGGGAGGAAGAGCTTGCCGGGGCGGTCGCCACGGCGGGCGAGCCAGGCGGCGAGGGCCGCTCCGGCGGTGGCGGTCAGGGGGACCAGGCGCTCCTTGTCGCCCTTGCCGTGGCGGACGCGCAGCGTGGGCGGGTCCGCCGTGTAGTCGGCCGCGGCAAGGTCTACCAACTCGGTGCGGCGCACGCCTCCTATATAAAGGACGGCCAGGATCGCGGCGTCGCGGGCGCCGGCGGGGCTCGGGTCGCGGCGGCAGGCCTCGACGAGGGCCTTGAGTTCGCCGCCGGGCACGGCGCGGCCGGCCGGCAGCCGGGAGCCGCGCGCCCCCTTGACCTCGGCGATGCGGCGGTACTCCTCATCCGTGAGCAGGTTCTGGTTGCGCGCCTGCTTGAGCACACCGCGGAGCGCGGCTAGCGTCGCCTTCTTGGTCAGCGGGTCCTCCTCGCCCAGGCGGCCGCGGATATAGTCGAGGTGGTGGGCGCGCAGCTCGTGCCAGGGCATCGCGGCGGGATCGACCCCGATCAGCCGCGGTACAGTAATCATGCGCTCCTTCACGACCGTCTGACTCTTAGGCGCGAGCGTCGCCAGGTACGCCGTCAGCGGGTCGACCAGTGGCCGCGCCGGCAATACGGCGGGGAGGGTCGGAGGCAGGACGGGGGGCGGGACCGCGGGTAGCGTCGCCATGCTCGTTGGTGTCGGCGTCTCGACCGACGCCGCCCCGTACGCCGCCCCGTGTGTCGCCACTGTCGCCTGTCACTTTGTTCGCTTTCTGGCCCCTTATCTTGGGAGATCTATGGCCCGTTCGTCGCCTTAGAGTGGCCCGATCACCACGCTCTCCCGCGCGACTTCGACGACCCCTTGGTTACCCTCAGCATCGGGTTGATGTGACGGCCATCACCTTTCGTGAAGTGAACCCGTCGAGATCTGGGGCCGCTAACGGGCGCATCTGGTCGCTCCTTAGCCCTCTTCACTTCCCAGAAGGGCCATTCTGTCTAGTGAAACGGCAGCCACATGGGGCCACCGATCGAGCAAGATTAGGGGCCATAAACCGAGCAAAATGACAGTTTAGCGCGAAACCCAGCGCCGGCGGCGTATCAAGCAGGATTACGTCATAGGTGGCGACGGGCCGCACTAGCTTGCGCAGGCGCAGGGCGCCGGTGGGATTATCGGCCAGCGCGAGCGCAGCTGACTCGATCGACCGGTCTCCGGGGTACAGGTCCACGCCGGCGACGCCTAAGGGAGTCGCCAGGCCATCGAGCGATCGCTGCTCCAGGATGCGCGCGCCGATCCCCTCCGCAGGCTGCGCTCCGGCCAGGAGCAAACGCGTCAGAGACGCCTGGGGGTCGAGGTCCATCAGGGCCACACGCACGCCACGCTCTGCCAGCGCGCCGGCGAGGTTGATGGCCGTCGTCGTCTTTCCGCTGCCGCCCTTGCGCCCGGCGATGGCGATGATACGCGTCATGTCTCTCCTCGCTTTTCACGTGTGCGGATGGCGTCCGCACAATTCAGATTGTGCGGATGGCGTCCGCACAATCTGAATTGTGCGGACGCCATCCGCACAATTCAGGACTGGCCGCTGTCATCGTCGTCGCTCGCGTCGTCGTCATTGGTCGCGCGTAGCGCCGCCTTGATGTCCTCCTCGCTCGGCAGATTGACGCGGTACTCTGCCACGAAGATCTTCTCTTCCAGGCCACCGAGCGCGTAGCGCACTTCCTCCTGCCCCGCGCGCGCACAGATGATGAGGCCGATCGGTGGCTTCTCCCACTCATAGCGCGGCACACGTTCGCGGTAGTAGTTAACGTACTTGTTCATCTGGCCCACATCGCGGTCATCGAACGGACCGAGCTTGAGGTCGCACACGACCACCGTGGGGATCGCCCGGCAGTAGAGTTCCAGGTCGATGCGGTGGACCTGACCATCAATGGTGAGCGGTTGCTGACGCCGGCGGATATAGAAGTCCGGTCCCAACTCGGCCATGAAACGCTCGAAGTGGGAGAGCAACGCGCGCTCCAGATCGTCCTCGGAGAACATGACCGGCAGTCCAGGCACATCGAAGTGATACACGCTGCGGAAGGCGTCCTCGGGGCGCAGCGCGGGCGACGACGGCGCCGCGACCAGGGGCGCTGGCCCCTCGCGCAACGTCCGGCCGTACAGGCCCGCGCGGATCTGCCCCGTCAACTCCTGTACGCTCCACCCGTTGCGCGCCGCCTGGGCCTCGTAGAAGGCGCGGGCGCGGGCATCGTCCACACGCACCAGCACGACGTACTGACTCCAACTCACATCGGCGCGCAGCGTATGGACCAGCGGATAGGCACGATAGAACTGCACGATTTCGTACAAGGTGCGCCGGGCGATGCCGAGGTCGCGGGCCAGCTCCTCGACCATGCGGGCGCCGTAGTCGGCCCGCTCCTTGTGCTCCAACTCGGCCCGCACGATGCGCTCGCCAACCTGCCAGTACGCTTGTACCTTGATGTTGTCGACGGCCTGGTACGCCCGCGCTCGCGCCGTCTGCAGCAGCCCCCGGATCTCGCTCAAGAGCACGCCGTAGTCGTCCGGCATGACCGACCGCTCACGAGGCATCGTCTGCCGCCTCCCTCTCACCATGACCACTCTCTAGCGCCTCGACCGCGTGCTCCTCGACGACGCGCCGCATCACGTCGCGTGGCCCCACGCCGACAGGGCCGAACCCCACACCGACGTAGCCCCGCCACACGTCGTCGCCCAGGCCCATGCCAGGGTCCGTGGCCACATAGCCCACGTACACGTCGTGGCCGTCGGGCAGCGTCGCGCGGGCCTCGTGGAGCGCGGGCGTGCGCTCGATCCAGCGGATCGTGGGCGCGTTACTCAAGGCCATCTGTCTTTATCCCGTGCTCTCTACATCCAGGTGGCATGCTGCGCGGCGTGTTGCTTTAGCGCCGCCTTGGCCTCATCGAACGACACGCGCTCGACGATGATCGTGTCGTCGTCCAGGCGCGTGGCCGTCACCGTCGCGTCCCAGGCATCCTCGGAGCGCCCCGTGTCCTTGTCCTGCACGACAGACCCATAGGGCCGCGCCGCGCCCGCAATGCGATAGGTCCACAAGGTGTCGCTTCTGCGCTTCCACTCACCCCTCATGCTGCCCCCCTTCCCCGCACGCCGCCGGCGCGCCCTCTAGCCTCTCGATCCGCACCCGCCAATACGCCGGGTAGCCGACGCTGTACGCCACATGGCGCACCCGATACCAGTGCGCGCCCTGCGGCGAGCCAATACACACATGGTCGCCCACCTGGATGTGCGCGGCATCGACGAGCAGGAGGGCATCGTCGTAGAGAGGGACGCCCTGGCCCCTATAATCGTGGGTCGCCGGTTGCCACTGGCGGAGGGATCGCTGGGGGAGTGCCATACCGTAAGCATGCCGCATCCGCATGATTGGCGACGTGCGTTTCCCTTAGCCGCGCCCGTTCCCCTCATCCGTTGGCGCTGGCGCGGCAGCAGCCCCGTCCACCTGTAAGGGCCGACAGATCACACAGACCGGCGCCGTCGTCACCGCCCCCATCGTGGCCCATGTGACGCGCGACGAGCGGCGCGAGAACAGGTGATCTGGGAGAATAGCGCCAGTGCACTGCGCGCACACCAGGGGCACGGACGCGCGGTACGCCATCGTGCGCGCCCCATCGCTAGCAGTCGCAGGCCCCACACGGCTGCTCTTACTGCGACACACGTCGTCTCTCCCTCGTCATGTCACGCGATACAGGGGGTCGCGCATCGGCGTAGGGAGCTGGTCCAGCACCCGCCAGCTGGCGGTCGTCGCCCATGCCCGTTCCCTGCCTCTCAGTGTACGCCCCCTTCAGCACCGTCCGCCGCCGACCCGTCCGCGCGGTTCCGTTCCCCTGCTCCCCTGCCCCTGTCTTGCGGCAGACAGGCCGGCGCTGTGTGTCCCCGACGACGATGACGACGCGCGCCCCGCGCCACACAGACCGGCGCGGGAGGCCGGGGACAGGCGTCACCCCTCCATCTCGTCATCAGGTGCGCCAGCCCCGACCGCCTCGGCGTTAACCCGGGCATCCGTTACAGCGTCACGGGCGACCCCTGCGGCGCGCGTGCGCTCCGTGGCGCGCGCCCGTGTGCGCCGGCTCACCTCCTCCTTCTGCCGCGCCTCGCGCTCCTGCGCCAGCCGCACCCGCTCCCGCGCCTCCGCCCGCTGGCGCTCCAGGGCGCGCTCGTGCTCATTGCTCATCGTTCTCGCTTTCCGTCACATCGTTCTTACCGCCCTGTAGCCTACCGCACACCGCCCACCCCGCGCCACCGCCGCAGGGAACACCAGCGCCGCGCGCGGGCCAGGGCCAGGTCGGCCGCCGTGACGACAGTGCGCGGGGTGTGCCGGCGCGCGAGCGCGGCTTGGGCGGCGCGCAGCCCCACAAATAGGCCGCACAGCATCGCGTGGAGCAGCACGCTATCCTCCTCTCGTCACCGATCGCGCTGCGGGGTGGGGAAGTGCAGCTTCTCGACGGCCTTGCGCTTGGATGCCTCGCCACGGCGGTCGTAGCGCGCCGTCGTCGTCACGTTGGCGTGCCCGGCGAGCTGCTGCACCGTCGCTATGTCTACCTGGGCGTCGAGCAGGTCGGACACGATGATGTGGACACTTTTCAAGATCATCGCCCTCCTATAGCTCCCCGCCCTCCCGGCGTTCCCACTCGCGCGCCTTGCGCTTGGCCGATTCCCGGTTGTGCGCGATGTACACCTCCAGGCTGCGCAGCGAGGAATGCCCGCTGAAGCGCTTGAGCTCGACCTCGGTGTAGCCCTTGGCGGCGCGGGCACTGATCGCCGTGTGCCGCAGTTGGTGCAGGTCCCAGTCCGGTGTGTACCCCTTCCACAAGGTGTCGGCCTGACGGTAGGAGAGCCGAGCATAGCCCTCGGCCGTCAGGTCAGCGTGGCGCGGGTTGCGCGCCTTCCGCGCCGTGATGAAGAGCGGACCGTGCGCCGGTTCGCCGCGTTCCTTCACATAGGTGTCGAGGTAGCCAGAGACGCGGCGGGAGAAGAACGTCTCACGCGGCTTGTCGCCCTTGCCCTGGACGCGGAGGCACCGTTCCGTCCAGTCGACATCCTCGATATTGACGGCGAGAGCCTCGCGGCACCGCAGACCGCCATCGTAGATCAGCCAGAAGAGGGCGCGGTCGCGCGCGGCGCGGATACCACGCAGCACGGCCTCGACCCGCTCGGGATCGAGGGCGCGGGGGCCCCCGCGCGTCTGGGGACGACGCTCCAGGCCAACGAGCGGGTTGTCGTCGAGGTAGCCCTGGGCCTGACACCAGCGCGCCAGGCTGCGCAGGGCGGCATAGCGGCGATTATAGGTGCTTGCCGCTAGCGGTTCCTGGGCGGCGAGATAGGCGGCGGCCGCGGCGTGCGTGAGCGCCGTCGCGACAGGCTGGTCGCCGACGTGGGCGAGTAACGGGGCAAGATCCTGGGCATAGCTTTCCCGCGTCCGGGCAGCGAAGCGCGAGCGGGCCAGGAAGCGATCAACAGCCACGCGCAGCGGCGGGATCAGCGCGACTGGTGGAGCCGCCCGTGTCAGCGGTGCTGTGGCCATGTTTCCCTCCTCCCTCCCCTGAGCGCGACCAGCACCAGACCGGCGACCAGGGACGCGCCGTGACGCAGGGCCAGGCTCAGGGTCGCCCCGACGACGAGGCCAAGAGCAATCGCTGTCCCCGTGGTCATCCACCGCCCCTTCGCGCTACCCTATCGCATATAATACGCATTCTACACGATCCGGGCAGAGGGGTGCCCACGCTCACGACAACGGCGACAGGGGCGGGTTATCGTACCTAATCGTCCATTAGGTGCGATAGAAGCCCGTCTATGACGGTCGCTGTTGTGCCATGCGCCATGCGCCATGCGCCATGCGCCATGCGCCATGATATCATCCGGTAGGAGGTGCTCCCCCGCGTGCGCGCGGTGGGCGTGCGTCCCCTGTGTGCCTGCCCCACGCTCCGTGTAAGACCTCGATAGAGGAGGGACGGTCGAGGTCTGCTCCGTGTCACGGGCCGCGCCGGTTGAGCGCCGTCACGGGCCGCGCCGGTTGAGCGCCGTCCCCAGCAGCGTGCTGAGCCCCTGCCGCAGGAGCGCGCGACCGCGCGGGTGCCGCAGGAAGAGCCACGCCACCATATCGGTCTCCAGCACCGCGAGCGGGACCCCGTAGAGACAAGCGATATCCCGCCGGCGCCAACTCTCGCGGAGCGCCGTGAGCAGCAGGGGAAACAGTGCGTGCACCCGCAGCACCCACCCCAGCAAGCGCCACACCCCTGGCGCCGAGGAGAACTCGACGTAGCGGAACTCCCGCGTGTCGAGCCACGGCAAGTAGGTTGTCACCACGTCGCGCCGCTGCTGACGCAGGCGCGTGCGCAGCGTGACCGGCCGGCCGTGGTAGACGCCCGCGTCCGGGACGTACGCAACATGGCCGTGCCCCGCCTGCGCGAGCAGGGCCGGCATCGCGACGTCGACCCAGCGGAACACAGGGGCGCGCGCGACCACGGCGCGCACCGCGGCGCGGCGGTAGAGGCACAGGCCCACCGGCGGGACCCGGCCCCCGCCGAAGCAGCACACCGTATAGGTGGCCCGCCGCTCGTGGACCGTGTCGGCGAGATCGACGCAGAGCGCGCGCAACAGCGGCCCCAGCTGCAACGGGTGGTAGTTCAGGTAGCGCTCCAGCGCCGACGCGCCCGGCCAGGCCACAAACCGCGTGAAGGACGCGCTCAGCGTCGGATTGTCGCGCAAGGGGGCGACGAGGGCGCGGAGCCAGCCCGGCCCGGTCAGCGCCGCGTCGGCGTCCAGATACATGAAGAGGTCGCCCACGGCCGCTCGCAGCCCGATCTCCTTGGCCGTCTCAGCGTCGCGGGCCGGGTTGGGCACGACGCGCACGCCCGGATAGCGGCGGGCCCGGGCTACGGTGTCGTCCGTGGAGCCGCCGTCAATCACGAGGATCTCACAGCGGTCGTGCGGGTAGTCCTGAGCCGCGATACTGCGCAGGCAGCGATCGATCGTGCCCCCCTCGTTGTAGGTGGGCACGGCGATCGTGACGTGCGGCCACTCATCGGGCGGGAGGGCCGGGACGATAGCTGGCGGGGGCGCGGGGCAGCGGCAGGGCGCCCCCGCCGGCCCCGCGGCATCGCCCGCGCGCCGCATGCGGCGCGCGGAGTCCGGGCGAGAGCGGCGCGCCCACCACAGTCGCGCCCGATTGGCGCGGTGGTACAGCCAGGCCGGCCCGTCGAGCAGGCCGGCGAGCTGTGCGGCCACAAAGTGGTCGGGGCTCGCTCCCACCAGGACGCGGCGCAACGCCAGGGGGTCGGTGCGGGCGCTGTTTGCCCCCGGCTCGCAGGTCAGCGCCGCGCGATAGCCCGCCGCGCCCACCGCCGCGCGCACGGTCGCGTTGTGCATCCCGCCGGGATAGCAGAAGAGGTCGCCCGCGTCGCCGAGCGCACGCACGGCCTCCCGCGCGCCCGCGAGTTCCGCGTGCAGCGCGGCGGGCGCGCAGGCCGTCAGGTCCCGGTGGGTGGCGGAGTGGCCGGCGAGGCGCACCCCCGCGGCGCGCGCGGCGCGCAGCTGCTCCGCCGTGGCGAACCGCTCCCCGGCCCACTCCGCGGGAACCGCGCCCCCGCCGTCCGCGTCGTCGCGCGCGCCCGGTTCCGATCGTGTCACGCCCTCCCCATGCTCCGTCGCGTCGGGGCTGGCCGCGATGAGCCCCGCGACGACCGCGAGTGTGGCGGGCAGCCCGAGCGCCCGGAGCATGGGGAGGGCGTGGGCGACCTGATCCCCATAGCCATCGTCGAGCGTGATGGCAACACTCCCTGGCCGGATCGCCGCCCCGCGCGCGAGCGTCTCGACCAGGTCGGGCAGCGCGATGGGACGATAGTAGCGGGCCACGTAGCGCATCTGCCGCGCGAAGGCGTCCGCGTCCGTGTACATGGTCCAGGGGCGGCCCGCGCACGGGCGCGCCTCCCCGCACGGTTGGATGTGATGGTAGGCCAGGATGCGGGCCGTGGCGCGGCGGCGCGGCGCGGCGCGGGCCAGCGCCACGAGACCGGAATACCAGCACAGATGGCCGATCAAGCGTTGCAGGCGCAACGCGTCCTGCGGCGGGCATGGCGCCACGCCACGCCCGCGCAGCCTCACCCGTCGATCACTCACGCGCGCTGCGCTCTCTCCCCACGCGCGGTGCACTCTCCCCGTCCCACGCCCAGCGCCACGATCGGCGCGCGGACAGGCGCGGCGCCCTCGTGTGTAGCATTAAGACGGGCTCATGAGACAGCGATGAAATCCCGATGAGAAGTTTCTCACAAAACGTTGGGACTGGGCGCGGGACGGGTGTACCGACCGTGGCCTGGCCCCCTACCGCCGCACCGTGAAGGCCACGGAGCGCGCCGACGACACGCCCGCGACGGAGACGTGGCCCCAGAAGGTGTGCGCCCCGCGGTGCGGCGTCCAGGTCACCGTCACCAGCGTCACGCGACTCCAGCTGCCATCGCGTGCCGGCGCGGTCTTGGTCACGCGCACCGTCTCCTGGCCTGCATAGACCACGGTCCAGGTCGTCGTCTGGCGCGCGTGCGGCGGCGCGTCGCGCACCGTCCACTGAATGCGTAGCTGGATCGTGCTGCCGGGCCCGAAGACGTGGGCATTGTGCCCCTGGGCGTCTAGCGTGGTGACGCGCCGCACAATCACCACAGGCTGGCGTGCGGCGGCATGCGCCGCGGGTGGCCCGCCCACGGCGGGCATCAGACCGGCCGCCGCGAGGGCCAGGCCGGCCACGGCGCTGGTGTGACGTGTCAGGGCTCTCATACAGTGGTCCTCCGCCCTCTGGACGCCTGCCATGACGAACGGCCACAACCGGCGCGCCTACCCGACGCCACGAACAGTCTCTGGTGTCGGGTGGCAGGCGCGCCGGTGTGTGGACAGATGACCAGCGCGGCTAGTCGGCGCCGGACTGGTCGCCCTGCTGCACAGTATCGGTATCGGGACCGGCTGCGGCGACCTCGCCCGACGCGCCAGCGGTGTCCGCGGGGCCGCCCGTGTTCTGGCTGTCCTGGCAATCGCCCGTTTGATCACCGGTCGCGGCATCGGTCACGCACGGGGCGGCGGGATCGGTATCCGCCGTCTGCGCGCCGGTGTCACCGCCCACCAGGTCGGCCGTGACGGCCGCCGCAGGGCGCGGCGTGGCGTGCGTGCTGGCGTGGACGGCCGTGGCCGCCCCCCCGCCGAGCAATGCGATGCCGAGCCCCAGGGCCATGAGTGTCCGCTTAACCATCATCGTTCGTGTCCTTTCCCTCATCCGTTGTCCCGCGCGGGCCAGGCTCATGCCGCACCGCGCGCATCTCCATCATCGGGGGTGTAAGCCCAAACCGCCGAAAATTCTGTCACGCTCACGTAGAACGTCGAGTGCTCTGGAGTGGATGATATCGTCCTGCGTGTGGCTGATCCAGCCGTGTCGGAAAACACCTGTTTGGCGACAGGCGAGCGGCACGCTCGTCTCTCGTCGTCGCCATCCATAGAGAATCGTGCGAAAAACCCTGCCGCTCTGGTGTACCATACGTCAACAGCAGGGCACGGGTTTTCCGCACATGCTCGTCAGTTAGGACGTTATGCAAAATCTCTCTGAAAGGGCATGACCCCTTCCACAACGATGAGAAGCTGATCGACCTGGATGCTATCGTGGCGGGCCGTGATCTCGGGTGACAGAATTTTCGGCGGTTTGGGCTTACATCCCCAGTACTACGCCCTCTGCCCGTACCCGTCGGCGACCGGCTGCGGCGCGGATACCCCCCTCGCGAGCTGGCAGAGCGTGACCTCCCACGAGATCGAGGAGGCGACGACGGACCCGAAGCCGGGTAGCGAGTGGGATGAAGCGAGCGGGGAAGGCGGCGACGTGTGCGCCTGGCAGGAGGTGGCGCTGCCGTTCGGGACGGTGCAACGGTTCGCCGACAATCGCCAGTCGGCCTGCTCGGTCTGGACGCGCCGGAACTTCGCCCAGGGCACGCCGATCGCCGCCCTCTCGCGCAACCCGAACCAGATGGACCTCTTCGCCGTCGGCCTCGACGGCGGCATCTACAGCCCCTGGTGGAACGGCGACTGGCACGACATATTCCGCGTCGGCTGGTTTCACGCGTAGACGTTCGGATTAGCCCCTGGCGCGGACACCAGGCCCTGGCGTATAGAGAGCACCCACCCCGGTTGCATCTCAGCGGTGTGGAAAGTGGAAATCCTCTCGGGGTCTGCGCGTCGGAGACAGGGGCGACCCTGCTGCGCAGTAGGCCAAGCGCAAGGGAGGGACAATTCTTTAACAGGGTGTCACGCAACACATCTTTGCTGCGCATCTAACGTAACACCGAAGCGGCGTGCGACCCAGCAGGCCGTGCCGTCTGATAGGGAGCCATAGGCCTGTCGCTAAGGTCCGGACGAAACGCTACGGGGCCTTCCGAGCATAGGCAGGCGAACGCGCGCCGATGGCGGGAGGTGTCGTGCGTCGTCGGGATCTCTGCCACAGGCCGCCACATCTGGCTCACCGGCGCCGCGCCGCCGTTGCCGTCAGGTGGGCACTTGATTCGATGAGTCGCTGCTCCGCAAGTCACGCCTGTCGCGCTCAATCGGTCAGCAGCGGAGCAAACCGCGCTTCCCACTCCCGGACGGTCTCATGCGTGAAGGTGAAGCCACGGGTCAGGAACATCTCCGCCAGGTCACGCAGGCTGAGCTTGTAGCGTAGCTGCCAGAGGACGACGAGCAGCGCGATGTCGGTGGGCACCTGCCGATGGTTGAACGGCGTGCCTGTGCGCTCGTTGACGGTGCGCCGACAGGGCCGGCAGCGGAACAGCCGGTACCCCAACGCCGTTGTCCGCTCCCGTTCCTGTGTCGCGTCCCCCTGACAGTATGGGCAGCCCATCCATCTCTCCTCGGCGCACCTCTATAAAAGGGGAAGGATACCCGATCGACTGGCTATCGACCATCACTGATTCTGAGCCCTGACGCATCCCTTTCATCGTTCGTAGGCGCACCTGACCGTCTATAGGGTTCCTACCGCGTCGCTTGTGCCACGCGGCGGCGGCGGTAGAGTAGCAGGCCTACGAGCGGAATCAATCCGGTGGCCAGTAGCTCGCCGCTGCCCAACTCGGGTGTGGCCGCCGGGCCGGGCCCGCCGTTGGGAGACAGCGCGAAGAGCGTGGTCATGGGCGTGACGTTGGCCGTATCGCAACTGTGCTGCAGGCAGCCCAGGCCGAAGGCGTCTTCAATGGTCCGCAGCAAGGAGTAGTGGTTGTAGGGCGTGTTGTCCTGGATGCCGCGCGGCCCGTGGTTGGTGATCACAATCGTCGCAACGTGGCCGCCGCCGGGGTTGGCGTCGCAGCACCCCAGATTCGTCGGGGAGAAGTCGTCCTCGTCCCAGGTGATGACGATGGCGGTGTTGCCCGTCGACCAGACCGGCGACCCTTCGATTTGATCGACGAGGTGGCCGACGTAGGCATCGCCATCCTTGACCAGCGTCGTCGCGTCGGTGCACGCGCTCGTCCCATGCATGTCGTGGCACTGGTCGGGCGCGATAAAGCTAAAGTTGGGGCTGGTCGCGACGCTCTGCAGGTCCGGCGTGAGCGCGGTGGCGGGAACAATCTTCTGCAGCTCCGTCTGGCTCTGCTGGATGCTGGCAAAGTTCATGAATGGGTTGTGCTTAGAGGCGTATAGCGCGGCGCCGGTGGTGGGGTACTGGGTACCGTCGTAGCCGGGGTAGGGCAGCGACTGCTGGTAGGTCTTCCAGCTGAGGCCGGCGGTGTCGAGTTGCGAGGCTAGGCTCGGCCCGGTGATGGTGTGATTGACGCCGTTAGTGGTCGAGGAGAAGGGCGCGTCGTCCTGGATGCCGAAGTAGTCGCCGCCGATGGTCGCGACGTAGTTGGGCTCGCTGGGGTGGGTGACGCCGTAGGAGCGCGTGGCCAGACCGTACGTCTGGGCCAGGGCATTGATACGCGGCGCGTTCGCGTTGCCGATGATCTGGTCGTAGTTAGTGTTCTCCATCATGACCACGAAGATATGCTGGTACGAGGGAACGCCGCCGTTGGCAGCCAAGCGGCCCTGCGCGCCAGCGATAGTCGGCATGGCCGCTCCGGCAACAAGGGCAAGCGCGGCGGCGAGGCGCATCAGTCGTCGTAGAGACATGGTGATCCGTAGAGACATGGTGATCCCTCCTCTTTACTCCAGGTAACTCCGTGGCGTCCGGTGTGGACCTGATCACATGACCGTGGGTCTCCCGACAAGTTGACGGGAGACCCATGACGTTGTCTTCATTTGGGGCGCGCACCTTGCGCATCCAGGCGTGAATAAACGCAGACGTGCTTTTATAAAGGCTCAGAAGCCTATCATCCGGTGCGGCGCCAACAGCCCGCGTCCACCTAAGCCTAGCGGTCTGGCGTTAAGACACGGTTAAACCAGCGTTAAGGGTGTGTTAAAGGTGTGTTAAGAGTGATATATTGTGTGCCCATCATGCCTGT
>JAABUH010001219.1_pt1 | contig 30448 bp, 29 predicted proteins | sample 5559121 | NCBI WGS metagenome assembly JAABUH01 (sample SAMN10711871, study PRJNA513364) | rock metagenome | isolation source: Antarctica rocks | place: Antarctica: Victoria Land, Battleship Promontory nord | collected 2015-12-28
TCACTGGGGAAGCCATTGACGATCCGATCCCCTCTGAACTCGAAAAGTGCATCTCCCCTGACGGAGGGGATCGTTGCTTCCCGTTTCTGTTCATGGAAGTCAAAAAAGCAGGTGCAGACCTTCAAGACGCTTACACGGCTAATTTACACAGCGCTAGCCAGGCTCTTTACAATATATATACCTGGATGGTGCGTTTGGGTCAAGAAGAAAAGTTTTACAACGATGTCCGTGTGTTCTCATTAGTATTCAATGCACAGGACTTGAGCGTTCGAGTGCATCGAGCTGAAATGCGAGAGAATGGAACAGTTTATTTCTTATTCGACGAACTCTTACCTTTGCAGCGATACACGAAGGATCAAGCATGTCTGCTCATCAAGACTACCGTGGCCGAATATGCGGCAAAAGAACTTCACCCTCTTCTCAAAACTGCGTTCAAAGAAGTTACAAAGCAAGAAAGTGAACAGGCCATGGCACTCTTGGCCAAGCGGAAGGCCAATACTCAAAGCAATCCCTCGACAAAGCGCGCCAGGCGTCACGACAGCGTACCATATACCGGTCAATCATTTCAGATGAGTGCCTTGAGTACTAGCTAGTCGTCGTATGAGATATGTCACCTAGGCAGACCTGGATACACAAATTTCGAGATGTGTTTGTAATGATTAATGAGGTATGGTACAAGGCATGAAGAATGGCGTAATACTTGGCTACCAGGGTCGCTTAGAAAAAGCATACATCTAGGTTGCCTCAGTTCTCAGACGTGCCAACGTCGCTAAGCCCCTTCGGGTTAGCGCTCTGCTGACTTCGCAGCATACGGGCGGCACGTCTGAGTGCAAACCCCTGTAACATAGATTGATCTGCGTTAATTTGAAATAATACCGAACTTTGCCGTCATCTTATCTAATTCAGACGTAATTTACAGTATTAATGAGATATTCATGTATTTTAAGTCTGCATCATTAATCTTAGCAAAAGCGCGTTTAACAGTGAGTTAAGTGTCGTCTTTCAATTGAAGTGTGATTGATCTACAAAGTGAGCAGAACTTAAACATTTTATTAAGCTCATAATACAATAAGAAAAGAGAGATCTTTCATGTTCAGCAACAGATACTATTCTATAAAGTCACGAAGTGAAAGAATAAAGTGATCAAAGAGAGCTTCACATTACTATTTAGAGAAAATTTATTGACAAAACTGCATGACATGCATTTGTCACTTGAACACATCTTCAATTTCAAGTTGAATCAAAGATGTTATCTTGCTTGAAATCAGCTTAATATTGAATTATGATCTTGAAGTTGATCTTGAATTCAAACTCATCACACTTGAACTTCTTGAAGCTCGATTGAATCTGATACAGATTTGCATCTAAACTTTTCTTGCTCATTATGCAATGTAGTTCTCTTCATCACATATAATAGTAGATGACTTCAGTCACTACTTTCTCATCAATGTTGATATCATTGACTAGCATTTTCTTCTTATGTGCATGTCTCAAAGAAACATGAGTTGCGCGAATCATTCTTGTGTTATCGAAATCAACAAAATATCTTTCATGCAACTTCTTGATCACAAGAATTGACAGAGCTATGATTGCAGTACAATCATTCAAGCAAATCTTGAATTGAGAAACTTCATCATCAAGAGCAGTTCAAGACAGCTTAAAATTCATGTACAAAGTGAAATCATCATACTGACTGAATGATTTGAATTTGCTCATGACAGAATGCTTGATGTTCTGTTTGACTAAGTTGAACAAAATATAATGATCTGTATAAAAGTTGCACAAAATTGTGAATGAGTTGCGTGAAGAGTTATTAATTTGATGCTTCTTGAGATAAGTTTTCTTCTTGAAATTCTTCTTTTCATCACTCAAGACAGTCTTGTGACAATGCTTTAATTCAAACTTCAATTTCAACTCTGTCTTGACTGTTTTAAGATTAAATAATTTCGTGATCATTTTTATTTCACATTTTTTCATGATTTTCTTCTTTTTGTTGGTCAATGTGATCTTGCTCTTCTCAATGTTGAACACATCATCATCAGACTCATCTGAAATCTCATTATCAATTTCATTGTGATGATTAAGTCTACTAAATAAATAGACGAGATCTATAAAAGTGATATGACAATGTGATATTTTAAGCAGACACAGAATGAATATATATTATGATAAAGCTAATTATTAAGAAGCTCTTGATAACTTGAGAAAATCGATCAACTATAGAGAGTTTGTCAAGCATTGTCAAGTCAAGCACGATATAATTCATGACATATTAAGTCGAAGATATGACGTAGTCTAAACGATGTCTTGACAAAGTCATAAAGTTTCAGAGCTAATTTAGATCTGATCTTTGACTCAGTCTCTGAATCTAGTCTTTGATTTAATCTTTATGAGTTAATTCATCATGACAATTGTCTTTTCTTCTAAGTGAGTTCATTCTCAATCTCAATAATTAATGTCTTTGTTTACTTTGATAAATGATGACGTGCACTCATTGATTCGCTTTAGAAGCTCTTGATAAAAATCTTTAAATCTTTGTGAGAAAACAAGAAAAAGAGAAACTTTCGATTGAATGATAATTTATCTTCAATTATAATGCATATAGATGACATTGTAAATAGTATATGTGATGTGTAGTTGATGTAGATGACAGCAATGATGACATGTAGATAGCACATAAACATTGTTTATCTTTCAAGTAAATGATGTTGTTGAGATGATAGAGTGTAAACAAGAGTGAATAATAATTGTTGATTTGTTTATCGTTCTTTCAGTTCTTCTCAACTTCTCATTTTCTTCAACTTCATCTTTTTTCAATCATGATCATATTTTTATCATTGTGTGATTACTTTTAACAAATTTTGAGTATAGCTGTATAGTAAAAGTAAGAGATCTAGATCATGAATCATGAATGCGCAGTGATGCTCAAAGAAAGTCGTAAGATGATGAAGTTGACTGATGCTTGAGTCAAGATTATTACAAAAGTAAGTGATGTCACAACTTGAGATTTCACAACTATTACTGCGACTAACAGTATCATAAGTTTGCTCAAAAGACATTGATCAGATGTGATGATCATGATGCTGCTGATGCTGAATCACTTGTGATGATGCAGATGTTATCAAATTCTGATCGAGAGCTCATCACTTCTACTATTCAAACTTTCAAGTACATCTCAGCTATTGAAGAGAAAATTCAAAAGATGATAAAAGAAGAAATGATCATTGATGCTTCATTGATGATCTTGTTGAATTCACAGACTTTGCAAAATCAAAGAACGATGATGAGATTCACTTATCTCTCTTCTTAATGTCGTTACTGATGCTTTTCAGCTGTCAATTGTGAAAATAAGCAAAAAAAGCATTGCTGATCTTGAAATTCTAAATAGAATGATTTGTATAAAGTGTGCTTAAGTTCTACACATCAAGAATAAAGCATCGCTGTGTGATGTCATCTTTCAAAGAAAGACAATGTACAAGAAGTGTGCTCGCTGTGCGAGTAATGAGAATTTCTTTATCACAGTGAGTATACTTATATGATATGTTTGCTAAACGCTCATGATTTGATATCTAGATTCTCGACATCTGCATTTTGACTGTCAATGAATTCTTTCATCTGCAGAAAATTCATGATAGTGCAATTGAGAATGAAGAAGAGAACGTCGCTCTGAAGACATTCACTGCTCATCAGAAAATTGTTTACAAGAAATTGACAACAACAACTTGTGTGAAGAGTTGTCTTAAAAGAGCTCACAAACTCAAGTCTTTAAAGATTCAAAAGCTCATTCTCAAAGAGATGATGATTATCAATGACATTGTTAAAGAAATTCTGAATGTAAAGCGCTTTGTGATATGTTCAATCTTGATTATATATTGTTTTGTCAGCATTTCTAATTGTTCTGATATATTTTAACACAATCTGTTGTCTTTCAAATCTCTGTCTTCACGTCTCAATGTAAATTTGACAATAAAAGAGAAGAAGAAGTCTGTAATCTTGTCTTGTGTAAAAGATGTTTAATGAAGTGATGATTGCATGATGTTTATTGTGTCGTGATGATTGCGCTCTCTTGTCGAGTGCGTTTGAGCATCTTTGCGCTTTTTTCTTCTGTCTGTTGATTTACATATGTGATCATCTCATTAGAGAGCGAAACTATCATAATACAGTGATTCTTCTTTTCTAATAATGAGTTTATGCTTGAAAGTGAGTGATTATGCTTTTCGCTCATGTTTCAGCCTCGTTTTGAAAGCTTCTATAAGCTTCGAGACATCTTTCATATCTTCGCTCGATATTCATTGATCATATTCAATAAAATATTATTTTCATTGTATCTTATAATATAAGATTTTCTTTCTTTTTCACTTTTGTAGAATCTTTTCTATCTTTCATTCTTGCTCATCATCAATAAGCTTAAGTATGAAATAATTGAGTATAGAATCATCATTTAGTCTATGATTATACAACTCTAAAAGAGATACATGGAAGACAGAATGAATCTTATAAATGATTGAAAGATCAAGATGATACATTTGCTTGTCTATGAGTTCTTGTCTACGAAAGAATTCTATCATTTTATTTGATAACTTCTTGCTCAATTTCTTCTGCTTCAGGTTTTTTGCTGATAGCATGACTAAATCATCGACATTAAAGAACTTAAACTTATGTTTTCAATTATAGTACTTTGTCTGAGCATCGACTGCATTTTATCATCATTGCGTCAACGTGTTTTGCACATTTTGCAGCATTTCAATGTATTCTTTTGCTGCTGACACTTCTTCTTTCATAGCATCATTCTCAATGTGTATGTCAAAGATTGACTCATAGTCATACATGATTTTAAAGAAACTACAGCTCAACGAAGCGTGCTTCGCCTGATGATAAATGAACTCGACTATAAATAGAAGCGTAGCTCAGTCATCTTACTTTTCAAAACAATACACTCTTAGATAATGTTTCAACGTTTGATTCTGTTGTTCTGTCTGATCGTCTGTTTGCAAATGAAAAGCGATGCTTAGTCATCGTTTCACCTTGACATGATAGCAGATCTTTGATCAGAATGCATTGATAAATAGACTGAACTGATCATCAAGTTGAGTTTTCATACCTACATTCTGACTCAACTCGAGTACTTAAGTTGAATCTTCTGACTCGATTTGAATACTTGAGTTGAATCTCATGATTCGACTCGATATCGATCTTGAGTCGAGTCAAAACTCGCTGACTTGACTTAACTCATCAAGCAATCGAATATGACGTCAAGAAAGCTAAATATAGAAATTTTTCCGATTTTTCGCCTTTGCATTACCTTTTTGCATTATCTTTTTGATAGAAAGTCATAAAGAGAAACATGAAGAGAAACATGAAGAAAAACATGAAGATCGTTTGATAGAAAGCTTTGGTAGAGAACTATGATAGAGAGCTATGATAGAGAGTCATGACGAAGAATTATGAAGACTGTTTGATAGAAAGTCATAAAGAAGAGTCATGAAGAAAAGCTATGATAGAAAAACATAAAGGCTATTTGATAGAAAGTCATGATAGAAAGTCATAATAGAGAGTCATAATAGAATATCTATCTATCTATTTTCATGTCTTGATGAATCGAGTCGAAAATTTCGAGTCGATACTCAATTTTAACTCTCTGACTCAATTTGAATACTTGAGTTGAACATCTCAACTTGACTTGAATACTTGAGTCAAGAATTCTGACTCGAATCGAGTCTTGACGAGTCGAGAACTCGATTCGATCTCGATGACTCGACTCGACGCGATCAGTCTAAAATAGACTATCTTTATTAATAATTATATCACTTGAAATCTCATATCTTAGAGCAATCTTCTTGAAGAACAACTCTGTTAACTTTACGACAGTCAGAGTTTTCTTCATAGATAGATAACGCGTCATCTTTGTGTAGTGATTGACTATCACAAGAATCAAGTCATACACGACTTCTTTTCATTTACTAGACGACAGATCTGTTATGAAATTCATAGTGATTTCTTTTCATGAATCTGTAAGTCGAGATAACGATTTCAACTCATCATATGATAAATGACGTTTCATTTTTACTCTCTGACAAATGTCACAAGTATCTATATACTCTTTGACATTCTTGATCATACTTTTTCAGTAATATTTGCAATCTAATAGCTCACTGATCTTGTCAGCATCAAAATGTCTTGCTAACGAGTCATCATGATGACGTTTCAACAGCTCTTCTCTGACAGAAAGATCTTCTGAAACATACAATGATTCATTGTACTCTATCATTTCTTGACTATTTAATGTTCAAGCTTCGACATCACTCTTTTGTATACTCATCGTTTTGTCTGCTTTTAGCTTCACAGCAAATTCATCTTCTTGCTGTAAGATCTTAATGAGCTCGACTATGAATTTACTACTGAAGTTGTATGTCGTTTCATGAATTATCAATACTCTGACAATTGCATGTGAAATAAGTTGTTTGCAATCAACAGTTTCAGCAACAGAATTAAGCTGTTTCTCAGTTATGTTGCAATCTCTATGAGTTAATGTTTCAACATTTGTGCTCTTTGAAATTGTTGATTTGAATTGAGAAATTTTATCTTTTGAGAAATGTACTTCATCTAGATGCGTTTCTTGCACTGCTAGAATCATGACTCTCAGCAGCATACTTCTGACATGCATTGCTGAACATGTACTCATGTTTTCACTGACACTGTGAACAGACATCTTCTTGACTTCGTTAATCACTCATGTACAGTAAATTTCATCTTGCGATCTGCTTTTAACATGTTTCGCTGAATATCTTCGTTCACTGACATTGTGAACGAATGTCTTCTCGACATCATTAATCACTTGTGTTCATCAGTGAGTTTCATCTTGCAGTCTGCTCTCAATATGTTCTGCTGAATATCTGTTCATACTTATACTTTGAACGAACGTCTTCTCGACATCATTAATCACTCGTATACAGTATAGTTCTCTGATTGCTACGAATATAGAGCTATTTAAGCTTTCTATTCTAGTCAGCTTTCGCTGCAGAGTGAGTAGCAAACGATTCGCAGAGATGTTTTCATTCTTATAGTTAGATCATCTTGATGACACATTAATTGAGTTTGTCTTTTCTGATCTATGCACTATTTCAAAGTTGCAGATCAACAATCTCATGACTCATCTAACTTGTCTTTCGTTTAACTTTTGAACGTTCATAAAACTCTTCAGATTATTATAATCAGTCAGAACTTCAACAGTATGATAATTGTCTTTTACATAGTGTCATCAGTGTTTAAACATCGCTACTATGACTAGAAGCTTCTGATTATATATCTCATAGTTTCTTTTAACGTTTATCATCATTCTGAATCAGAATGCAATTGAATGTCATTGATCTTTATCATTTGACTGAGACAAAATACTCGCGACTGCATAATTGAACACATTAATCTCGATGTGTATATGTTGCTCTGAGTCAAAGTGTCTTAGTATAAACGTCTTCATAAAGACGTCGCGAAGCTGATTAAAAGCTTGTTTCGCTTCGCTTGATCATATGAATGAGCTCATTTTTACATCTTTTACACTATCTCTCAGCAGTTCTGTTAAAGACTCTACTATCTGAGAGTAGTGATGTATAAAACGTCGATAGAAATTGATAAATCTCAGAAAAACTTGTATTTTTCAATACATTTTTGATCTGAGTCATGTTTTGATGATGTCTATTCTACTTGAGTTTATCGAAACACTCTCGATGAATATGACAAATTTTAGAAAGTTCACTTTAGTGATGAAGAATTCACACTTCTTCAAGCTAGCATATAGCTTAAACTTTCTTAATCTCTCAAGAATCTGCTTCACGTGATCTACGTGATCAGTCTTCTCTACGAAGAAGATTAAAATGTCATTCAGATAAACAATACAAAAATTATTTAAAAGCTCTGTCAAGATTTTATTAATATAAGTCTGAAAGATGACAGACGTGTTGATTAAATCAAACGACATGATCATATATTTGAAGTGATCGTAATGAGTATAAAACGTCGTCTTTCACTCGTCTTCACGTTGAATTCTGAGACGATGATAGACATTCTTCAGATCTAACTTAGTGAACTGCTTGACTCTATTGAGTCTGTCTAGAGTTTCACTAATTAAAGAAAGTGAATGACAATTTTTGACAGTGATCTTATTCAGATCTTGATAGTTTATGCATAGATGAAAACTATTGTTCTTTTTGAGAATGAATAAAATAGACGCGTCAGTTGAGCTGATGAAGTGCTTAATTCATTATTTCGCTAAGATATCATCTAGATACTGTCTCAAAGTCGTTAACTTTATGTTTGACAGATTATACAACAATTTATATGATGACTTTGCAGTGATTTTGATTGCATGATCGTGATCTTCATGCAAAAGCAATTTATTGACATTTTCTGTTGAGAATACATCTTCGTATTTTTTCAATTCAATGAGTAGAGTCTGCGTTTCAAGCGCATTTGTGATACAATTCGTTGCGTTATTCATTGCTTTCACTTGATGTTCAATGATTGACTCTTTGACAACGTTGATCATGACAAGAGCATACACAGTAGACTCATCTTGTAGAACTTTTGCAAATGTTTATGCAAAGAACAACTCAAATGCGTGTTCATTCACGTTGAAACATCATGTTCTTGCAATCATGTTTATTCGAATACGCTTGAATTGCATACTCAACATACTCAAGATCAAGAAAGATTCTTTCTTGTCAATAGCATAGAAGATACTTATATCTTTTTTCTCTATGTCTCAGCTGTCTCTCAGTCGATAACACATCTTATAGACGTCATAACAATAAACATTCTGATCATTCATTCAGATAAATCTTGAGAGATCAACGTTCAACAATGACATATCTTGCTTGATGATGAAATGTTAACTAATCACGTTCATCTCAACATCAATATTCATGTGAATCTTCATTTCTGTCTTCTGATTTCTCTGAATTACATGCTATTTATATATAAGAGTCTTTACGAAGAGAACTTCTTATTTTTTCCTTGATGATTTGAAGCGTTCATCAAGAGCTTGTCTTTTTTCAAAATCTTGAAATGACTCATATGTGACATTGAATCAATGAATACTCGATTTGCATCAAATTCTTTTGATCTATTCTTGATCTTTTCATCTTTACAATCAGTAGAGTAATGATTTTTTTGATTGCATGTGTAACACGTTATGTTGAACAAATTCTTACTATAATGTGACAAAGCATGTGAGCTTGTCTTTGACGAAGAGTTGAGTCTGATTGATCAATGAGATTTCTTTCGCTTTGAATGAGTCTTCTTGTTGACTCTATCTCGATCATGCAAGTCTTTGTCTCGAGATTGTTTCAACGACAAGACATGTTCTTTTTACAGATTTGTTTTCAATCGAGCGACAAGATTGATTAACACATTTCGTGTGATAGAAATCAACTGCACATTAGTAATGATCATGCGCAGCTCAGATCTCAACTTGATGAATAAATGAGCTCACTTATGCTCATCACTATACAACGAAAGTTGATGTTTCAGAATGCTCAAATGAGCTGCAAACGTTCATATCATCTGATCTGAACGTTGCGATGCGTTTGCATACTGCTGAGTCACATCTATGTTTTGATTCATCGAATTCTCGATTAGATTCAGAAGAAAGTCAATAAAATTGAATCACATTTGCTGAGCTGCAGACATAGTCTCTTCGTGATTGAATCAAAGTTTCTTTGATTCATTCTTCAGATAGATTATGCAGTACAAAATCTTTTTCTCATCACTTTCAAAATGTCAAGAAGTATTTCAAAATGAGATTTCAACGTCACGAATTCACTCTTTATGTTCTCTTATGATTTTGTCATGATACTTCTTCAAAAACATTGAGAATTTTCACTTCTGCAAAACGATTTCGTGATGACTTCGTTTCATCATCGTCGACATTATGAAGACGATGCATAAATCATTCAAATTCTTCATGAGAGCTTGAGTGAAAGCTTGAGTGAAAGCTTAATGACTTCTTTTCATCGTTTTGATGACTTGCAGAGTCTCAATCTCTGATCGAATAGCTGCTAACTTCTGTTTCTTTTGCAGTTCATCATGTTGAAGCATTGTTTATGTCAGCTGTTCATCAATATCAAGAGAGAGTTTCTCTTTTGCTTTTTCACTTTCTGATTTCATTATGCAACGTTCGTTTTCTGATATGATGTCTTGTGAGATCGAGACGTTGTCATTTCAACTCTGTTGCAATCATGTTACTGTTATCATGCTTAAATATTAAATCATCATTTCTAAGAAGAATTTGAAATAATTAGAACTGTGATGATCGAGTTTACTAGATGAATAAACGAGATCTATAAGAATGATATGACAATGTGATATTCTAAGCAGGCACAGAATGAGTATATATTATGATAGAGCTAATTATTAAGAAGCTCTCGATAACTCAAGAGAATTGATCAACTATAGAGAGTTTGTTCAGCATTATCAAGTTGAGCATAACATAACTCATGACATATTAAGTCGAAGATATGATGTAGTCTAAACGATGTCTTGACAAAGTCATAAAGTTTCAGAGCTAACTCAGATCTGATCTTTAACTCAGTCTCTGAATCTAGTCTTTGATTTAATCTCTATGAGTTAATTCATCATGACATTCATTATTGAATTCTTCGTTTAAATTTCTCTTAAATTTCTCAAAATCTTCATTGATCTTCTTGTGCTGCTTGCGTTTTTGATGCATTCTCTTCTCTTTATTCTTCTTATCACTATTGATTTCATTATTGAATTTTTCGTCTAAATCATTCTCAAATTTCTCAGACTCTTCATTGATCTTCTTGTGCTGCTTGCGATTTTTGAGCATCTTCTTCTCTTTATTCTTCTTATTTCTCATCTCATCAACTGTCAAATCATTATTATCTTTCATCACTATGTCTGTCTCAATTTCTCAATAATCAGTTTCATAAGTTACTGTCTTCTTCTCAATCTCTGTCTCTTTTTTCCTTGCATTCTTGAGAGTTTTATTCACAGCTTTCTTAGTCACATTCATCAAGATCTTTTCATTCTTTTCAGCGAGCTTGAAGAATTAAGATGTATCGACAGTGTGAAAAGCACTGATGAAACTATTCAAAGAGAACATAGTTTTGAACACTTGAAGAAGTTCTGCATCATTTTTGAGTTCATCTGACTGAGCAAAATTAGAAACTACATGAGAAGACACTTTTTGAATGAATAATCAATGAATGATAATGATTAATTGACAAAGCGAAGATACTTATCTTTTTAGCATCAAGTATCATGTCACTCTCAATGTTCATGATAATAAAGTAACTGTAAAACAAGACAATTGTATTTGAGCAGTCAAGAATTACTAGCAAGTTGAGAAAGAATTTGAATGAATTTATGTGTCAGAAACTACAAGAACTTAAAGATTTTTTGAAGATTAAATTTAAATGTGCGCTGAAATTCAAAGAAAAAGATTTAAATATAAAGCTGTTTTAATAAAAATATTTTATCTCTTACTTCTGATCTTTTAATTAACTAACTCGCTCAATCACTTAATGCTTTTCTTTTATTTTTTAAACATTTTTCAAAATTTTTTTGTTCTGAGAACTATTGATATAAATCATCATACAATGAGATCTATTCTGTTGTTGTTGTTGTGATTGTTGTTATTGTTTCTTTTAATATTATTCTTCTTATTAATTAACACATTCATTCATCATGTTGTTGTTGTTGATCTTGTTTATCTTCATCTCAATCTGTCAATCTCATTTCTCTCTTTTCATCTCATCAACGTGTCTGCTAAATTGATCTTTTCTAGTCATGTCATTTGACAGATTGCTTCTCATAATTCACTCTGACTACTTCTTTAATTCACTCGCTTTATCTGTTGAATGTCATTTCTCATTCTTAAGCTTATCATTCAGTTTAAATAGTTATGTCAGATGCAATTGCATTAATGTTGTTCAAGATCTTTCAAGATGCTTTGAAAGAAGATGTCATGATCGTAATCAATATTTCAATGAAGTATTTTATCAGCAGCGTGATGATCAGATCAGAAGCAGATATCAGAATTATGATAAATAAATGAATCATTGCACAAGATTAAATTACTGAGCAATTTAACAAGCTGCGAAATTTCTTTCAGACTGTTGAAGAGAATTTGAAATTCATGAACGAAATTTTATCGAAGATCTGAACTGTCTTGTTGAACAGAGAGATTTGAAGAGCAAAATTTTTCACACAGACTGAGATATTGAAAGTCATTGACATCTCGCTATTGAAGAAACTTCATCAGCGAGCGTTGAGCAATTAAAATCATAAAGAGAAGTATGTGCATCTGATTAAAATGAGATGAAAAGACAACGTTGATGACTGATCATTTGATCGACTGAGAGAAAACTATCTTGATGCAATGATGATGATATTTAAACAATACAATTTTAAGAAAGCAACAACAATGATCATTCAAATCATTATGACTAAACTTTGAAAAGTAAAGAGTGATTGAGAGTCAATGCATCAGATTATTACTAGCGACTAACAGAACTTGAAAAGAATGAATCATGATATTGCAATTAAGTTATTAATAAAAACAATGTCATCAAGTGAGAAATTGATTATTCTTGAATTGAACTTGCTAAGATTAATCTTTTCAAAACATGAAATATTCAATGAAGTGTCTTTGTCTTGAAAATAAATATGATATGTCAATCAAAAGAATAAAGACGAGACTGAATGAAACAAGAAAGACAGTGATATGATGATCAATGTTGATAAAGTTGTGAGATCAACGAGTGACAGCGACAGCGATAAAAAGATATTAAACGAAGAAGTACTCGATGAAATGTATGAGAATGATGAGTCAATTGAAGAGACTTCAGACTGTAAATGCAGCGAGATTCTCAAGATGATATTGAAGAGAATTTGCAGAAAGTCATTCACAGTCGTTGACATGATGAATGAAATGAAGTGTATCAACACATTGAGAATCTTTATGAAGATAAATCTTGAAGAAACTAGTTTGATGCATGTTTATCATAGACATCTTCTTCATCTTGCTGATCACTTCAATCTACAAGTCAGAATGCTCAATTCAGTTGAATTAAGAAATTGACTGTGTCAATGTTGAGAACATTGCAGCGATCTGATTGCATTCAAGATGAGTTCTCAGTTTACACTATGATGATGTTTAAAGTCAAGATCATGAATTGAGAGTGATGATCATGATGTATATGCAAAACGTTCTATTAAATCAAGTCTCTTAAGATTATCTGAATTCAATCAAGCAAAAACAATCATCAATGAGATTGTAGAGTCTTTAACATGAAACAACTGAGTTGAGATAGAAAATCTGATCATGAAAGATGTTTTTAGTTGATTGTGAAATGAGATGATGATTGAAAAGTTCTACGAGTTCAAGATTAAAAACTTGATTAAAGAAGAATTCAATCTATATCTTCATCATCAATGTGAACAAAATGAACAGTTAAACAAAGACTGACTTCGAACTATGTACTTCTCTTTGACTCAGCAGATCATTCATCAAAATTTATAGTATTGAACTTTATACATCTGTCTGCAATCAGATCAAAAGATACGTTTAGTTTTCTATCTTTACTATGCAAAGTATGCTCAGATCAATGATGCAACATACTTTAGACATATTAATATGAATATATTAAAGTACATTAAAAGTGATCACGAAGCAAATATCATTCAAGATTCAGTTTCACTTGATGATAAGAATATTCATGAATGCACAAAGTTTGTATCTGATTTTCATAATCATATCATTGACTGATGAGTGAATGTGTGTTTTCATGAGTAAGTCATGAATGATCATATACATGATCTTGAGAAATTATGAATTTCAGACAACATCTTAATCTATGACGACTTTGTTTCTGTTTCATGTCGACGTGATGATGTTCAAATGATCAGATTTGAAATATTTTATGAATCAACTTTTGATTATGATGAAACTGTGTGAAAAATCGTGCTGTCTTAATTCATGAAGATGTGTAAAGATGAAGAGACACTCGATAACAAAGAGTCAGACAAATGAAGTGATCTGATGATGACTTATGTAAGTCAAACAGTCATGTCTCTTATTTTCTTCAAACTTGTCAATCACTTTGAATCTATATCATACAAATTCTCTTCATCAACACAGTTAGTATTGATATCATCAGTCAGTTAAGTCTTGATTTGTTGAATGAGTTGAGATGATTCTGTTGTACAAAGTCAGACAAATATCATACTAAAAAATGATTGAGTGAGTGCATGAAGAGAGATTAAAGAGCATTAATTGAATGCATTGCATGCTTTTAAAATGATTTTTAAAAGAATTAAATTAACAAAATAATTGTATTATGATTTTGATAATTACTATAGCTTTTAACATTGTTAAAGTAGTGTCAACTAAAACTTTGAATCTTCTCATTATTGTATTTAGTCAAAATAATAAACTTGATTGATGCAAGACAAAATCGCGTCGCGCAGTTTTATCATCAATCAACAACATTAGCAATAATTAACACTCATCATCATAAAGATTGAGCAGTTCAAATAGTAACATCATCAGAAAGATCTTTTTTATTCTCAATGACATTATCAACAAGCTCATTGATTGTTTTGTCAACAAGCTTAAGTCAATCAGATTTTGCAATCTCTTCAGAGCAGCATAATTAAATGAAATCAGTCAAACACTTGCATTGATTATTCTCAAAAATCAATAATGCTTTCTTCACTGCATTTGATTTACTCTCTATCATTGCGTTCTTTAGCAGACGAAGTTGAAAACGTTGATGTCAATGCACGCAGTATGAAAAACTTCAAATAATAATAAAGAAACTTCAAGAAATGAGATGATCTGTATGAGACTTTCTATTCACTTTATGCGAGAATCATCATCAACATACTATGCGCAAAGCGCATGATCAGTTTTTGAACTTTGCTTATGTTGATCTGTCAGATCATGAAGATTTCTTGCAAGTTATTGAAATTGATAGAAGAGATACTCTGTTTTCAAAATGAGATTGAAATTGAGTTGCAAAAACACTTCAACAAGAGATTAAAACTTTAACAAAACATGATGTCTTTGAATCATTTCAATTATTCATCGAGATGACAGAGCTTGAATCGCTGAATCTAATCAAACAGACTGTGCTCACTATTGAGCTGCTGACCTTTCAATGACTTAAACTTATTGAAGTTGTCTGTCAGAAAACATGACTATGAAAGTTATCAACAATAGCAATAAAGTATTCTTTCATGTGATGTGTTGTAATTATATTCATCATTCTTATTCATATAATGCAACTCAATCAATTCATCAACTTTCAGACTGTGATGAGACTTTATCTGTATCAAGAGAGCGCAAGATGATGAGTTCTAGATACATTAGATCAGCTTGAACTCATAACATTCTACATCACACTTCAATGATGAATGAAAACATTAATCGCTGAAGCTGAAAAAAGAGTTCAAATGATAGATCAAGTCTTTAATGATATTTTTATGTATGATAATCTTGAATTTACAGAGAATAAACGTGATGAATGAGTGAATGATCAACAAGTTTTCAGATCAATCATATTCTGTCTTGTCATTTCTGATTGCAAGTTCAACAATGAGCTCATGAGACAATACATGTGACATCTCAGTAGCAGTCTACTGTCATCAGCAAAGATTGTCAAGCGTTTACTGCTCAAAAACATGAATCACGAAGTATGTTCTTTCACGAGTTGACTTTCAAACAGCAAAGTTAATTATTTTACTATTTCAGATTCATCTTCATCACATAGAGTTTATCATTTGAGCACTTTACATATTGAATGTCTCACTTAATGATGACATTCAATATTTCTGAATCACAGCAATGCTCACATTACAAAAACTTGAATCTGAAAAAACGAGAGTTGTTTCTTTGAAATTAATCATGAAGAACGAGAGTACAACATTCAATAATATCAAAATCATTGAAAATATTTACACACGTCAATTTAATTTGAAAGTGAATGATTTCATCTTTCATCATGTATTGCAACTCATATACAAGAATCTCAAGACATGATTTTGCATTTGTTTCATCAAAAAATTACGTTGTAACATATTGAAACAATAATTCAATTGCTTTGACTGACTATTGTTCGAGCTTGACTTATGACATCTTCGTCTGAATATGCTGCAACTAATTCACAAGATTCACTGAAATGATATCAAGTCATCAGATGTTTCAACATTGCAGTATGTGACAGATAAATGACATCGAGCTTGTATCATTCAGTCAAATGATTTTCAGACTCTTGAAGAATTAATTATTCATAGTTATTAAGCTTAAATGATGAATATGTGAATCAGACACTTGCAATGTAAAAAGCTTAATCATTGAAAAATTGAAGAAACTTTGCTTTGACTCTCAATGCAAATGATGAATAAGTTTGATTCTTGACTTCAAGTGTTAAATTCAATATCTGATAAAATTCATCAATTTTCACTTACAACTAAAGTCATCATCAAATTATCAGCATGTGATGAACACTTCAACAATCATCAGAACTATTGTGCTCATGTTGAAATATACTTAATTCTTCAATATGCAATTAAGTATGCAAATATTGATTTTCTTTGTTATGCATTATGTCATACGACTGTCATGTTTCAGACAGAGATTGCTGAGACACTCAAATATAAGCAGACTTTATTGTATATTTTTCACTTAACTGATTCAACGATCATGATAACATGATTTCAAGAGTGCATGCTGATCAACAGTCTGATAAATTTACAAAGCGTTGAAGATTTCAATTTTGAACTGAATCAACTTCTTGAATTACTGAATAATAATTTGAAAACGTTTCAGCGCAAGCAATCTAGTTTCACAAAAAACAATGATCAAATGCTTGAGAATTGAACTCAAGAGCGTGATGAAATCTTGCTTTGAAAGATTGCAAGCAGAGAAACATGCATCAAAATTAGCAGTCAAAGACATATAAAGCATAATGTTTAATTTAGCTTTCACGTCGCTACGCAGATTAAGTCAAGATAAATTCTCACTTCACTTAACTGTTAATCTTTATATCACAAGACTTAAAAGACTTGATGAGAACATTTTGAAGTACAATCAGTAGCATGACGTGAAAGTCATATCTTTTGATATCATTGATGACGATGCAGAAGCAGCTATTAATTTCATTGACTCAATTATTAATACATCAGATAATCTCATTATTTTAACAGATTTTCTTGAGACATGCAATTACTTGTTTATCGATTGAAATCTTCGCGCTTGAAATCAATAAATTGACATTACGCGATTTTAGCTCTCATATTTAGTTGAAAGCTTTCTTTTTCGCTCTGTCATCTTTGATGATGAAAGTTCTTTTGAATTGTTCATTGTGCTATTAATTTCTATCTCTTGAAGTGTTTCACAAGACTATCGTATGTCTGTTGAATTACTTGCATTAATCTCAAACTTTCGCTCACTCTTTGTTAATGTTTGCTCAAAGCTGATTGATTGCAATGCTTTATCATGTGACTCATTCAACGTTGAAGACTGAATCTTTTCTTTAAGCTTCACACTCTTCATTGATGACTTTCTCATCTTGACTCGCTTTTGTGAGTCATTCACTGTGTCTGCTGCGTCTTCAATCAACTTATCATATTCACAAGAAATGAGTTAACTGTTTCTTCAATTATTGAAATTCATCAAAGCATCATTTGCATTCAAATCTGAGATTCTATTTCTTTTTATATCATTGACTCGTCTTCACTCATTGAAAATCTCGCTTGCATCAGAACTCATGCTGTGATTCTGTTTCAATATGATTATAATCTTGAGATGATATATTTGAAGATTATTTCACTCATCTTCAACTCAGCGTTGCAAACTCAATTCATCATGAATATATTCAGCTCAATTTGTCAAAGACTTTAATATACTATCAAGTATTATTAATGATAAACAATAATTCATATAGTCAGTGAGAAACATTTTGAGAGTCTTCTCTGCTCATTACTCTCGATGTTGACAATATAGTCATGAACAACAAAGTGAGTCTTTCTCTGAATCTTTGATCAGCTCATCATGACTCACAATGAAGATTTGAGAATTTAAATCACAATTAAAACAACAAGATCTGAGCTTTATATAAATCAAAGTTTGATAAACTTCGTTTTGAAAGAAGTTTAATTTCACATTGCAAATGCAATCATTGCTTGTTGAAGCATTCAATAATTTTCAAAGCTCAACTTTTATATCGCGACGTTGATTTGAATCAATGCAAGTCACGCTCTTTTTTTTATTTTAAATCTCATTTCTGTTTCTTTCTGATCTATATTGTCTTGATCATTCATCTTTTTTTCACTTCTGAACTTTATACATCAAAAAGAATGTAAAAGTGTAAAATTTGTTTGATCATTATCACAATGCATGTCTTGACTCAAATGCTGATACAGCTTTGACATACTGCTTGATAATAATCATTGCAAAATTCTTGCTACATCAGAATTGTCAATGTCAAGCTCATAAACATCTGTCACAATTAGAATTTGAGACGTTGCATTCTCAGTTGATGATTTCTTAAAAGAGATTGCAATTCTAGTTTTATCAGTTGAGATCATGTCAAAAAAAAAGATGTCACTAAACTGATCACGTCAAGTTGAGTACTTAAGTTTGAATCAAGTACTCAACTTGAAAAGTGTTGAGTTGAATTGAAATTCTTTTAAAAAAGTGTCAAGTTGAATTGAATTGAGAAGCTTGATTTGAAAACTCGATTTAAAAACTCGACTCGATTCAACAAAATATTAAATAAATGTAAATAGCTTGATTGAACAGTCTTCATGATTCTCTTCATGACTTTCTATCATGTTTTTTCGTCATGACTCTCTATCAAAGTCAAACGATCTTCATGTTTTTTCTTCATGTTTTTCTTCATGTTTCTCATCATGTTTCTCATCATGACTTTCTTCATGTTTCTCTTCATGTTTCTCTTCATGTTTCTCATCATGACTCTCTTTATGTTTCTCTTCATGTTTCTTTTTATGTTCTTCTTCATGTTTCTCTTCATGTTTCTCTTCATGACTTTCTATTAAAAGATAATGCAAAAAGATAATGCAAAAGTTAAAAATCGGAAAAATTTCTATATTTAACTTTCTTGACATCAAGCTTGAGTTCTTGGCGAGTCGAGTTGAGTTGACTCAATTCTCAGTCAAGTCGAGTCACGTCAAGTTGAAAATATGAGCAACTTAACTTGAGTTGAGTTGAAAATGTGAGCAACTCGACTCAATCTTGATTTGAGTTCAAAATGTCAACTTGAAACTTGACTCGATGATCAGTTTAAATGTCACTCAGTTCTTAAAGTCATGAGAATATGACAGTTGATTCATTCGATGACACATTAATGCACAGACGTTATTGATGATCTTTATGAAATTCATGAAAATAATGATCTTAAAAATGTTCAATGAATCATTCGCTTACACAAATAAGACATGCTGCAGATCAAGCATACTGATTGCAAACATTTGAAGTGAGTTAATCTGAATATATATTTCAGAATGATTCAATGCAGTTTTAATAATTTTGATATCTGAACTAAAATTGCATCAATCTTTCACAATGATTAATGTTTTTGCATTGACAGTTGCAAAGACACTCAGAAAAGAAAGTTTCACAGACAGTCTTGCGTGAAGCACTTCAAGATCAAAGTACTTTGAATGAAATGCATTTCACTTCAATATTAAGTGCATCTTATCAATAGTCAACAGACATAAATTTGCAAAAAAACTGACATGTTTTAAAATCTCATCATTGAAGAATTTGAATATTGCAATCTCTGAACTTATGAACATTGATTCATTAGCATCTTTTGAAAAATTTCAGCTTAAACTGAAAACTTATGATAAGTGAAACTTTCTTGATGAATTAACGTAATATTGAAACTGCTGTGACTATCTTCATTCAATACAAAGAATTTACAATCACTAATGTTTTTTAACTTTTTGCACTGCTCATTCTTCAAAGCATTTAATGACATGATGATCAATGCTGTTTTAGCAGAAATAAACATCAAGAATGTGATCTGAAAAATGATGCTTTTTTCAGATTCAATTTTGATGATGAGAATCACATTCTTCTCATTCTTCAACAATAGATGAAAAGTGTCAATCTGTTGAGTTCTTGACATCAGTTGAAATCAATTTTTGATTGTTTGATGCACATATTCATCAGAGATTGACTTGCATGATTTGATCATAATCAGTCACTTCTCAGTCAACTGCTTCAACTTAGCACACTTTCTTGATCATCAAAAAGAACATTCAAATTAAATTTTCATCACACAACATGATACAAGTTCAACTAAGTTCAGTTAATGATATGATCATGAGATATCTGATGATGAAAGCAAAAAATCGAAGCTAGCATATTCTTGATCGCGTTGTTCAACTACTTGAATTATCACATGCAGTCAACTTGATGATGCAATGATGCAACTTATTGATTTCACAGAATTTTATTGATACTTAAATTAGACGCATCAGATAGAGCATATGTGAAAGTACTATCACAAGTTCACATACATTATGATTTACATGTTGTGCATTGATGATCGCGTCGCAAACAAGAATGTTGTGACTTGCAAAAGTTAACAAGACAAGTTGTGCGAGCTGTCATCAAATTAACGCAGATCAACCTATCTTACAGGGGTTTGCACTCAGACGTGCCGCTCGTATGCTGCGAAGTCAGCAGAGCGCTAACCCGAAGGGGCTTAGCGACGTTGTCACGTCTGAGAACTGAGGCAACATCTAGGCGTACCTAGGAGAGATGCTTACTAAGATATCAGTTCCAATCAATATTATGGGATCTCGTGATTATTCTGCCATTCTTTCCATTGTTCGTTGTCAATTTTGGTAGGCATAGCAGAGCATTACTGAAATCTCAACGCCACCAGTATTTGATTTCGGGATTCGACCCGGCAACAGTTGAGATAGGGGCAAAATAGGAGAGAAGGGCGACGGCTGATCATGCGGCATGCAGAAATGGAGCATTGCATGGTAGAACTCATTGGCTTTTGGGCAGACTATCAGAATGTTATCCCTTGACTGAACTAGTACCATCTTACCATGCATCCTGAACCGGCTCATCACGTCCATGAATGTTTTCGAAAGACACGTCGACCAGTGCGCTAGCGTTGGAACAGTGTTCCTAGGGTAATCCACTTAGGGTACCACTATCTATGTGGCAGGAATAGTCGGTCATTGGGGCCATTTGGGGCTATTTGAGACCACTGTGGAGTGTTCTATTCCTCAAGCACTACAAAACTTGGCCGTTAAAACGCAACAGCACCGGTGTCGACTGGGCCTTTGTGAAGAAGTCTTCTTCATCACTCAACTGGCCAATCCGTGAGTGTATTGCTTACACCATAATTACAGCTTTAAATACCGAAAGCCACAATCTTGTGTTCCCTGTCTACTGCTCGGAATATCGCACGGGTTGTTGCATCTCTCTCTCGAAGATTCTCTACCTACCGGATAGTTTATACGTTTCCGTAGTCTTGATGTAATCTGCTCCTCTACCCTCGTGAGTCCGACTCGACGGGCATGATAACAAGGCCCATATGAGTTTCTGGACGCAGTTGCACAATTCCACCATTACTTACCCAGCTTCTGTGCATTTCATTTGGCAACATGTCGTGCATAGCTCGGTCGATGGAGACAGCACAACTCGTTTATTAGGTATTGAACTTTTCCGTACCTGCAACTTTTTGCAGAGAATGTCAAATCAAGATGTTTTCTCTCTGGGTTAAAGTCTCTCGTCTCAGAAAACTCGTACACCTTTGTCTGCACACCCGAGCAGAAATGGCAACAATGGATCCGAATTCTCGCACCTACCGGATTGCTGCATCAACTACTGCACCAAAGAAGTGTGACAAGAAACTCATTAACCCCGCTTTCAGAAGGACCAACTCCTGAGAAGAGTCCACTATTGATTGTACCCAGGACCACAGTCTCTACCATCTTCTAATTGAAACGGGGGGACGTCAAGATCACAAAGCGAGATGCGCGGCAGAAGAGGCCGATCGAAAGCATCGTCAAGGGGGGTGGGCAATTATTCAATGCCGAAATAGTTACTTACCTTTGTTAACATTGGTTCTAGGAATCTACACGGCGAACTTGCTCATCTGACTACTATCACATAGAGGATCAATCTGACGGGAGGGTGAAGCCTAAGACGCTCAATGGCAGATGTTCCTCCAACGATGTACGAATCCCGAGTCAGAGAGCTAAGCGGGAAGGTTGGTTCTGGGATGAAAGAGAAGGAAGATACTTCTACGCTGACTTTGATCAGAAAACAAGTACGTAGCCCATTCGACTATTTGCATTCCCTAAGTCGCTACCGCATAGTAAGAATGCTGGAGACTAACTCAAGGTCGTACTTAGTGACGTGGAATCATAAATGGGTCAACGATCAAGTCTACAGTCCGCCAGCACAACCACAATGGGATCATGAAAAGACTATCAGGAGAAAATGGTTCGAGGAACCAGCCATACCACAATCCAGGATATCTACCACACGAGATCGAGCAAATCGTGGACCATCCCCAGCTCCAATACTTCCGCAACGCGAGAGCTTGCGTCGACGGAACGCCACACCCCCTAAATACACGTCGCGGGATCAGGGGTCTAGAAGTAAGATAAGATTTGTAGTGGACATTGACACCAAGACTTATCCCGAAGACCGTCGTCCCGCCTCTACCAGCAAACGCAACGCTTTGGTCAAGTACCCTCTTATGGAGAGCAGGGATTTGAGCCCTGAGCTGGAATACTTTTCTGATGGAAATGATCGCTATATTCTCGGAGATCAGTACGAGCATACTGCATTTCGTGACAAGCGAGCTGTAAAAACAACAACGGAAACATATTGGCGCAGAAGGCGACCATGAGCCAATCTCACCGAAGCTTGATTTCTTCGTTCGCTGATGGTGGAGGCCACAAAATTGACAGCGGCGGGTTTAACGTGTCTAGGTCCAACATAGTCTGTCTTTTTGTCGATCCCCCGAGTTTTCATTGCTCCAATCGAATTTTCAAACATTGATTGCTACCAGCTATTCTGACAGTCGTTATTACTTCACCTAGCAGATAACCAGTAGCTAGTGGCATCAAAGAAGCGCAATTATAAAGCCGGGTACGCGAGACGCTGAAGTAATGTGAATCAGACATAAGAAAAAGCCTTTTCACACCGACTTGGTGAATTGAATTGTGAATCTTGCAGTTTAGAAGTGGTGGCCGAACGCCTACTTGAGTGATACTTCAGGCTTCAATGATCATTTCATTCTCCCTTTGAGACGTCCTCACCATTGAGCTTCTTAGTACATTGAAGTTCTTTCGTTCCTCCAGATCTTCCGTGAGTCGGATTCAAGTAGCGTGAGTCACATGCTGAGGAAGGTTTTTGAAGAATAGAGACCATACATTTCGATATTGATCTTCTCGATCATTTGGACATCGAGGCGAGTAGGTATCTATTAGAGACAAAACTCAAGGCCTGGCTGACTGTTCCTCGAGTATGGCAACGGATGATTGGGGAACGATTGACTTCCATAACGACGACCGTCAACAATTGATCGAAAACATCCACTTATGCGCCTATGTACAAGAACTTAAACAACCAAGGAGATGAGAGCGGACGACCCCCGACCAATCACTGGGTAATATTCCTCCAACTTCGTGACAGCGTGGCAAATTCGGTCAAGGTGGATATGATACCGGGAGATGGTGCCGATGGACTTGCTGGGACGGTCATCTTGGATTCGAAGGAATACGTTGTCACCAATGCATCCATCATGACGCTCACATTCAAACCGACCGAACCGGTGACGCTCCAAGCTATCATGGATTTGATAGTCAAAAACAAGAGGGACAAGTACAGGTTTACAGACGAAGAGGGTTGTAGATATTGGATGTACACCTTGATCTCGGACTTGGAAGCTGGAGAGATTCTCGCTCAAGGCAGCGCAACAACGGCCTGGGCGAGCATTTCTCTCTACTGGCGCGATCCAAGCGGCAGTGAACCAAGGATGGTAGAGAGAGGAACCTTCTAACAGGGTTTCGTTCGATCTTCTGGACCGTCGCCATAAAGTGTGGAAGCATACATGCGCCAAGGGGCAATATCGGCCATTTGCATGGCATTAGATAGACCATTATGTTGATGACTTACTACTATCTTGAGAGACATTGAGAGACTTATGCATGCGGTGTACCAGTAAATGACATCTCTCCGTGCGGTGTTCTGATTAATGTTTTGATGTGTTTGACTGCGCTAGCGTGACCATCACCCGCAAGAATTCAATCGGTACTCGTATGCACGGGGTTTCCGCGCACACTGGGTTTCCGCGCACTCTAACTAGAAAGGTTAGTTACAGATAGTATCCCGGGGTTTAGCGTGCCCCGGGATACTATCTGTAACTAACCTTTCTAGTTAGAGTGCGCGGAAACCCAGTGTGCGCCGTGCATACGAGTATCAGCCACGTACGTTCCATGGATTTGTACCACCTGCAAAATCGCCATAGTTGCAGCATTCAACTTGACACAAGAATAAGATCTTGGGCAGCAGAGTCTTTGATTGATCGTCTCAATGTATCCATCTTCATAGTGATTTCGCTGCTGTGGTGGTGTTGTTCGGGACTCAATGCGATGTGGTCGCTTTCTCCCTCTTACCTGTCGCCTACAGTATATTGGTATATGAGGGTCAGAGCGAATATGTGCATGTAGATATATTGGTTGAACTATCTAGTAGGTAGAGCATATTTGGTAGAGCATATCGATGAAGGAAGAAGTGGGAGAAAGGATAAATACCCCTAGCGCCAAGCCACTTCGGCCGGAGCGGAAATAACTAACCGCCGGAGTATACGTATAAGCATACGTATGTTCATACGTATGTGCATACGTATTCCGTTTTCAACACTCCTCTTAGAAATTGAAGCTTCATGTGAAGCTATTCAGACCTTCTATGTATATCGTGCTCTTTTACTCGCCGACGTCATGCTCGACGAGATAGTCTCATTTCTTGAAGCTAGTTTCATAACTGATCTGAACTCTAGAAATTTGTCTGAGTTCAAAGATTTGATTAGATCGTCGATCATCATTTGATCGATGAGTATGTATTTCAATCTGATTGTTCTCTCTTCTATCTTATTTCGAACATAGTGATACGACGTATCAATGTGCTTAGCTCGAAGATGATTGACGAGATTGCTACTCATTTTTATAGTCGCTTGATTGTCAGCTAAAATGATAGTTGAATTCGTATCTGAATCATCATATCTCACTTCTTTCAATGCTTGAATCAGAAAGATCAATTCTTTGACTGCATTACATTCATCAATGTATTCAGCTTCAGCTGATGACGTGCTAATGCATTGCTGACGTTTGAAGCTTCAGCTAATTGATTCATTTCATAGAAAAAACATATAGTTGAAGATGAATCTTTGAAAATTCAAGCAATTCGTATGAGCTGAATCGATATATTCAAAGAACTCAGCTTTCTCAACTCTCTTCACTTTGAAAGATTCATATTGAAGTTTCAGCTCAGCAGTATCGACTAAATATTGAATGATTTGTTTGACAGCTAGATCATGATCGAAGGTAGAATTCATCAAATATCTGCTGCATTTGCTCATTGCATAGACTATGTCTGATCATGTTTGACAGATTACTCACATCAATGTTTTGATGATTGATTGATAGCTTTCTATTTCTTCAGAGATAGCTTGATATTCAATTCACTTCTTTGACTTTCAATAAACGTTTTTCTTGAGCTGACATCTGTGATGCATCAATGTTTTAGTTGAGCTGCAATTGCTCATGCTCAGAAGCTCAATGACTCGCTTGATATAAATGCTTTGATTGATTCAAAGAGTTCATTCAACTTTATTACAAGTTATGTGCATTTTTAGATATCACTCAATTGAGTCAAGATCTTTCATTTGAAAGCGTTCTGCAAATTGCAGCTTCAGAGCTTAAATATTGAATATATTTGATTCTAGAATAAGCAAATCGTTCACATAGATGATGATAATAATGTCATTATTATGAATGAACATTGAATGATCAATTTCTACTCTTTGATAGTCGATGAAGATGAGGTAAACTTTCAGAGTTGCATATCATTCTCAAGATGCCTGTTTTAATTCATATAGAGTCTTGTTTAAATGACAGATCAAAAAGATTTCATTTGATTCTTTTTGCTCAAATCTCAATGATTGCTGCATTCAGATCTTCTCTTTTAAATGTGCTTTTAAAAAAGCGATGATGACGTTCATTTGTTCAACTTCATAGTCATATTTAATCAGCAATGCTAGAAGCATTTTGATGATCATGACTTTGATCATCGAAGCAAAGATCTCATCATAGTTAATTCTTTGCTTCTGACGAAATCTTTTACACACTCATTTAGCTTTGTATTTGATCATCTTCTCTTTGAGTTTTCGCTTAATGATAGTTACTCAGCGCGTCGACAGTATTCATCGATTCGATGAAGATGTCTTCAGAGTAAAGATGTCATTTTTGATGTAAGTGTCAAGCTCACTTCTGAATGCAAGCTTTCATTGTTTTCAATCAGAACTAGCTTTAGCTTGTTTCACTGTTTGTGAAGTATTTGATTCAATTTGAACTCAATTTGCTTCATTGACAAAGTCTCAATTATGATTTCTGACTTAAAGATTGTTTAATGTTCTGTAGTCAACAGATTCAGCGATGACTCGTTTGAAATGTTCACTCAAAGCATCAGATGCATCAAAATCATTTAAGTTATTTGACTCACTTGATTTCAGTTTTAGTGATTTGCTTCTACTAACTTTCTGTGAAGTGACTGATGTTCTTGTTTGATGATCGTTGATAATTTTTACGATCTTCGCATTTTCAGTGATTTTTATCAAAAAAGATGAATCGTTGATTTAATCATTGAAGTCTAGTATTGAAAGATCTTCATCATACTCTTTGACTTCAATGACTATCTCATCTCATTGAACATGACTAGATATTAGTACGTTCTTTTCATTTCACAAGCGAAACTGATTGACTTTCTTGTAGTTCAAGAACTGATATTTTAAGCTCTTGTCATTGAGCTTTCAATGAGTTCTCTTCACATGATGATAGACTGTGCATTCAAATGTATGTAGATAGCTAAGATCAGACTTTTTGTCATGTCATGTCTCATAGAGAGTTATATGATTCAACGCAGTGATAGAACTTCTGTTTTTAAGATAAATGATGATCATTATCATCTTTTCTCATAGTTTTATTGACAGTTTGACGCTAGTCAGTATAGCGCGAGTTCGTTCAAAAAGAGTGTGAAAACATCGCTCTGCAACTTCATTTTGACTTGAGTTATATAATGTCGTTGACTTTTATTTTACCTCATGCTCTTTGAGTAATTCAATGATTTGATGATCAGCATACTCATCTTCATTATCTGAACGTAGTCAATGAATTGAAGTGTTTCAAGTCTTTATCAATTTCAGATAGTTCTGAAGTTCATCTTTTAGATTAAATTTTCGTTTCAGTAGATATGTGATCATATATTGACTGTAGTCATCAATCATAGTAGTTACATATCTGAATTCTTCATTGATCTGAGATATTTTATCATCGTCAATGAGATTTGTATATACTAGCTCATCTACTTTGATGACTCTGATGTGAGATTTTCGACTTGAGACTCAATTTTGCTTGTCTATGACACAAGTCTCACATATTGATTCTGAGAATTCTTCGTCTTTTAGACTATTTGCAGAATTCACATTGATGTCGATGCTCATGTTGACTAGACGCTTGACGTCTGTCATATTCAGATGAGTTAATCATTTATGTCATTGATGTCATGATGTCTTGACTGATTCTGAACTGCTTGTCAGATTGACTCAGAAATTTGAGAGATTGATTGATATATTTACGAAATATACTTTCTCATCGTTTTTTAAGTCGATGAGAACGACGACATTTCTAGAGTTCATGAAACGAAATTTATCGTTCTTTATACTACATGTATACTCTTTGACTTTCATCTGATCGACTGACATCAAATTATAATGTAGTTTTGAACAATGATAAACATCAATTAGTCAAATTTTGATTGATTGATTGTTCAGCAAAATGTCAATCATAATTAAACTCTTTTCAATGATGAGTACTGTCTCATTATTTGCAGTAACAATGCTGTTATTGATGATCTTTTGATATGACTGTTCATTGAACAAGCTTATGTCATAGCAGACATGATTCTCAGCTTCGATGTTTATTCATCAGACATCTGTGTGACTGTCAGCTCGACAGACGATGAAAATCTTCATTGTTCTGACTATTTTGACTTTGAAGCTTTTTTCAAAGTCATCTTCTTTGATCAGATTCTTTCTTTTCTGAAGAGACTTTCATTCATATGAACGAAGCTTCAAATGTAGAAGTCAGCAGCTCTGTTCGCTGTGATCTTCTTGCTCGCAATGAGCGCATTTTTTCAATTTTCTTCGAAATTCGCTGTTGTTTTCGAATTTTCGCTTCTTGTCATCAAACTGAGCTATCATACTTTTGAAGCTGAAGTTCTTCTTTGAATTTGATCGCTTGTCATGATCGACTAAGATGATAGTCATGTCATTGATTAATAGATCGAATTTGTTGATCTTGATGCTTTGTATCAGATCGAAGATGTATGATTCTAGACTTTCGTTAAGATCTAGAAGAAAGAGATTGCTCAGCATTCATGATTGAATTGTTTTCTCGATGTTTGAGCACTTAACGATAACTTGCTTGAGTGAGTTCGCATAGTTCTGAATGAATTTGAAATTCAATTGCTTTGTTTGAGTCAGTTTCTTGATTGTCAGAAATAGAATGATCAAATTCAACTGCTCATATTGAGTCTTCAGAATAAATCACATTTTGATGATGCTTTCTGCTTTGATTATATGTATTCTGAGTTTCTTTTCGCAGCTGAAGTTAATTATATCGCTGACTCTGTTGTTTCTATCTTCTCAATGTTGAACATCAGTGATATACTTCTTTTTATCTGCTGTCGAGACGTTGAATGACAGTGATGTTGATTTCTTCAGCTTCTCTGAGATGATCATTCAGAGATCTTTGACTTTCAAGATATTGATTATATTCTTCTTTCATGACTCATAGTTCTCGCTCTTCTTTAGCTTCGGAACACGATAGTTCTTCGAACCTTTCATTGTGATTGAGATATGAGGGTTATTTTGTGGAATATGGTCGATAGGGGAATTTTCGTCGATTTGGTGATAGCGAGTTCGATGCTTCGAATTCTGCCCTTAGGTTTGTTTGCGGTAGCGGAATAGAGCTAACCCGGGCTCATAACCTATTGGTATATGAGGGTCAGAGCGAATATGTGCATGTAGATATATTGGTTGAACTATCTAGTAGGTAGAGCATATTTGGTAGAGCATATCGATGAAGGAAGAAGTGGGAGGAAGGATAAATACCCCTAGCGCCAAGCCGCTTCGGCCGGAGCGGAAATAACTAACCGCCGGGGTATACGTATGAGCATACGTATGTTCATACGTACAGTACCCCGCACTAAGTCTTCGCGTAAATCGCGAAAACATGTTAAATCGCGTACCTTCAAAACAACTCATCTTCTTCAACTGCATCCACAATGCTCAGAAGGGCTCCGTTAACTTCAATTTCTGGTAACAAGACTTCTAGAAAGGAGCTTTCTTTGCTCGCCAAAGGTGAAATATCAGGACAAGCTAAATTAGGCCTTACACCCACCCAAATAGCACGAAGTTTGGATGTTCCCCCAAGCACCGTTCGGAGCGTTTTGGGAAGGCTTCAAACAACACCCTTCGGAGTTAATAAATCCAGATCAGGAAGACCCTTATCAATTACTCCTCGAGCAGCTAGGGTACTGTTACGTCAGTTACGATCGGAGCCTAAAATCACCTGGAGACAGCTGAAAACGAACATCGGGATCGATTTGGACGCGAGAACTCTCAACGCAACACTACGAGCCCACGGAATTTCTCACTGGCTAGCTCTTCGGCGACCGAAATTAACACCTGAAGTTGCTCTGCTTCGGTTAAAATGGGCTAAAAAGCATAAGGATTGGACCGTGAATCAATGGGGCAATGTCATCTGGTCGGATGAAGCATCCGTGGCTCGGGGATCAGATAAAACACCAGAATGAGTGTTTGGAATTTCCAAACAGAAATGAGATAGAGATAAAGTGATGGAAATTCCCAGTGGAAAGCCCTTTTCCATTATGATTTGGGGAGCTTTCTGGGGTTCTGAAAGATCGAATTTATACCTGCTCGATCGAGACTTCGAATCCAAAAAACACGGCTATTCAGCAGCCTTCTACATTCAGATTTTGGATCACAATTTGGCTGGCATATGGGAGCCAGGACTAGTGTTCATGCAGGATAACGCTCCGATACATAGAGCCAGAAAATCGAAG
>JAABUH010001221.1_pt1 | contig 30378 bp, 42 predicted proteins | sample 5559121 | NCBI WGS metagenome assembly JAABUH01 (sample SAMN10711871, study PRJNA513364) | rock metagenome | isolation source: Antarctica rocks | place: Antarctica: Victoria Land, Battleship Promontory nord | collected 2015-12-28
ATCACCAACATCGGTGGCATCGTGGCCGCCGCCACGACCTTCGGCACGTTTTATATGGCCGGCCAGTGGTCCTGGCGTCTCGTCGTCCTCATCCAGATCATCCCAACTGCGGTGCAATGGTCTCTCATCATGTTCGGTCCCGAGTCGCCTCGATGGCTGATGAGCAAGGGAAGGGACCAAGAGGCGCTCCGCGTTTTGGTAAAGTATCACGGTGATGGCAACGAGGACGACCCGATGGTCCTCTATCAGTACGAGGAGATCAAAGAATCGATCGCGCAAGAGCGAGCGAACAAGCGCTTCGGGTGGACCCATCTGTTTAACAGTCCTGGTATGAGGCGACGTTCGTTCACCATCATTGCCCTCGCCGTCTGTGGTCAATGGTCTGGTGCCTCCATGGTCTCGTACTACCTTCCCCAAGTCCTCAACACCGTGGGGCTGACGGACAAACCCTCCCAACTGGGTCTCAACGTCGGCCTCTCAAGTTGGAACTTTATCTGCGGCTTCACCGCCGGCTTTTACGCCGACAAGTTTGGTCGTCGTCCTATCTTCCTCACCTCGGTCGCGGGCATGCTCGTCTGCTTCACCTGCGTCACTGTCTGCTCAGCCGAATATGTCGAGGCGCACTCTTCCGTCGCTGGCAAGCTGACCGTCTTATTCATCTGTAAGCCGTTCTCGACTCCCTAATACCCACAAAACGATACGCTAACGCTAGCAGTCCTTTTCACCGGCTTTTACTCCATCGCTTGGTCTTCTGTGCTGCTCCTCTACTGCACCGAGATCATGCCTTTCTCGCTTCGAGCCAAAGCGCATTCCATGTGGGCCCTCACGCAGTCGTCAATGATAGTTTTCAACCAATACGTCAACCCGATCGCCTTTCTCGCCATCGGCTGGAAGTACTACATCGTGTTCGACTGTGTCATCGTCTGCATCGGTTGCTTCATCTACTTTTTCGTGCCCGAGACGAAAGGGCACACTCTCGAGGAGACAGCACTCGTGTTCGACGGGGCCGACGCCGTCAGCAAGATGCAGGAGCAAGCGGACGACCAGGCTGCGATGGATCGCGGTCGCACCGAGGCGCAGATTGTGGATCACTACCTCGACGATACGACCAATGAGAAGGGGGTGGTCGAGCATTGTGAAAATGTGACCCCTCAGCAGATCAACCGAGTTTAAGCAAAGTTAATACATGAAGAGGGGGGGAAGACTGGATATGTTTTTCAGGTCGTGGCTTGGCGAGAGTGCTTCAGTAATTATTTCCTTTGATTTCGTCATACAGGAGTCCCGTAACAGAAAGATTAGCAGCAATATTGGCAGAAATATGTTTTCCCGGACATCTTGTTATTATTGTACAAAAGGATGAAATTCCGATATGGCGCAACTCCTTACCATTATTTCTTCCAGTTCCAGCACGAGTTTCGTCAGACTTGAACATGGAAAACCCCATCCTCTCTTCACGAATGCTCTTTCGCCATCCAGCACTTCCACCCACTCTCCTGTCCCGTTCATACTCGCTCTCCCCTTCATCTAACTAGCGCAAGCCCGACCGTACCTTTACTACCGTGCGGCCCCATCCCTACACGGGATGGGTGTTGGGGGAGTGTCACGATCATGATCGAAGCTCGGATAGCATCGCCAAATATCGTCGACAACAAGCAACCACTGCTTCACTTTGACAATGCATTCTCAAACGACGTTCGACCATGTTCTTTGTTCACCGAAACAAGGCCACGTCTCGCTCCATGGTCCTCAACACGCTTCCCCTCGCCTTCTCCGATCAATCCATTATACTCAATACGCTTCCCCTCGCTTACGACGAAACACCATTGACCTCGAAACAAGACGCCGACATCTCGCCGACTAGAAGCATCCAGTGCTTACCTTCGGCCTTGTACTCTCAAACGAGGTTCGACCATGCTCGTTGTTTGCCGAAACGAGGTTACCTTTCGCCTCTTTGTCTCCGACGCAATCCATTGTGCTCAACACCCTTCCCACTTGCCTACGATGGGATGCTGGCGTCGTCCACAAATTGGCCTGGGGATAGATGGAGCCGAGTCATGATGAAAGTGGAAAAAATAGGTGTCAGTGGCGCAGCAGAGATCGATGAGCTGTTCAGTGTTGCCCTGAGGGTATATCAGAAAATCCTGTCTCACCTGCGGAACGCACCTTTGAATTACTTGATGAAGACCCCTTCGATTCCATATCCTGCCTTGGTCTCCTCTCCCCTGAGACTGACCAGCCTATCTCTCAACTGACCAGCCTATCTCTCATCGTCCGGGGCAGATGAGAAAGTTCTCAACTGCACGGCGTCGATCTCGTCCTGAAGCTCTTACACGTCGTCTGCGCCCCACCTGCTTCCATCCCTGTCCCCTGTAGTTTGGTCACCGAGGAGGTATCCCGCGAAGCCTCACGCGCTGAGATTTTGCCGCTCTTGCGGACCGCGTCCATCCCCTCCCCAAGCTGAGCCAGTCTCCGCTCAATCTCCCGCCCGATTCCCCCTTTTCGCGCCGCTCCTCCTTTGCCGCTTCTCCTTCTTCGCTGCGCCACCATCACCCTGATGACGGATGTGTTGAATAGGAGGGTTTGACCTGACCGTCCTCGGTCGATGTATGTCCCGGAAGGCGTCTTCAAGCTCGAGTATCGGTGGCGCGTGAACGGGTGGCCAACCCGCGAGCCCTACGCACGGTCTCCAGGGGCGCTATGCGGAATGTAGATGTGCATGCGATGGGAGTATAGGAAGAATGGCCGTGGACATCTCAGAGCGCCTGAAGGAGAGGTAGATGTCAGGTCTCGTACAGTGGATCCGAAGGAGGACCCACCGTTGACTTCACAGATCAGCCGAGAAACCTCTCATCCAACCTTCTTATCTCTGATGATCATCTGGCCATCTGAAGTGTCCGTAAGCGCAAGATACTCGGCTGGTCTGCTTCTCTGCTCATAGAAAGATACCATGTCATCTCGAAGGTGGGAAAGTCACTCACCCATGGCCTCCGTGACCATTGCTTGGATCTCCTCGGGCTGTCTCTCCCACCGCTGCTGGTATTCATCCTGAAGGCGCGTAGAATTTCGGCCAACTTCGGACAACCCCCGCCATCCTCCCCAGAATACATGCGGCCACATCACGATCATAATCCTCACCATATCGGGTAAACCATATCTGCGCATGTGCGTTGAATACAATATGGGACTCGAGGTCGTCATAATCGGGAGATAGAATCGTTGCCAACGACATCCAGAGGCGTCGTGGGATTTTCATCCGGGCAGGTATCGGCTGGGGCCTGATTTTTGGCGGCGGAAAAGACATGTGAAGGAGAGCGGTGCGGCAGTATGAGTGATGGCCGAGAGCACGGAAAGGGTAACATTCATATCAGCAAGCCAAGCTTCAACCCCATTTCCAGCAATGGTCCGGTCCGCTGCCCTCCTCTCGTCCCTCCATGTCGTGTCGAGCTGACGGTGGAAGAGCCAGTATTGTCCGATCAGTCTTGCAGGTCGCTCGACGTAATCCGAGCGAGCCTCGATGCCAGGGCTTCATCGGCTTCCAGTTCCATCCTGATTGGTCGAGATTTCGAGGGGAAAAGGATGCGCGAAGAAATCGGCGCGTTAACGGGGATGAACAAAAAGTTAAGGTCGACAACGGGCGGTTGGACTTTATCGAGATGGCGTCAATCATGGAATCCAAAGGGCATGGTGGAGAGAAGTGACGAGGAAAAGAGCGTGGCGGTGTGCTTCTCGGTCACTACAGACAAGAGAAACACGGCGGCACACATCGCATCTGACGCAGCACTCCTCGGGTAAGCTGTCTGCTCCTAGTCTTCTGGCAATCGACATCGCTAATGCCTCTACCACAGACTATTGCAGCGAGATCAGCGTCGCCTGGCTGACCAGCGCTTAAAGAGGCAAAAGGTCGATCTGGCTCTTTGCATGGTGGCTTTTCTGTATGGCTGTTCACCGGTGAGTTATCCTATTAGTCCACTGGACGACTTGTCTAACGGTACCGTCGCCATCTTCAGAGCATGGAGGCAATACAGCAGACGATGAGACAGCGGGCAGGACAGCTACTTCAGCGCCCTGAGGTGCCGTTCAGCCCGGATGATTGTCGATTTTCACATCTCAACTCGATTTCGGTCTCCACTTCTCAACTTTATCGCAGAACCTCTCTCACTGTCTCACCTTTGCTTTCTCCAGCTACATGTAGCTAGAGTGTGTGACTTGTCATCTGTCAAAGCTGAGGTAGGATAGCCCGAGGTCCAAATAACCGTTGTATGCAGGTATGTGGGATGCTCTGGATTGTTTAATAAGATGTATGAAACGCGTTACTCGTAGGGGAGTCGCCATAACTACCTCTCGACGTGTTTGGGGATAACGAAATCCCGTGATGATTGCCACATCATGTTTGTTGTTGCCGCCGCCGCCGCCTACCCCGTCTCTACCTTGCACCGGTTCTTTCATCTTCTCCTTCACCCCGCCGCCCGACGGACTCGTCATGTCGACCTCGACGAGCCACACGGCGCGGCGGGAGCTATCGACTGTGCTGAACCAACTCACCCTTCCCGAGAGGTTTCGATACGAGTCCGGGCCTCATCCGAGCACGACCTCGATCAGTGAATCGGCGCGTGGTCAGATTGGCGGTAAGGTCTTGTTCCGCAACGACCAACAAACCAGGTCACGATCAATTCGGTCGTGGAGAACAACGAGGTGTTCGTCGACCCGGGGAGTGGACTTCAGAGCGATGTCAGAGTTAGGGACGGGGAAGGTCGTTGGCTGGATTTCGGGCACCCTGACGGACTCAACGTCCATAGGTCGGAGCTTTTGGTCCAGGTAGGTCAAGCATCGTTCTCACTCCTCGTCGCCCAGCCGGACTGATGGGAACGTCGCTAGCTCGCTACCGAGGTCGCCAGCCGCCGCGCCCCACTCCTCATCCTCACCTCCTACGAGACATGGCAAACTTTTTCCCGCTCCGAGCTCCCGTCCGATACCGGACTGAACTTTGCGTTCGACATGTCCGCACGGGTCAACTCGACGGATACGACGACGCCGGACAAGCTCTGGCAGTCGCCTTTTGGGTTGATGTTGGGGCTCACCTTGCTCGCGCTTGGCTTGGGCAGATGGGGATTGGTTACTTGGGACGATGGATCCGGTGTCCCTCAGCCTCAGTCTCAGCCAAACTCGTCAACGTCAACCCACGTGGGAGGATCTAGCTCTCTCCGACCTCGAGACTCCGCCTCCTTCGGGACTTTGGACGCTGGACAAGCATCCACATCGACTCACGGCAACGGCTCGAGGGACGGGGACACGGAGGGTCGAAAGCTACATCTGGTAAGCTCAGCCACCGGCAGCAGAGGTCACTCCGACGCTGATGATGGGTTTCCTTGCAGGGTACGACATCGGGTGAATCCCATCCGAATGAATCCGTCACGTTGCCGACGGTTGATCATGAAGTCAGTCCTATCCTTTCTTTCCCTTCTTCGTAATTCTCAAAACCTTTGGTTAGGCTTTCGTTTCTGGCTTCATGGACGCCGTCCCTAGCACCACCACAAGGATAAACGATGTTGCTGATCTCCAACCCCCTTCGCCACCGCCTTCGGACGAGGGTGGGGAACAGTGTTCAGATCCTCGCTTGCATCAGTCGTCGTCTACACCACCGACGATCCGACCGCCCCATCTCATTTCGGCCTCCGAGATTCAATGCAACAAGTCCTTCATCCATCCCACATCGAGGCTACCACCCACTCCCGACCATCCTTCCGATTTACCATACTTGGACGTTGAACCGGTCCGTCCCCACTACCACGACCTTTCCTTCTTGACAAGCAGCTGACCCGATTCTTCATTACCTTAGCTCGGGCCAATGACAATCGTCATCGCCATGGACGGGTCGCGATCCGAACTTTCAGACTCGGACTCGCTCTCATCGCCATCAACGACAACGTTCCATGGTCCTCTTGACGTCGTCGTCCGGAAAATCCTGCCCATGCTCATGGCTCCATCTCCTGATGACGAGGACGCGGACGGGAGAGGGACTGGGGCCCCGTATCCATATACGTCGCTACGGGTGCGGGTACAGCTCGGTCCATCGCGCGGTCATGGTTCGACATGGACGGCTTTCTCGGGTACCATCTTACGAGAATCCGTCGGGTCAGTAATCTCGGTCCATCGCGATGACCTCGAACCCGGCCCGGATCATGGTCAACGCCTCATCATCAAGTTGGCCCAGCCTCCCTGGGGAACCTCCGGATCGGAAACCCGACACGATCTCTTGAACGAATGTCGCCTCGTCTCTGGAGTTCTCGGGGATTTGCAAGGACGAGTCGTCCCTCGCTTCCACGGTCTGTTTGGCTCGCGTCGCTTGGACGGTAAGGAGACGTGGTGTGCGCTTTGGGATGACGCTGGTCAACCTGTGAGTCTCGGGGAGAGGAGGTTGGAAGGTGTTCGGTAAGTGTTGGTGTTCGCTTCTCCTCATCAAGGCTCCTGATTCTGCGCCTTTCCTCCCTCCTCGTCGTATCTTTACGATGACTCACAACGTACTTGTACGATGTATACTTCGTACCCCCTCGTCCTCACCCATCCTTCGATGCACAAACCAGACTGACCCTCGATCCTCCTCCCTATACAGGGAAACGATCCTATCCCTCTACCACCAGCTCCACCTGACCGGGGTGATCCACAACGACGTCAGCTGGCGACATGTCCTCTGTCAACCGCCGGCCGTCATCGCCACTCTAGCGGATGGGGTCGCGATGTCAGCTGCGTGAGACCCGACCTCGATCCGGCTTATTGACTTTGGAAGGGCCATCTGTTGGAGTCAGGAGCTTGAATGGGTTGAAGGATGGGAGACACTGTGTAAGAGGGAGTTGGGGATCGTGTTGGATATGCTCAATAGGGTGGACTGAGCTGGATGTGAATCGTCATGTCGTCTCCTTGCTTCCCCGGAACCCTTCTACTGAAACGCGCATCCCGTACTGATTAATTGTCGTGCACGTCTATCTCTTCTTCCTACTGATCAACGTCGCGCACGTCTATCTCTTCTTCTTCCTGACCTGACCTGACGTCAAGCGGCTCGAGCGAGAGAGGGCGTGCAGCTGAGCAGGTGATCGATTATAACCATTCACGCGCTGGGAACATCGGGGATTTCCTGATTCATTTGAACAAAGCTATCCTAAGGCAGACATCCTCGTCTTCTCTCCAATCCTACCGCCTTTCCCAAGAATGTACGCATACCGACTCGCCCCCTTATCCTACAATTCAGGGACAGGGGACCTGGGGGGGGGGGGGAAGGGGCGGGTAACGTAGGATAGGGGGGTATTCTAAAGGCATTAACAAAGCCCTCCTGGTTTTTGCCTTGGTTTTACGTTCATCAACCCATCCATACATTCCCCACCAAAGCTCATATCATTGTTGATTCCTCCCCAACGAAGCTACTTCCTTTGATCTCCCTCCTCCCTTCAATCACTAAAACATCCAATATCCCACCCATAAGGAACGCTGTGTCCGCTATATCAGGGAAGCTGAGGTCAACCCCCACCATGTGTCCGGCAGCATGGGCCATAGGTGGTGAATTGAGCTTCGAGGTGACGTTGACCCCCACGGGAACACCTGACAGACGGTTCCTTGCCCTCGTCTGCGAACTCCCTCCACCTCCATATTGTCGTCTCCGTCCTCGACGCTGGCGGGGGTGAGACGAGGAGGCTGGGAGGAGGAAGCGACGGTGTGAGGGGTCGATCCTTCGACAAGACTGTTGAGTTCGCCGCCAAGTCTGTCCATGAGCTTTTGGGTCCAGGGGGACTCGTAATCGGTAGACTGGGCGATCTCGGCGCGGGCGTTCTCCATGTGCTTCTTCTCATCTTCATCACCTGCGTCCACTTCGTGATGTCCTGCATGGCACGCTCCGTTTTCCTCATTCCCTTGGTCGAGTTGCATCACAGTAGTCATGGTCCATGTCCTACGCAATACGTAGATTGACTTCGGCCTTGTCGAGCTCGAAACGAGCGTCTCGGAGGTCACGTTCGGCGCGGCCCAAAGTGCGAGTGCTCTTGTTGTCCTCCTCGTTTGACAAAAAACATCAACGCCACATTCCTCCGGGTCTCGGCGTTCTCCTTCTGCTGAGTACGTTCGCGACGTGCTGCCTCCTCACGGAAAGTGGCGATGATGGTGGTTGTTTGCTTCGCCAGAGTGTGGAGATCCTCGGCCGCCCTGTCGCACTCGAGCTGTTCTCATCGGACTCCCTGGCCTTGTTCTGAGTGGCGCGAGCGAGGGAGACGAGACCGCGGTCGTTGAGGAGAGAGAGGAACTCGTATCCGGTACCGTGGGCGGTCGCTTGGGCGCAGATGAAGGCCGTAAGCTCTGGAGACGTGTACGACACCACGAAGATCTTGCCGAACTCGACCCGGGCATCATCAAGCAACCCTTCAGGCTCGAGGTCTTCGGTGATGTCGTTGATCCAGCAGTATTTGTCGACGAAACCCCATTGCTCAGCGATGAGGGTGATGGGCTCGATAGAGGAGATACCGGTGGTGGTGATAGTGGCGGGGTTGGTAGGAGACATTTTGAGGCACCTCGTAGGTGAAGCGTGTCGTTGTCCAGCTCCTAAGAACCTTCTCCGGATCGATGTTCTCGAAATCCTGGACCGATGCGGGATGGTGGAATTTGACGACTTTAGTGAGACGCTGCTTCTTCGCACGGTTCATCTTGAAATCCCTGAACTGACCGACGACTTTATGCCAGGCGTCCTCGCATAGCTGCTCGACCCAGTCGGCGGCAACATTTCCGGACAGGGTATCGATCCTTCCTTCGTTCGGGATGAAGTAAAAACTTCCGTAGCTGCGCTTGTCGACCATTGGTGCACAGCTCCAGGACGCCTCCAGTCCCTTGTCCACCAGAGCCAACCGAAGCTTTGCCATGCTGACCTTTGACACCATTCCCTCAAGCTTGACCCGCTGAGTGTGTTTGATCCTGATGGAGGACGGCTTTTGCGGCGCCGCTCATGTCTGGCTCGCCGATGCTGAGGAAGAAATTCTGACTCGTGTCGGCGATTTATTCGGGGTCCAATGGTCCGTACGAGTACTCTTTGCCGTTGCGCTTGTTGATGTCACGAATAGCCTTCCTCGCCTTCTCCATGGCAGAGTTACGTGCTGGTAAGAAAAACCCCAGATGCGCAACTCGCAAGTGTCGGTGACCGAGGCGAGCTTGAGGCGGTCGTCTCCACTGCGGATCACATGCTCCGGTCGAAGCGCTCGTGCTGCATCATCCCCCTTCTTCGCTGACGCCGCCCAATCGGTCGAGGACTTCGCGATGGTAAGAGGAAGCCCAGAGGAGGGAGCCCTGCTCAACGTGGACAGCTTGGAGGGTTTGGGCTTTTGTGCGGTGAAGCTTTGGCGGCAGTGTCCGTGCTCATGATGATGATGAGAGGAGTAGAGGGGGGGTTCTCGGGGGTGATGAGGGGGGAGTGTCGACCGGGCGTGGTGGAGATGGCGAGGTGGGGCCGGGTCGCAGACGGTTCTGGGAGCACTGTGCGATGGGGTTGAGTCAGTGATCACCAATTGTATACACGACGGCGAGACGTCTTACAGCCGGGGCGAGACTGGAGGGCTTACAACTATCATGGTGAGTCGGTAATCTCTTCGACGAAGGAGAGGGTGCAGCAGTGATAGATAGTAGCTGGATACCGCTTGCGAATAGATATCGATGAAGAAATGAGAAGTGATGAGGAAATCGTAAAGACCGTCTCGATGTTTTAAGGGAGCATTTCCCATCAGACTGCGGACGCCTTTGATCGGTATTGCGATGTCCTGGCTTTTCCAAAAATCTGATGGATCAGTGGGACGACTGATGTGCCAAGGACAGGGATCTCGAGGCTTTCGAGTGATGGAGAGCGGATATCGATTGGATGTATGTCGTGCGCGATAGCACTGAGCAAGGATGGTATAAAGTGTATAGGTGTACTTCAAAACGGTGTGACAGGCAGAAGCATGAGAAGCTAGATAATCGATGCGGGTTCATTCGGTGGACGGGTCGATGATCGATGCATAGCAAAGATAAAGGAAGATACGGTAAAGTAAAGTACGAGTACTCGAGTAAAGTAAAGTGAAGTGTTCCCTGGCGAGACCCAGCTGCCGGGGCGGAGAGACGACTTTCCGTCAGGCCGGTAGCTCCCGATTATTCTACCGTAACGGGAAAGGGCCCGGACGCCGGGTGGTCAGCGACCGTTTCCGTTTTGGGGAAATAGGCGTGGACGGAAAACGGTGAGGGGATGACTATGCGACCGGGCATCCTGTTCATGGCCGATGGTGGTCAAAAGCCGACGGCCTCCTCAGTCAGAGTCCCCGAGCCCCGTTGAGTCATAGAGCGAGAGGAATAGGTTAAGTCACGCATGCGCTTGCTCTCGTCGACTCACTACATCAGATTCCAGTAGTGCCCGTCTGTCGTCTGGACCCAATCCCTTCCGATAATCTGGAACACCGTGACCCACGTCGACCTTTCATCATCCAAACTACGGCATCATGTCTTACACCTCAACAGTGGTCGTTACCGGTGCCTCCTCGGGTCTAGGCTACGAGACGGCACTCCAGATCGCTCGAACCCGTCCCGACCTCCGAGTCGTCATCTGCTCTCGTACCGGGGGCGGTATAGCTGACAAAATCAATTCCCTTACCGGCCATACCAACGTCGTCTACCTCCAGCTCGATCTCTCCACTCACGCCGGCACCCGCGCCTTCGCCAAGTCCTTCACCTCTCACGGCTTCCCACCCATCTCCGTGGTCGTCCTCAATGCAGGCCTTCAGGAGACCGACAAGGTGCATATGAGTTCCGACGGCATCGAGTTGATGTTTGCGGTCAATCACGTCAATCAAGCGCTGCTCTTCTTCTGCCTCCGTCCGCACCTCCTCCCGACTGCTCGCGTCGTCATCGTAGCCTCCGGGATGCACAGCGACAAGTATCGATTCAGCGTGGATCCGCACTATACCACTGCCGAGGCGATCGCGCATCCGCCCACCGGCAAGGTGTACGATACTTGGAAGGCGGGCATGAAACGCTACGCTGAGTCGAAGCTGTGCAACGTCCTCTTCGCTTACGCCCTACATGATCGATCCGATTTGCTTGTTACCGCGTTGGATCCCGGATCCATGTCCACCGGGCTTTATCGCAATACTCCAGGACTCTTCGGCTCGGTCTGGAGGTGGACTCTCTCGACTCGCGTGGCGAAGTGGTACCTCAGCGACAAGTACGAGACGGACTTCTCCGCGGCGACGGTGACAAAGATGGCCATCGACCCGGCGTTCGGAAGCAGGGAGAAGAGTGGGAAGTACTTTGTTACGGTGAACGCGAAGGAAATGCGGTCGAGTGAGCAGAGCTATGACAAGGCGCTGCAGAAGGATCTGTGGGACTGGACGATCAAGGAGGTCGCGCAGGGCGACGAAGAGGCTGCCTGGAAGGCGCTGTAAGGAATCAGGGGAGAATTTGGCCAGTATGCTCTAGTGCGAGAGTTGCTTATGCCTTGATCTACGATATCACCGAGGACTTCTGGGCTTGTGCAGAGTCAGCAATGATGCGGACTCGGCGTCCCCCTGCTCATAGGATGCCCACCTTATCTCTGCCCTCACTTACTCCGCATCTCAGGACCGAGACCTGCTATTTTCCGATCTGACATTCGCTGCTCGCGTTTCCCAATCCTGTTCAGATCCTGTTCAGGCCGGTCTAGCGGGGTTGGACAGATACTACCGCAGCTCACGCTACGACTACTCCACCCCACCGGAGCTCCGAGCTCCAACCGTTCTCCGTTCACTTACCTCAATCTTCCATTCACAGTTCGCAAAGCCGCTTGAATATGAGGTGGCTGACATGAGGTAGGCAGGGGAAAAGTTCTGTTCATTAATGGAACAGCCAGTCACAATTAGCAAAGGTTGAGTTGAGACGCCTTGATCGCCGTTATGTGGAAGAGAGAGCTCACTTCTCCTTTGGCTATCAAGCAGAAAAGAAAGACATGGTCATCCATGTCAGCGCCTAGTCGCTGTCTGGAACAGGCGGCGGAAGGAACCGCATGAAAGAAGTGTTGACAGCTCACAGATGTCCACATACTTGACGCGATACTCATCATCCCCATACCCCTTCTCATACAGACAGAACCTCGGCACAGTCGCTCATACAATCTTCGGCCATCTACACACGCATCATGAGCATCAAGCCCTCGTCCGGACCTTTCCCGTGTCCCATGGGAAACAGGTGACGCTCGACTTTTCTGCTCCTTGTATATTCGCCCTTGGAGACGAAAGGGGATATGGAGATTGATTACAGGGGATGCACGATTTGTCAAAGGACAAGCTGGCTCACTTATGTATAGTCAGCTGAAACGCAAATAGACGGCACATAGCAGCACATCAGGGAAAGGGGAAAGTGGTCGCCGCGACTCCTTGGCGGGGCTGTGCGGGGCCAGTCTGATCATGTGTTGGTCGCTGTTTTCCACTAGACTGAACCATCTTCGATCATCATAGGGTACCACCTGAGCAACTGCTTCAGGTGGATCAACGTGAACGAAGCCCTCGAGCCTTTACGGTCTAAGAATTTAGGGCAATATCCCTTTGTGTGTGGTTCAGGATTTAGCCGAAGTGGGGGAGGGTTGAAGGTAGAGAGAGGCAAATATACCCTAGCTATCGATCCCTAAGTGGGCAATCCGCCGTGCATCGACCTCGCTGCGGAGAGCATGTCAGAGCGATCGATCGCGGCTGTGCGACCAGCTGTAGCTTTTACGGTTGCAGCTATGTGTTTCGGTCAATTACAAAATCGGTCTTCGATTGAGGAGTGGTGTTCGCGAATCTCATTGGCTCTCCACTATGATTCAAGGATAGGATCGCCAGACAGGTGTTGAGACTTACTCATGGCCGTCTTGAGACGACTCATTGCGTTTCAAAGCCTGCGCTCACGCGGTAAGTTATACCCTCCACCTCAGTGTAACAACCTCAAGAAGGTGTGCGGCGAGAGTCCGCTTTTCCGGCGATCTGGACAGGAAGCATTACACCGTTTCTTCCACGTACGGTGCGCAATTCCACGGCTTTTTGCATCCCAAGTTGCTTTCGTGATCGGCTAGGGATCGTGCAGTGTCTCCAAGAGATGGCGAGCATCGTAGTTCCCCGGAACCCCCTTGTCCCCACCTTGACCTTAAACAAATCGACTCTCTCCTTCCTCACCTCTCTACGTTCGAAATACTTTCCTCCACATTGGAACGCCCTGTCTGCACACGTCACCCTATTCCACGCTATCCTGCCTCATCGCGTCGGATTTGAGCTGTAGGTGCTGTCACGACCCTCCTGCGATGCGGCAGAAGATGGTTGACGAGGTGATTGTATCGTGTAGGTGGGAATACATTAGAGGCCCCTGGAAACCGCTCAAAGCGTACTGGTTTTCAGGAGAGGAAGGGCATGGCGAAAAAGAGGCCTCGAAGACGCGATGACCAAAAAAGCCCATGGAGGCTGCGATCGTGACTCTCTCATCGGTCAAAGCACCCTGCACGTCGGCTCAACCATCCCGCCGGAGGCTTCTCTCCGTCCCGTACCCACCAGCCCACTCTCCAGCATTGCATCAAGCCACTCCCCGACGATGGGCAAGCACGGGTGCAGCCTCGATCACCTCTTTGTTCATCCTCGACCAACCGTAAACCCCAAGAAGCGAAAAATCGACGTGGCATGGCTTGCCACCGAGGAGGAAGGGACCGTCATCCTTCTCAGCTCAGAAAGGACTCGACGGTGGCGAAGGCTGTCCTCGCAGCCTGGTACTACGCCTCGCACCAGCTCGGATCGGCGAGGTTCGCTCGCGCCGCGTCCTGCTTGGACCGGTCGGACTGCCATACCGGGGCGGCAAACCTCGCTTGCGAGGGTCCGTCCATCATGTCGTGCATCTGTATGTCGTCTTCAGTCAGCAGGTAGGCGAGGGAAAGGAAGGGTTTGCGAGACACGACTCAGGCGCGCGAAGAGTAAGGGACTGAGCTCCTTGCCCAAGACCTTGACTCGCCACGCAAAGAAGAACTTGCAGAAACTCTTCCCGGCGGGCGATCCCCCGAAGAGAGAGTGGTCCGCCGTGCCGTGCTTCTCTTCGAACTGAGTACACCGATCGGCCTAAGCTCTGTCTCTCGGATGTGAGCTCTCACTCACATACTCGACCATCGATCAGGAGTCCGTCAGATACTGAGGGCCACCCTGTAGAGTTGGCAGAAGGATACGCGGATTGCCAGATCGGTCCGCGTCCCAGTAGCTCGTCCCGACTCTCGAGAATGACAATCCGAGATACCTATGCAAAACCACCGAGCGATTCAGCAAACATCACGAATGCGTCATTGGACACGCAGGTACGTACGACTGACTCCAGGTCGAGCTCGGTCATCCAGACATAAGGCGAGAGGTTCGGACTCGCGTCGCCGTCGTCCCCTTGCCTCCCGACGAGGGTGTAGAGTCTGTACTCGGCCATATCGTCTCCCAGCTTGTTCTTCCTGCGATTTGAAGACGCGATGTGAAAGCTGATGAGTGAATGGCGGGCGCCGGTGTCCGCTACGGTATGTTTGCCGTGTTCATCACATCATTTACGAAAGGTTCTCACTCGTAAACCGGGTAAACGTATCGTCGAGTCGATGAATTCTGAAAAGTTCCGGCTAGCTTTTGCCCTGAAGCTGTTCTCTGTTCGCTCCCCACATTGCCGGCTTGGTCTCCTGTTAACGTTCCTGCCTATACCACCTCCTTTCACACCTCTACGAAAGGTCACGGAGACGATCCTTTCGCCCTCCACCCCCGACAGCAGCGGAAAAAGATGGCTAATATCACAGACCGAGCGATCTCAGGCCACGAGGCCGGAAACCCGCTCTTGGGTATTGAAGCTGTCCTGGCTCTCAAAATCACGTCGACATCCAATACACGTCCCGACGACCAACGAGAAACGACGCTTCGTTCATTGTCCGCGAGACGCTATTGCTCTCAACAAAAACACCGGTCTGCGACGAAGATTGTATGTGTCCCCTGCGGCAGGCTACATTCCCCTTCTAACGATCAGCGCATCGCCTGCCATATGGCTCCCACAGCCACGACTGCGATACGTCGAGATAGCCGCTGTGAGAGTGTGAGCAGATCTGCGAAAGGTGCGACCTAGTACGAAGCCTTCCAAGTCTCGAATGATCCTCTTCCCGCCCAGGGCTGAGACGGAACCAAACGTCATTATTTTGAACTCGATTCGAAGTCATGTGCCTTACGGAAGTTCTGGACGATATGAGACGGATGAAGGAGAAGAGGGATTTCTGCCATTGCGTGTAGACGAGGGTGGAGTCCGGACCTCGCTTCGGGCTGAAGGAAAGAAAAGATTGGTTAAGAGGTCGAAAGCTTTTGGATGAGTCGGAAGCGCACGTTGGGAGCAGCCATTGCGAAGAACGCGCGATAGCGATCACCTTGATATCTGGCTCAGCACCGAGGGTCGTGACGATCTGCGAGCTTTGCACGCGATAAGCATGATCCTGACATGGGCCGGGTAACCTGCATGGACCCACCCGCTGCACCCATTCCTGACGCCACCCTTTTTCCTCTCAGGCTTTCGACCGGGATCTCACTCGGCCATCGAGCGGCGTGGTGGGACCTGACCCTTGAACTCCTCCAAACCCTCCATAGATGGATAGAGTGGTTTGCGAAGCCGCTCATCGCGGACACAAGGATGACGTGCTGGACGGTATATTTTTTCCCCGTTCCGTTCATGGAAAAGGTGATAGAGTAGTCGGAGGTTGACGACTGCCAGGTCCCCGAGTCAAAGGTGTGGCCGAATCGGAGGTAGGGGGAGAATGCCTTGCTTCTCGACTATATCTTGCCAATCTCTTGATCACACTCAGGTCTCGTCGAGGATGCTTCGACTGGGACCTACAAGCGAGGATCTCGGCTCGAGGTGGGTGCGTCTCCGTCCAGTCTGGCTTCGGGAAGCGGGAGTGTGAGTACCAGATGGCGGCGATGCTAAGGACGCATAAGAGTGAGATTTGGAGATGGGATATGGGACTCACCCGGATCGACAACCACTACGGAGGACATCAGCATGCACTCTGTAGGGGTCAAGAATGCTGGATTTGATACGTACGGGTAGTCATTCCTGTACCACGATCCTGGAATCAGATCAGCTTACATGCTCTTCGTGGCAGTCGATGAAGAGACTTCCAATGCCATCATCTCGCTCGTGAATCCAGAGTGGAGATAGCATCAGTACGAGGGCGAGCCATCTGGACGTGTCGGAGAATAGATTCACCTTACTGAAACGCAAAACCCCATTTGCTCCCGTGATGGAGAATCTAGGTGATTCGGCGACGTGCATTTCCTGGTCGAATGCCAGCTTTCACTCTGTCTCCACAAGCGGTAAAAGATGTTGTCGATCGGTCTGCTCGGAGCTACCGGGTACATGGGCTCGGCCCTCTGCTCTGGCCTCTTGGAAGCCTTCCGCAAACAACAGCTGGGGTTCGTCATTCTCCATCGCCCATCATCCGACACGTCAAAGTACCCATCCGACGTGGAGAAACGTCAGCTCGACCTTGAAGGTGACGACGTCCCACAGACACGGCAGACTCTCAAAGGACTACAAGTGGTAATGTACGTGGCGTTTCTCTGTCTAACCTCGGCGGTCTATTCCACCGCTGAACCCGTCAAGTTCCGCCGTGTCAGGCAGGGCCTTGTCATCCCAGTTCAAACTCCTCGACGCTCTCAAGGACATGCCTGATCTGGTCGCCTTCTTCCCGTCAGAATGGGCAACACCGTTCACGGCCGAGGACCTGACTAGTCCGTACCTGAAGAATACCACATTGAAGGAGGAGATCGTCGATCGAGCCAAACAGCTAGGGGTACCTGTGACCGTGGTGAAGAATGCCACTACACCTGAAGGCCTGTTCGGTATACCGTAAGTCTTCCAGTGGTGTGGTATGGACCCAAGCGCTAAGAGAGGGACGTCTAGAGGTTTCTCAGGATTCGAGCCAAAAGTCAACAAGTTGGAGCTGTATCATCCTGTGGGTAACGGAAAGCGCGGCCTGGCGTGAGTGAACGATGGCCCATCCCACTGCACAGGATATGGCTTGACGTCTCCCTCAGCTCCAAAGACTTCTCAGGCGACGCCATCGTCCACCTCCTCCTTCACCGCCTCGCCGACCTGCCCAATCGGACATTCTCCATCGTCGAGCTCGACTTCTCCGCACAAGACCTCATCTCCACCTTCACGGCCCTCCACAACGGTGCCAAACCCGAGATCACAGAGTATACCGAGGATGATTATCAGCGGGATCGGGGGAGTGGGATGAGGGAGGCGATGAGGGCGGGCAGGACGAAGGGGTTGGCGGTGGGGACGGACTGGCCGGGGGAGAAGGTGCAGGTGATCCCGGGCAGGCAGAACCGGAGCTTGGAAGGGTGGATCAAGGAGTACTTGTGATACATTGGGCCATTATGGTATGGTACAGGATGCTAGTCGATGGGATCGGCACCTGATTCTCCCGGTGTGACTAAAGTGGGACTGAATGACGTCGGTTAAGTAGGTCAGATCAGGCGTTATAACCTTATCTCGCGGTTCACGGCCGACCCGGAAGAAGGCTACATGGAATGGCAATCTCATCTGGGATGCGAGCGCAAGACGCTGAGCTTGCATCGTGGGGCGAGCCGTCGATCTAGTACCCGAGCGGTTCCTTTGTGGCCATCGTCGTGCCCGCTGCTGTAGGTTGCCACACAACGTTTTCCGTTCTCGACATACCAGCCAAGTCTTTGACGTCGTCGCTCCATAGTGGCCAAGCGTTTGACCCGGGCCATTGTGCGACTGGATCGTCGTGCAGTCCATCCTTCAGCTGTTTGCACGTCAACTTCGTCCCCACGGACAGATATACAGAGTCTCTTTGGACCTACCTCTCGGAGCTTCACGCTCACTCCATCCCTCTCCATACCCTTGGCCACCGCGCGACACTCGTCCGCCAGTCCCTCCCTCGTCCCAAGCGAGACATACACCTTCACCCCCGCCTCGGCAAGATACCTCCACTCGCCGACGCGGCCAGCGCTGGAGAGAAATACGGCTCCCTCCTCGCCTCGAGCTTGAAGAACCTCGTGGCAATGGTGATAGCGTTGGTCCCGATGTTCGAGGCGAGGTAGTCGTAGTCGTTGTTGGTCTGGCGTGAGGGGAAGGAGGACGTCCAGTCGTACCACGGCGAGCTGAGGGCGATGTAGCCCGGTTGTGGGAGGGGTGGGCTCAGGACGGAGAGGTAGCGTGAGAGGAAGAGGGAGAGTTGACCGCCGGCGCTGTCGCCCATGAACTTGATGCTGCGGGGCTCGTAGTGGAGAGTCTGGGTGAGGTAGACGAAGCCGGCGAGAGCGTCGAGTAGGGGCGCGGGGAGGCCGTGCGAGTCCTGGATGCATTTGAGGAAGTTTACACCTGTGTAAAAAAGACGGATAAGCAAGAGCGTCTGTTTGAAGGTGAAGGCGGGATGGACGGACCGAAGGCACGCCATTATAGGTTCTTTGCATTCTGCCATAGGAACGGGTACTGGATCGGATGACCGATCGTGTACGCTCTACGCCTCAGCCAGCAGCCCTGCTTCGAGACCAGAAGATGGCGAGACAATGACGCACCCCCCAACGTAATACAAGATCACCCTTTCGCCCTCCTTCGCCTGCTCCAAGCCCTGGCCAGCCGATCCCGGCGGCGTGAGCATGAAACCGGGCCTCTCCACCGCCTCGACCCCCTCACAGACCACGATGCCCTGCCTATACTTCTCTTTGACGGGCGGCAGCCTGACGATATCCACGACCTCCCCTCGCCTGCCCTCCACCATCGCCTTCCACAGCACGCTGGGAATCACCCACTCTTCGGGATTAACCTTTGGCAGCCGGAGCCGGAGATAGGACCCGACGGCCTTGACGTAGCGCGTGAGCAGGAGGCTGCAGAGCGGCATCCATGGTAGGAACGGGCCGAGGATGAGGTGGCGGGTGACGAGGAGTGGAAAGGTGAAGAGGACGGAGAGGAGGAGACGGAAGTAGCCGTAGGCGAGGATGATCTGGCGGGGGCTGTGCACCGACATGGTGGTTGGGATCGTGCCGGTGATGGAATCATCACGGCATATGGGGACGGCATCTCTCAAAGCTGCCCGTCAAGCGTGTGCGCGGAAATAGATGAAACCAAATTGAGCACAGGGAAAGCAAAAGTCACGAGGAAGGGGAATATCGGTTGTCGGGAACCATCCGAAGGGCTTTCGATCGTGACATGCTGAAATGCACCCAAAGCTCGCTAATTTGCCACAGCACATTCGCAGACTGATCAATCATCAGTCATAACCCGCTGTGGAGATCCAAAGCCTGATCCGCTCAGAGAAGTCCTTGAACCCCATCGTCAAGTAAGTCGGTGGAGATGGAGCTCGAGGAGCTTCCGCGTGTACAGGCACTGTCTCGAATGATGACACACTGACCAAATCCGGACAGATCGAAGGTTCTTATTTACCAGGTTGTTCAGACGCTTCGAGTCGATCATCTGGCACCGAGACTGGACGTTCACAGCGGCGGAACCTTGTATGGAGAACCTTACTATGCCATTGTACTGGTCCGCTCCTCTCGTAGACCGATCTACAAAGTCCAGTCCTTTTTGATAAGATCCGCAGCTTTCTCCGCGACCATGTAGACCGCCGACTGCATCCATGCCAACTATCAGTGATCCGCGTCTTCTCGCACATGGTGTAGTCACCTGAATGTTCCCATCCGGTATCAAAGGGAAGATGCTCGCGTCTACGACCCTGAGACCGCTCACGCCATACACCTTGAGTCTCGGATCGACCACGCCGCCCTGCGATTCCGGCAACATCCGGCAAGTGCCACAGGGATGGTAATCGAGGAACGTCGCTTCACGGATGAAGCTGAGAGACAGAATCGTAAGCGCCTCTTCGTCTGCCCACGCTCCCAAGCTCACGCGTCAACGGCAACCGTATCCTCCGTCGTCACGTTGGGCCCCGGGATGACTTCTCCGTTATTCGACCCCTCCGTGATGCCATCGAAGGCGGGGGACGCCAGGATCTGGCGGAGTTTCCCAAATTGCCGACGAGAGATGGCAAAGTCCGCCTTGTTGGTCAAGTACTGCATGAGCGGACAATAAATGAGCTTTAGCGGGGAGAGAAACAAGGGACTGACGCCCGGATCGATCTTGGGCGGATCGACGAGCGAGTTGGAAGTCAAGGTGATGCTCCCGCGCGATAGGGGTGCGACGGAGCCGGACGTGAGTGAGATGTAGCTCTCGTTCGCGAAGATCGGTCTGCCATTGACCGGGTAGTTTGGGTAGACGATCGTCTCCATGAAGTAGATGATGTGGCGCTGCTCCGTGCGGTTCATCGTGATCAGATCGGTGGCGCCCAGGGTCTTGAGCTCGGAAGACGGGATCGTCTCGAACCCGATCCCGGGTTGGCCGGGAGCGCTGAGTGGGCCGGATTGGTTCGCGGCGAAGACCGCTTGAGCGGCTTGCAGCTTAGCGAGGTTGGTGATGGTCGATGATTGCGAGTTTGATTCGCCTACACGGACGATGAGCGAGATGGTGTTGTGATCCTGCAAGCTGTGTGCATCTTGGTTAGCCTCTTGCGCAAGTTAGGAGAATCACGCAGTGCTCACTGTTGACCGATGTTGTCATTCTTGAGATAAGCTTCGATCCCTTGTTGGCTTAGCTGGTCGGCTGGACCAATTCCCTGCATATCCGATCGGCCTCCTGGTAAACTCACGATATTAGCCTTCTCTACGACTCACCGACAGCATCAGTATCTGAGGCGTCGGTACTGCCCCAGCGGACACGATCACCTCCTTCCTCGCCGTGACGTTCATGGTCATCCCCAAGTTTTGATCGGTATAAGTCACGCCCGTGACCGAGAGCTTGCCCCCGTTGTCCTTCACGTTAATACGCTCCACTCGTCCGTACGTAACGGCGTCCAGATTGGACCGCTTCTGGATGGGAGCATAGTACGCATCATAAGCCGACGCCCTCGTCCCGTCTTTGATGGTAAAGGGGACCCTCTTCGCCCCAGACGACCGGCCCGTATTGAGATCTTTGACGTATGGAACTCCGACCGCCGACATCGCCTCGACCCAAGCGGACGTCGAGTTGTAGGTCTGGGGCGGGTAACTGACGGAAAGCGGGCCGGTGCCATTCGAGTACGCGGTAGGGTCGTAGTCGCCATATTGGGTGTTGAAGGATGGGTCGAAGGTGGTGCCCTGATTGGTTCAGCAGCTGCGCTCGGAGACTCCACTGCGTAGTGGAAGAGCCTTGAAACTCACCTTGATGAAATAAGGAAACACACTCTCCCACCCCCACTCTGGATTCCCGAGAGCCTCCCATTGGTCGAACAGGCTCGACGAGCCTCGGATATACAGCGCTCCGTTGATCGCCGTACTCCCACCGAGACATCTGCCCCCTACAAACCTCTGATAAGTAAATCAGGCGCTTTGAGACTATCAGGGATACGGACTGTTGTACGTGAGCTGCCGACCGTCCAGAGCGGTCTGCGGGACGGTGGTGAAACCCCAGTCGATCTGGGTGCCTAAAGCACTCCCCGTCAGCACGAAGTCATACACATCCGACATATCCCGTCGCTCACCAGAGACTTGATTCTGAGATGATGGCGCCGAGTACCCCTTGATGACGGTTGGCGTGGAGCCGGGTTCGATGACAAGCACGGTCGTGTTAGCTGACTCGGTCAACCTGTTGGCCAGGACCATGCCGGCGGTACCGCCTCCGACGATGATGAAGTCGTATGTATCCTGGACATCGCTCGTCTCAGATCGAGTCTGCATCCCCGACGCGAAACCTAAGTTCGCGCAGACGAGACCAGCTAGGGCTTGGACGAAGGTAGACCTGCTTCGCAGCATCGTGGTGACGTGAACGTTGACAACTCGATCTCCGTCACAAATGAGTCCGTCGAATCGCAGCGCAGAAGGTTAGCTTCCTTGATAGCTGACGGTCAAGAGAAGGAAAACAGGATATGCAGTCTCCGTCGATCTTCAGGGAGCGGTTCCAGTACGAGTAACGAGCATCGCCTCTTGACCGGTACGCCGAGATGTTCTCGCCCTCAATGCAAGTCCGGACGTCGAGAATAGCCGAAGGTGCCGCTCTGGCTCAAGTTTCGATGAGCTGGGGGCTACCTCATTGGGTGATCGGGATTCCAGTGCTTCCACCCGAAGCTGGCCTCAGACAGGTTGAACAAGATATTTAGCCGCAGGAACTGCACACCAGACTGCCGAATTCTTCGAGATCGACAACTGTCTGAAACAGGTCACAGGTGGCAAGTTGAGATCCATGTTCTTTAGAAATGCCATCTTAAAATCTTAAGACCAGAAATGGACAGCCCCTACGATGAACCTGCGGGCAGAAATAGCGCGAGTGCGAAATTGGGCCAGCGATACGATGTGGAAGATCGGTATCTCTTCTCCTCGAACGCTCCCCAGACCCGCACTGATGGCCTAGCATGAAAGAGGGCGGGGTCTTCAGTCGGTCGTCCGCGTTCACGTAAAAGACTTTTGAAGCCCTATCAACAGCAGTCTGTGAGTCGTTACGGCTCAGGGAGCATTCCTCGATATTCCTCATCCCGCCAAGGTCCGGGGCCGGATCTATCTGAAACGACCGCGAGTCTCAGCCTATCCCATCCCTCCCGGCCTGAGAAGTGCAAGATCCGATGTACGATATTGCCATCTGCTCATGAATTATGAATGTACGCCCGGGTCCCGCGCCAGAGTGTAGAGGTCGACCTCCTCACCATCCCACATGACCAGCCGCTTCGACGAGACACAGCGGAACCCACACCTCTCGTAGACCTGTCTCTACCACCACAACCGATCAGGCTCTTGTCACGACGGTTCGCACAAACTCGGAAGACTCACAGTCCACTCATACGCACAAACCACCGTCATCTCCCTGCCTTGCTCCGTCATTGCATCGATCAAAGCCTTCGCGACGCCCTTGCGCCTGTGAGAAGGACTCGTGCTGAGCACTTCGAGGTGGACGGTGTTTTTCGGTTCGGAAATGGCCTTCTGGTCCGCGAGTTGGCGCTTCTCGATGAGCTGGTTCCGCTTCCGTAATACCGCCCGAGCTCTTTCTTTCTGTTGCTGCTCTGGGCTCTCGCATTCAGTGCTCTCGGGCTGCCGATCCACGTTCTCCTCCTTCACGTTGAGGTCGTTTGGGCCGCTTGATGGCTTGAGGCCAAGCTGAAGGAGAGGAGTGATTGACGATTACCTCGAGGCCAAGGACAGCCGCATAGCTCACCTCACGTCCAAGCCAATCACGCGCGACCGGAGGCAGTCGCCGGAGCTACTCGTCACATCCCATCGCCCTTCTCTGATGTCTGTCAGGCATCCCTTCTTAGTCCGAAACCTCTCAGCGAAAACGGTCACACACGTATCCCATAATCGAGCACCAATGGGACCGGTGATTGCAATTCCCGCTATTGCGCCCAAGTCATCACCTGGCGTCGCCTTCCACACCTCGCCCACGACGTATGCCGGGTGCAAGTAACCGATCATCTTGTGACGGAGGAGGGAGGGGTCGTTGCAGTTGAGCTTCTGATTCCAGCCTGTCGGAATGGATTGTGAGTTTCTGGGCTAATGGAAGGTGATGACAACCAGAAGAGTGACTGGCCGTTGTACATTGTATCAGAGAGGAAGTCGAGGATCGCATCTTTCTCCTTGGCTGGATGATCACCAGCTTCAGTGCTGATCCCGCATGGTCAGAACTCACTTTCGCTCGAGGATGACGTTTCGTACAGTATCCACGGTAAATATTGTCCTTGAAACGCCGTAGTTACGTCATTGTGGCGGCTTCAGCACCTCCCGACCCCAGTGTCATTCATGGCATTTATATCCTGAATGCATGCACGAATCATGTCCATAAAACCTCACACAAGTGACTTTGACCGTGGGAAAGTCGCTGCCTACCGCAAATGCGGCCTGTCATTCGATGAATCGAGCGCAAGACCGGTGTAAACCTTCGGACCGCGAACCGTCAAAATAAAAGTAAAGATTAGAAAAGGGTCAGTGGATGGTACGAATAATGAGCGCTGCCAGTGGAGAAGTGTTGATTAGACGTCCATTGACCGCGTATACAACTCTTACATCTCCTCCCATCAAACGTCTCCGATCCATCCTCCAGGTCGTCCACGCATGCATCCGCCTGAAGAACCCGGCAGGATCCTAGGAGAGATCGATGCCAGCCGGAAAACGACGTCTCAAGAGCTTGGAGATCGACAGGGATGCTCTGCAACCACCATCCGCACGATAGCCGCTGAGGACGGGCTTCATCGACATCCTGGCGAAAAGTCCTTAAGGTAACGGAGGCTGGGCGTTGGAAAAGGCTTGGATGGGTCGAGGAGTACCTGGAGCAGGACTGGAGAGACGTGATATGGTCGGATGAGGTACCTTTGACGGCGGGGAGGGATCCAAGACGGACATGGGTCACGCGGCGTGCTGATGAGCAGTACAATCCTGGCTTCACCAATCCTCAGGCGTCGAAATGCATGGAGATAACGGCTTGGGGATGCATTGCCTATAACTACATCTCATCCGTCGTTTCAACCTCAAAGCTCCCACACCCGAGCTTCGATACGTCCTCACAAAGCCCTTCCTCGAAAGGGCCGTAAACGGCATCAACGGGCCAAAATATGCCGAATGGATCGTGCGCGGTCCTCTCCTCGACGCAGTACGTGTCCTTGAGGGTCGTGGGCGTCATCCTCTGGTCCAGGAAGACAACGCAAGCGTCCATAACAACGAGTACTGCAACATTACCCGAGCGGAGCTAGGTTTGCAACGCTTCCCGCATCCTCCCTCCAGTCCGGACCTAAATCCGATTGACAACGCGTGGTTTGAGCAAAGAATGGGGTGCCACATCGGGATCTCGGCCCTTTCCTTGGACATTACTTACTGGATCTTCGGGTGACTGGATCTGCGGGTAGAGGAGTAACGCTTTTGAAGCGGACGGTCGTCGTGGCCTTCGGTCTCATGACACATATAAGGACAACGTATTTGAGTATAAAACATCTTTTGTTTCTCTCTCACTTGAAACTACAGCATGTCTTTCGCCGCCATCTCCACTCTGACACCACGAGATGACACCTACCCGGCCATCGATCCGGCTCGCTTCCGCTCCAAACTCAAAGACAAGGTTGTCGTCCTCACCGGCGCGGCTTCTGGGATAGGTCGTACTGCCGCTCACACCTTCGCTGCGGCCGGCGCCGATGTCGCTTGCATTTCGACGCCGGCGAAGGTCCGATCTCGGAACTCGTCGAGGAGATCCGACGGAGTCATGGTACCAGAGCCATTGCGATCCCGGCCGATATCGCTGACCCGACTTCGGCGCACTATATCTTTACTCAGGTGGAGCGGCAGCTCGGACCGATCGATGTTTTGGTGAACAATGCGGGAGTGACTCGGTACAATGCCTTTGAGGCCGAGGATGTCGAGCTGAGAGACTGGTGGAAGGTGATCGAGACCAACCTACGGGGTCCGATGACGCTCATCCGAGCCGTCCTTCCATCAATGCTTGAACGAGGGTGTGGTACGATCATCTCCACGGCTAGTACAAGTGGGAGTCAGGATACGCCCTTCGCCACGGCATACGCGACCTCCAAGGCGGCTCTCATCAAATTCCACCAGGACCTCGCTGTCGAGATAGGCGATCGAGGGGTCCACACTTACTGCGTCCATCCGGGTACGGACGCCACGAATCTGGCCAAGAGCGAAGGGGCGATCAACATGGAGGTGATGCAGAAGACGCCGGCGATGATGGAGATCTTACGGTCTTTCGAAGGGATGAAGATGCAGACCGCGGAGTTGGCGGCGAACACCTATGTCGCTCTCGCCGCTGGCGACGAGTTTCGCCTCCTCAGTGGCATGTTTATCGATTCACAACATGATCTGGGAGAGGTGCTTAAGGAGGCCAAGAAGGATGGGAAAGGAAGGATCGGGAAGGAGAGGTTATACCATCTGAAGGTAGACGAACTATGAAGCGTTTTCTCACTTGCAGATAGATGAGCGTTCTGGCTGTCGATCACGCTTTGAACGTTTCCCCTAATACGTGTGATAGTATTTCACTTCCTAAGCAGTCCGACGCCTTTGTCCGGCCTTATGAATTTTCCCGTTACCTCTTGATGCTTCAGCTCGCCTCGATAACCCCATTACAACCCGGGAAAGGGGAAATGTGACTCGGTCACGTGAGTGCGTTCTACGGACCTCGTTCACTTAACGTTTATTAACTTTAAGATGGGGAATCCTTTCCGCTGATCGCCAAACAAAGGGGGTCTTTTAGCGGCATCTCGGTCATCCCGGTCATCACGTCATGTTCCCCCGGTTCGCCCTTCGTGGTGGCGTGTAATGGGGAAGCAGATTTCCAAAGGTTGAGAGGACATAGAGATCAACCCCGCGCTCACGCCTCATTCCTTGGCTTTGCGTCCGAGCAGCCGCAAATTACGACAACTCGTTCAATAGTTTCATGGAGACTTTTGGCCGGAGATCTTGAGTTGGGGCCGAGAGCTTTGGACCCGGTCAGATATATCTGTCTCTGGATAGAAGGCTTTCCCTGCGGATCACTTGCATCCTTTATCAGTGGTTTCAAACTGCAAACCTGCGTCGACTGTTGTAAGATGACCGTCGACAAAGCCACCCATGGCGTGGTCGTGCCTATGGCCCAATGGTTCTTCTCCTCTGATGTCCCACCTTACGGGCTGACAAGTGTTTTAGGGGTCATGTAAGACCACTTTTGCATACATGTCTCAACCTCCTCGCCGTCCATCCGAATCTACACCTCACAATCTTCGCCATCCCTTCCGTATCCCCTCGTGTTGCCCAGGAGCTCGAGAGGGTCTCGTTGTTACAGATCCAGGAGCACGACAGGTCGAAAGGCTCACCGGATGCGCAAGGCGCCATCCCGGTCACAAGAGAGAAAGGCTTGATTGATCGTCTACAAGTGATCGACGTGACGAGTAATACCGGCGTTCTCCCCGACGTCTTCGACCCGGCCGTCATGGCGCGGGAGGCCATGGACTTTGCCTCCACCCTACCTGCTTTCTTCAAAACGCTCTTCGAGGGACAGGACAAGGTGGATGGAGTGGAGAACAAGTTCAAGGGCATATTACCGGACTTCGTCATATACGACGTGAGTGATGATCCCAGCTCTCGGAGGCTCATGGGGTTGTAGTTGTTCCAAGGGTTCGTCCCCGATGTCGTCCAGGCAACTCTTGAGGAGATCCACCCCCCTCTCCTACCGATGATCGGGTTCTTCCCTTGCAATGCCGCGTCATCCTACCAGTGAGTGCTGCTACTCTTCTCCGGACATTCGATGTTGAAGGTCGTTCCCAGTCATTTCGCGTCCGAGGAACACGGAGGGTTCCTTCATTTGACCGACAGGAAGGTGGGGGACGACGTCGCGCGAGGTCGGGACGAGATGGAAGCGTGGGTAGAGGTAGGTGCGTTTGGACATGTTCGAGTCGGCAGCTGAAGGGATGGCCCAGCACGGTTTTGCGAGTGAGGGCAAAGTCAGATCGTTACCTGGCCTGCCAAACTTCTACGACTGTCAGCGATGTACCCCACATTCAGTGTACGCCCTCGCTGACGATTCTGCTCGCAGATGAATATTGTTAGTTTTGCGCGAAGTTATAGGCTGATGTTTGGCCAGTCCCCCTGCTCGGGACCATTCCTTTACCTCCACAAGTCATGATGCAGATATCCGGGGCGAGGAAGGCAGTGCTAAACCCCACCACAACAGCTATCATCCTGCCGACAACTTCGGAGCTTGAAGCGGAAGCGCATGCCGCGCTCGAAGCGGAGCTTGGGAAACCGGTTCATATGGCTGGGTTAGTACATCAGGTTACTCATTCCTTAGGCTTCTCCTTGACGATCGGGCATCAGGATCCAGTTCCCGGAGCCCACTTGGAAGCGGGTGGGGCCGACTAGTCACCATGTCAACGAAGACGACAAACGCGTCATGGACTTCCTCGACCGCATGCAAAGGAAGCACGGCACGAAGAGTGTCGTGTATGCTAGGTCAGTTGTCACCCTCATCCAGGATCGGTCACGTTTATGGTAGCCTCTAGCTTCGGCAGCATATGGTGGCCTATCACTCGGCCGATTCTGGTCAACTATCTCCTCGACTCGCTAAGAGAGAGCGGGTTTCCATTCGTCTTCGCATATTCGTCGATGTGGGCAAATCTGTCGAAAGACCTCGTCGACAAGATCAATTCGTACGAGGACAGCCTTGCGGTGAAGTTCGCGCCCCAATGGGCTGCGCTTGACCATCCCGCGACGGGGTACTTCGTCGTATGCTTTGTGTCTCGATGATTTCTCGGCGCTAATGAATGAGTAGAGTCATTGCGGAAGCAACAGTAGTGCAGAAGTAGGTCGTGCCCCTGCCGCACTTTCGTCGCGCTCATAGACGCAGGCTATTCTGTCGGAGACCCCACTCGTTTGCATGCCATTCGCAGCGGACCAAGGCGAGTTCACAGCGGAATGTACGCCCCACTTGCCCAAACTCTTGATTCACAGCTTACCAATTCGCAGGGGTGAAGTACGGCGTCGGCATCGACCTCAAGCAAGTGAAAACCTTCAAGGGAGGCAACGAAAAATTCCATACGCTCTACGACGGTACCGGAATCATCGGGACGGAAGATGCGATCAAGAAGGAGATGGCGGAGGTCTGGGCGAGGATCAGGGGTCCGGAGGGTGAGCAGATGAGGGAGAAAATGAAGGGGATAAGGGCGATATGTGAGAAGAGTTGGAGGGAGGGGAACAGTCGGAAGACGATGGAGGGGATGGCGAAGTACTTCTGAGCACTGAGAGTGTGGCTGAACGTATGGACATTAGAGTAATGGAAGACTTATCCCGTCGGTCTTTGAGGAGCATCCTCATGGAAATCTTTGCAGCCTGTATCGGCCTGCTGAGCAGGAGTGAACCCAGGGGCGTAGCTCGTTCTGTTCGTTGGCTTCATTTTTCGAAATATGGCGATGCAAGAAACGAAAAGGGAATAGCAGGCGTCGGGGTCTTTCGCTCTTGACCCGCTAGAGCTGAGCTAGACGATGACGCCTTGGACAGTGTCAGCGCGGTGAACCTGTCCGACTCGGACAGCAAACCTCAGTCACCGATCGGTGTCATGATGGAGATCTTTTGCGCCGTCGGACTCCGCATTGTGCAAGTCAACCCAGAGGTCATGACGGCTCTCATCGCCGAATCGACGACCATAATCACGACGATTGGCTGATGGAGTTTCAGAATGACCCCTCGAACTGGCCCTACTGGCACCGTGCATACCTGGTTTTCCTCGTGTCATCGATCGCTTTCATGATGCAGTTGGGTGAGATGACCATTCTCAACAAGCAAAGGCCATGGTGACCGATCATCTATCTTTACAGGGAACGTCGTCATCAACTCAGCCTTCGTACCCATGTCAGCTGCTCTACATGTGACAGGTCAGCGCATATCCGCTCGAAACCAGGAGTTCGTTGCTCACCAAAATACAGTCCAGCAATCGAGCTACTCGACTACTACCTATATACTCGCGTCCGGAGTCTTTCCGATGTTACTCGTCCCCCTCGCAAAGATCTGGGGCCGTCGACCCGTGTACCTACTGGCCACCGCCGTCCACATCGCCGCCGAAGCAGGCTCAGGTGCAGCAAAATCCTACGGTACCTTGATGCTCATCCGTGTACTCGCGGGTGGTGGTGGAGGGGTTCGCTTGCCCTCGCGCCTGCGACAATTGCGGAAATCTTCCCGCTCGGCCAGCGAGGCTTGTGGACGGGGTACGTGGCGATTAGTCATTCCCGTTTCTATCCTTACGATCATGTTTCAGCTTTCACGTACTTCTCCTGAATAATGGGTCAGTCGCCTCCAATAACACTTGTTATCGCTCACTTACTATGGTTAGACCGCATGTTGCGCCGATCATGGTGAATCTTCCGCTGGTGACCAGTATTTCACGCCTCCCTCGACGCTCATTCCACTTGTTTAGGGTGGCTACATTGCCACGAATATAAACTGGCGATGGTGCTACTATGTCCCTGCGATCGTCAGTGGCGCGCTCTACACCCTCGCCTTCTTCACACTGCGCGGAACCCTCTTCTCGCGTGTCGAAGGCAGTCAACTCCACTCCAGAAGCTTCACCACCCTGATTCCCCAATCAAAAACGCTCAACCGAAAGCTTTTGGCAATGGACTTCGGTCGACCCTTCATCATGCTTCGATACCTTTGCGTCCTCATACCTGCCTGCTTTTTCGGCACGACCAATATGTTTGGTACTCGTACCCACGTGATGTTCGGACATCACCAGAAGTTCGGACACTTTACTTCTCTACTTAATTGAAGCGCATATGGTCATTACTTGCATAATATGCATGCTAGCAACTGATCCTCTTGCACA
>JAABUH010001222.1_pt1 | contig 30370 bp, 30 predicted proteins | sample 5559121 | NCBI WGS metagenome assembly JAABUH01 (sample SAMN10711871, study PRJNA513364) | rock metagenome | isolation source: Antarctica rocks | place: Antarctica: Victoria Land, Battleship Promontory nord | collected 2015-12-28
ATATGTGTTCAGTATGGCATGCGTAGCGGCCTACCTACCTGTATATAGAACAACACAGTTAGAGTGTCTGTAAGTAAGTTGTGTGGTATTAAGCAAACACCGGCAAAGATGTGAGTCGCAAGCAGTCAGTAGAAGCATTGCACACATAGCTACTAGCTGGTACAAATTGTCTCCGATAGGAATGTTGACAGACAAATTAATGCCTCTGCATGGACTCTGCTGAGACAGCGTAGCCATGCCTGTCTGGCCCTACCGTGAAGGGGATGAAGCTGTTTGCTGTGTTACACGTTGACGGAATTCGAAATACAATTTAGACAGGATCTGCTGTACTCGCCTGCTGTTTCATATACAGGATGTACTTGTGTTTCATGGTATCTTCGTTTGACAGCCTTTTACCAGCTTGTTTACCCTACAACAAGCGTGAACCGTTCTGTGCCTGCAGGAACTTTGGGTGAGGTTGCACATGTTGCAAAAGCATTGCAGGGCTGCTTCACTAGCCGAACCTGCTAATGTGATGCCAACAAATAGAAAAGCTGAAGCAATAGTGCATGCATGGTTCCAGTCAGACTGCAGTATCACTGTCGAAGTTCGAAAACAAAAGCAACATAAAGTCTAGCAGCATCGAAACCTCCAACAACAGGCAAGATTTCTGCATAGCACCCCTCTCTTGCCTGTGCAACATCCATCTACAATACATCTTCATTGCTTCGTGGTGGGCTTTGCACACTGTTTTTACAGCACTGCTTCGACACCCATGCCAGAAAGCAAAACAGAGTTCTGTTGTTGCTGGGTACATGCAGCAGAGCCTGAAACTGAAACGTTTCCTATGTGAGCCCATGTTATTCCCCTTATCAGCAGCCGACGTTCTAGGTGAGCAAGCAGTTGTGCTGACATTGGTTGCCTCAACAGCCTAACCCCTCTGTGCAATGCTAGACATCAGGACTGGCTGGGAATTAACGCATGCAGGGCAACGCAGTCACTGCATCACCCTGCATCTACTTATGGCAGTGTGTAATGGACTGGCTACCGCCAACAGTCCATGTTAGTCGGTCCATCAGCAACAGCCATACTCACAATGCAGCAACACTAGCATAGGAGATGCGACCATTTGACAGTGAGCTGCCGCGAGCACAGCATGTGAGGCTCAGCTTGCCGCTTTTCTGTTCTTGTTGCTTTCTCGGAGCTGAGATGACAAACTACCTTTGAGCTACAGGATGCAGCTGAGGAGACCAATTGCAGAGGCGATGGCGAATTGCTGGTGAGTACACCATTGTCCCCCCCAAAGGTCTACCTAGCCGTTGGTACAAGCTGTTAGATGTCAGGCTGTGACGCCTACAAGTCACAGGTTCAAGCCTCAGTGGTAACAAGCTGATTCTTCAAGCTCTGTGTCGGGTAAATAGGGAGGGGGGTTTCTGCCCTTGCCAATGCGTCTATGGTACTCGCCCTTATACTCCCCGAAGGGGGTAAAGAGCGCACACCCTTAGGGTGCATTTAAGTGTCTAATGTTAGTGCATGTGGCGCTCAGAACTAGGTGTCCCAGAGGGGCACGCCCAGTAGGTACCTGGCATTTACCCCTTTGGAGGTATAGGCCGGCACACCTGTAATTATCAATATTATCATTACACCGGAGCTGATAGGGCACACCTTGTTAGCTTGATTGTCAGCAAAGTGGACAGGATAGGAAATGGCCGCTGAGCTCTGCACCTGAGCTAACGTACGACAGCTAAACTGACAAATCACAGCCAAGCTGGCAGATCACGGCCAAACCAATAATGGTTGCTTGGACAGGGCGCATGTCATGCTTTGAACGCAATGCAGAGTGACAGCATGCGCCCTGCTTTGATGAATGGCTACAAGGGATACAGCACACATCTTTGGAGGGAGTATGCTGTTCAAGCTTGGCAGAGGCTCTAGATACACCTATGCCTGTGCCCCGGGAGTCACGAGCAGATTTGTGATGTAAGTGCATTCCATTAGCAAACCATTAGAAGAGCATTAAGCCGCTGCTGCCACCAACTCGAAATGGTCCACCTGCTGAGCAACCCTGTTGTATTGCTGCGACAGAGTTTCATATCTAGCATGTCGATTATATCATGATATGTTCCACAATGGTGTACCACCAGGCCTTCAGCAGTTTACTCTGCTGCCATACAACGCTTACCGAAGCAGACCATACTTGGCGGTTACCCTTAGCAATTGATTGAAATTGATACCCTTCTAGCAAGCTAGGTGGGTAGCAGGTAAGCCTCACCCTGCTTCTGAGCGCCTACCGCTTGGTTATTCACCTGAAGGTGTGCCGACGATGTGGCCAGCACCGCGCAGCATAATCAATCCGGGACGAACCCGTACCTACTTAACCCGACGTCAATCCAAAGACCAAATTCCGAGAAACCTGGAACCGAACTGCCGACCGACTGCTTGTGAGGCAAGTCGCTTATACCGTAGGCTAGGTGGTCCTACGGGGGCAATGCATCAAGCTTATCTAGCTTTCGTATATTTCTGCCAGAGACATTTGTTGTGGTGCTGTAGAAATTGACTAATTCATCCCTGTGTCCTCTTCTGCAATGTTTTGCCTTTTGAGCTCATTCAGGGCATTGTATTCTATGCGTTGCAGAGTTGTACACTGGTCTTGGTCTGCAAGCAGCTGACAGAGAAGCGTTATTCATGGCTGCACCTCGTCTGCATACAGACTGGTAGCTTTGAAACCATCTCTTAAAGGATTGCCATCAGGTGCTGTGCAAATCCAGACAGGCATAGCATAGTGTGGTTTGCATTTGCGAAATGTACACAGAAAGTTGCAATACTGACCTATTCTGGCCCCATTGCTGAGACTGCTTTGCATGAAGCACTTATGATCAGGGTTTTACGTCACCATAAGGAGATGGAACACCTCTCTGAAGCTCCCTGCTTGTCAGTGACATCAAACGATCGTTGATAGCATTTTTTCGCTGCCACACGACGACAGACATTTACATAGCTGATCTTGGACAAAGCTTTCCACACAGATTGCACCAAAGAGATCCTGTGACTTTCTGGCAATCACCTCATCCAACAGGTCTTTATAAAAGAGCATACAGTAAGGTATGGCAGTGTAAAAGCCTGCTGCAAGTAATCCAGTGTAAACTCTTCATGGCAAGTCATAGCAGCGGAATCCATCTTCACCAGCCATTCTCACAATGCAGTGTAAAAGGAGCTCTTTGCGTTACCCTCAAGTTTGAGCAATGATTTGTAAGTGCTGCGCAGACCAACCCAGCTTGTTGGGATCGAATTGCGCCCAAATGTGCGTGTTTTGACTTGCAGACACCGCGTCTTAATTCCATGCTGAACGTTGACCAGACCTTTCAATATCACTCACACAGCTAGCACTATGACGTGTCCAATGGGCCAACATGCTGCAAACGCTGTCGATGTTAGCCACGAAGAGAGAGGAGAGAGATTGCAATGCTTTTGCCAGCCAAGAAGAAGAAGAAGAAGAAGTCTGATCACATCTGCCAGAGAAACCTGGTACCCTTGAAAAAGACGTTATACGGAATCTGGCAATTTGATGGGGATGTAGGGGTCGCGCAATAGCAGCTGTGAAGGCACGGTGGAACTTCCAGTGGAGCCGGTAGGTTTCGGTGTCCACCCGCGAGCGCAAGAGATACAAGCGAAGGACCGCCTGAAGCTTGCTCGATCATGAGCAGGCTTATACACGTGTCGCCGCTTGTTGCCCACAGCTTGCACCGCGCCAACAGCTGGGATACACACGTTTACGAGCAGAAGCGAAGCTTCTAGTTTCTCTGTCCTCGAAGGCCTCAGTATGGACATAGGTCCAGCTGTCGAGGAAGCTCTGCTGCCGCTGAGACTGAAGGCTTGTGGTTTGGTTGTTCGAAAGGTTGACTCGGTGTTGAAAGAGGTGGACGCTGCGTTGCAGCATGTACACCAGGAGCACAACCATAGTCGCAAAGCTATCAAGCGCTTCGTCCAGGCCAATGTATTCTTGTCACTCAAGGATGGTCACTTTCATTCCAGCCTAGAGGCTCTTCAATCTCACCTTGGTCAAGGTGGTCACAGGCTGTCCCGCAAAATCGTCAAGCGTTTTCCATATGCAAGGATGTGCATGATCAAAGCTTAGCTAGGTACGATGTTGCAAACTTTTAATACAGACAGCATGCAGTCAAGCTGGAGCATATCCTCAGCAGTCTAGTATGTGTGCAGGTGCTGATGTTGCTGGACTTTACACATCATCTGCTTGACAATACGAACATTTTTATCACCGGGAACGCCTCCAGGGCCTGCGCTTTCAGGAATCACTTAGCCAAGTCATCATGCCTAGGCAAGGTGCAGGTTGAGCATCCTATTCATCCGCTTTGCATCTTTTTCGATATCTGGTAGTCTGCAGTGTACTGACTCGCCTTGCATAGTTTGTCTCTTGCCGCTTCTTGATCTCAATCTCCAAGGCTCACCATGATCAAACACCTTGGACCTAGCATACATTTTACGTGTCTGCATGTGATTTCAACATGCAGCATTACGATTCTATTCATGACAGTCTTGCTAGCGCTCCATGTTGAATGGGAATCACCGGCTGAGAATGTTTGCTATGATTGTGAAGTTGATTGTCTTGAATGCCTGCCTAGTGATTCACAGGAATTCAGACATAGATGAGGCTTGCGCAACAAAGCAGAAGCACAGGTTTTGCTGGCTGCTGCTAAAATGAGGGCCCATTTAGTGAGTATGGGCAGCTCACTGGTTGCAATGGCTGATAAGAATTGAAGCATTGCTTACCTACCCAAAATTTTAGCTTGTTGCTTGTTGTGTCACGTAAGATCACGAAGGAAGCTTTGCTTACTTTGCACAAACAATTTGGCCCAAGCTTATCGCATGGCGTGTTGACAACCAATGCTCCATAGCTTGCAATTAGTCTAGATCGTATCATGTGATTGACAAAAATATGTTGTGGTGCTCTATTCATGAGGACATGGTAAGGAGTGCTGGTCATCATTTGACATGATGCATTGCTTTCCTGCATGGCGTGTGCAGCTGTAGAGCAGGTGCTTGCGTTGTCTGCATTCACCACTCTTACATCGCAAAGACAAAGTGGACACCAGCTGGATGCCAGCTGAAGATTCTGGCATCTTGTTGATGTCACTTGTCAGAAGAGCCCTTGTTGTCTGCTACACCGATATGCTCAGAAGCAGTTGGTGTACCACTTGTGCTGTTCTCACCAATACTTTGAGGTCATGATTGATAGCAACAGCACGACATGACAATGCACACAATACAATTCTATTTGGGTGTTTCATGCACATGTACACAAAGCAAACCTAGCCAAGGCCTGGCCCTACCACACTTGTGTCTATGTTGCTGCTTCACCCCGGTAAGGCATTGTGGAAGCTAATGGTGTGATCAGGTTATGGGATCTGGGAAAACACAACTATTTAAACTCAATATTTAAAAAATTCCGATTGTCTAACATATGTTGCTGAGATTTTTCAAAGTTGCTTTGGGATTGAGCAACTTTGGAAACATTCATAAATATTGTAATAGTTATTTCACATGCACTTGGTGTTCGTCCAACCTGGTGGACAAGCATCAAGATGCGTACAGCATGGTCTGCATTGCGTGATGGACACCAAGACAATGTGTGATCTAATGAGAATATGCTTGCAAACCATATATTGGGGACACGAATAACATGCTGCGCAGCCCAGCTCATCCATCAATGCTGCACTTAATGACACAAGCAGATGTTGTGTTTGATATGCAATGGAGCTACACTGCATGTCCACAATTGTAAAGATTCGCTCAAATGCGCATAGCATCAATGCAAGCACCACATGGGGATTTGATGCTTTGACACTTTGCTGCATATGGTCAAGCAAGTAGATCAAGGCTGCATGTGCATATGTGACCAATCAAAAGCAGGAACCATGTTGGTTTGTTTGACATCATCTCAAACGGTGCAATTGCTGTACCAACAATCTGTGTTCTCAGCATATATGACAAGCACTAGCAGCTGTTGTGGTCATTTTCTGTAACATTCGAATTGCTTGTTTTTTGGAATTAAATTGAATTACATTTGAACTATTTAAGTCAGCTCAGCTGCACCTATCAGACCAGCTGCAACAAGTCAACTCAGCTGCCAAGTGCCAGCTGGTTTGCAATCTGTCATCTCAGCTGCAAGCTGTCTGCTCAGTCATGATCTGTCAATCTTGGCTGCACCCTGTCAGCTCAGCTGCAACATGTCAGCTCAGCTGCACCCAGTCAGCTCAGATGAAACCTGGCATCTCAATTGCATCATGTTGGCTGAGCTGTAGTCTGTCTCCTCATTTTTACTCTCTGTCCGCTCGGCTGCAGTCAGCTCAACTGTCATATGTTAGCTCAGATGCAATCTGTCAGCTCAACTGGCATATGTTGGCTCAGATGCAATCTGTCAGCTCAGCTGCCACTTGTCCAGTTTGCTGTCAGCTCAGCTGCAACATGTCAGCTCAGCTGCAACATGTCAGCTCAGCTGCACCCTGTCAGCGCAGATGAAACTTGTCATCTAAGCTGCATCATGTCACACATATGCAGGATTTGCCAACAATGAGAGAGCCTGTCATGACAGAGCGGACTGTATGACATGGACGTCTTAGCTGTGCTGGGCTACATTTCCATGGAGATGCAAGGTTGCTGAAGCAGCTCTTGCTTACCTTCAACAGCCAGCATTTTGAAGTCAGTGCACCAGAGCTGAAATTCCTTAAGGGATAACTGATCCAGCTGCAGCCTGTCAACTGTGCTGCGACCTGTCAGCTGTAGTGGTGTCAGCTCACCTCAACTATGCTAGCTCTGCTGCAATCCTTTCGCTCAGCTACAATCTGTCCACTCAAGTGCAATCTGTCAGCTTGGTTGTGTACAATCAGCTCATCTGTGATCTGTCAGCTCTGGCTGCAATGTGTCAGCTCAGCTCAAATGCAGACTCTCAGCTGGGCTGCAACCCTTTCAATCAAGCACGATCTGTCAGCTCAACTGCAAACTGTCAGCTCAGCTGCACTCTGTCAACTCGAGTGCAGTCTGTCAGCCAATCTGTATACAACCAGCTCCTCTGTAGTCTGTCAGCTCCAGGTGGAGTATGTCAGCTTATTTCAAACGCAGAGTGTCTGCTTGGCTGCAGTCTGGCAGCTCAGCTGCAATTTGTCAGCTCAGCTCAATTTCAAGTTGTCAACTCAATTCTCAGCTCACGTGCAGTGTGTCAGCTCAGCTGCAAATTGTCAACTCAGCTGTCAGCTCAGCTGGCAACTTGTGAACTCAGCTGTCAGCTCAGCTGCAATTTGTCAACTCAGCTGTCAGCTTAGCTGCAACTTGTCAACTCAGCTGTCAGCTCAGGTGCAAGTTGTCAGCTCAGCTGCACTCTGTTAGTCGTGTAGACCCTCTGCCAAGCTTGAACAACATACTACCTCCAAAACTGTCGGCTGTATTCCTTATAGCCACTAATCAAAGCAGGGTGCATGCTGTCACTGTGCATTGAATGACACGCCCTGTCCAAGCAACCACATGCGTACCCAGCTTGAGCAACACCATGATATTGCAAGGTGTATACAACCATCCCTTGAGAAATGAGCAGAGATGTCCACTAAGAAGCATGCAAAAGTCACACCCTTAAGCTCGGACACAAAAGGACAATTGATCAAAAGTCTCATGGCCATTGCAACTCAAATGCAGTAGGTTGATCATGCCTACACAGGTTGTGTACCTGTCTTGCAATGGCTACAACACCAGTCTTTGCAGAGTATGAACCCTTGGACAGTCACAAACACTTGAGCAGTAGTATTAATAAGAATGATAATCATAACATCAACACTGGTTACATGCACACAACATGAGCAAGCAACCTCATACTGCAAAATCGTTACTCAAATCTCGTACATGAGCAAGCAACATCAGACACAAGGGTTAGCGGCAGTTTGATGTTTGACTGCAAGGCTGGTTTGCCAACTTTGCTTGGCCAAAGACCAAGGCAGCTTCAATGATGCTCCAGTAGCCAATGTGCTGTCTGTATCAGTCTCTAGTCTCTGGTAATTATCATTGCCCACACTTGTGTTGCATTTAGCTGAAGCAATTATATGAAGATATACTGTACTGTATGCTGTGCCTCATGCACACAGTACCTTGAAGTAGTGCATGCGTCTACTTGGTGGTCACATTTTTGTCTCAGGCATATGGTGCTTGTGTTCTTCTTGTAGCGCTTGTAAGGATACTCATGACAGACATGGCCAGTGCATCATATGTGTCAATCAGTCAGGGGGATTCCTGCTGCATCTGCTTTTTGATTTGTGACCCAGTAAACCCAGTATTAAATGAGAGTTGTATATCACACTCATTTCATCTGTACAAGTTTGTCTTGTTCATTTTGCCTTCTAGCTTTGAAGAGCACACTATGCATTACAATGATGCATCTCACATTGATTATGCCATCTTGTCCACTCATCTGACAAGCGAATCCGCTTCAGGTATGTGCCCCCAATACTGACTGGGCTGATGACACACTATTGCTTTTCACGGCATACAGTACCTTGACATGACAAGCGAGCGATGTCGTTGCAATTGTTGCCTATTTTTCTCTTCTGGTAACTACAATGTCTGGAATGCAGTACAGGAGACACAGTCGCAATCAAGAGGATGACTGGGAGAAGAGACGTCTGGCTGCTGTCAAGCGACTCAACAAGTCCATCACAGGGGGCAGACAAATTCAGCCACAATTATGGACATTGCAATACTACATGCTGGAATGGCGGGAGCGTGAGTGGAGGCTACAACCATTGCAACATGCAGTGAAGAACACACATGACCGCCTCAAGTATGCTGCTGAGCATGAGTGGAGCACCCTTGCCTTGCAGACACAGGTGTTTGCTTGCTTTTCTGGGCAGTCACAATGACATCCCTGTTGGTCTCAAAAGGAACATAAAGTTCACGTCTTAGTAGTATGATATGGTTCAAAAGCTCACTTGTCCCAAATGTGGCTACTGCACAAAGCAGATCGGACACTACAACAGGCATGTCAAGAAATCAGGGGGATGCAAGCGCAAGGAGGTGGAGCATTGTGCTCATTGTCAAAAGAATTTTGCAGTGAATGGCTCTGGGCTGAGAAAGCATGCTTGCTTAGCCAGTGATCTGTTGCCATTCAATACACGTCTTTCAGCTGATTGCACAAGATCTGTGGATGCGGCTTTGCAGCAGCTACAGAAGTTGAGTAAGTACCACCTCAAACAACTTGGATTTGCTGACTCAGACCCCTTGAATGTGGCTGTTGCCGCTATACAATATTTGCACTTCAATCCTGCACTTGCACAGAGTCAGAACATCACCCTTTGCCAACACAGTGCCAGCAAATTTGACATTGTGCAACGCTGTTGTGGTGTTCTTGTGTGGGTTCCTTGGCCTAAGGATGATATCTTACCTGTCTTGCTGGATGAAGCTGCAGACATTGTCGAGGGACTCGCAGAAGTTGTGCCATCAAAGCTCCCAAAACGACAGTCAGGACACCTCAAAGGCTATGTGAACCATGTCTTGCGGCCATGCTGGAAGAGCAATCATCCAGAATGGTATGAGGAGATGTACAGAAGGCAACGCCCAAATCTAGTAGAGAACAGGGATGCTGTGTGTGCTGCTGTCACTGCACTCGAGTTCAGGTGATGCAACGAACTGGGTTGCATGCATGGGTAGTGTGCATGTAGAGCCTGTTATCTTGAGTGATCTGTGTATATGTCATGTGCCAAATATTCAATCTTGAATTTCCTTGCCAAGGCTCTCCTAGAGAGCACTGGAATTGATTGCTGTGTGTTCAGGATCTGTCAACCAGCTCAAATATAAAGATAAAAAGTTTCTGGATATCCATTTCTTGTTAGTGATGTGGAGCCTGTTGAAAGGCTATCATGGGGTTATTTGCTTTATTGCATATCTATACTCCACTGTTGGTGTCACCGTTCTGACTAGCGAATCATCATGCACCTGCCAGCATTGCATGTAGACACCTTTCGCTAGATATTTAATTATTCACTATTCAAAGGTTTGCCATGTTTCTGATTTAACCATTTAGCTGTTGCAAGTTGAGGGTTTTCAACCGACTTTTTTTGGGGGGAAAAATACACTGGATATTCAATTATGACATGTAACATTTTGTGCCTGAACAAGGGCCAGTCTGGCTTCGTTTCTCTTGCGGCATATCCAATATCCACAGTGATTTCGCTTGATTTGAGCAGTGAATCATCGATGATATCATGCATTGCCAGCATTGTACGTGAGACACGTTTTGCCAGACATTCAGTTATTCAATATTCCGCAAGTTGTCACGTTTCTAGTTGAGACCATTCTGTCCTTGCATGTCGAGGGTTTTCAACCAACCTTTTTTGTGAAAAGAAAATAGGTTGGATATTCATTTTGGATATTAAATATTTTGCCGCTGATTAAGGGCCATTATGGGCTTGTTTATCTTGCAACGTATCCAATATCCACTGTGTCTGTCATTGATCTGAGCAGTGAATCAACACGCACCTGTCTGTGTGGCATGAAAGCTCCTGATGGCGTCTTCTGCCTCTGTGAGAAACTCTACCATGTCTTGCTGTCTGTGGGGCATCTCTTCAAACGTGAATTCCAGTCGATTATTGAGCAGCGGTGTTTCCCACAGTTGTCAGTTGCCATTGATGGCGCAGGAAGGGCTTGATAAGGGTAGCTTGGCATTTTTTCGTTCAAGCTAGCTGTCATAGGTTTCAATCTGCTCCAGGTCTGACCCGGGTCTGATCTGGGTCAGACCTGGTTATGTTTGCCATATTTCTGACTTGACCACTTATCTGTTGCAAGTTGAGGGTTTTCAACCAACATTTCTTGGGGAAAACGTAAACTGGATGTTCAATTATGACATCCAGTTGACGTGTAAGATGTTGTGCCTCATCAAGGGCCAGTCTGGCTTCATTTAATAATAATAATAGTAATTACAGGTGTTCTGGCCGTTTCTGCTAGGTACCTACTAGGTGTGTCTATACCTAGTTCTGCGCGCCTAAATTTACTAACACTAGACACTAAGTCGCACCCAAGGGGGCGTACGCTGATAGGGCAAGTGCCATAGACGCGTTGGCGAGGACAGAAAGTCCACTCCCTATTACCCGACACAGAAGCCTGGAAAAATCAGCATGTTACCACTGAGGCATGAACCTGTGACCTGTAGTGTCAAAGACTGACAACCAACAGCCTATACCAAAGGCTAGGTGGACCTGGATTCATTTCTCTTGCGGCATATCCAATATCCACAGTGTTTCCACTTGACTTGAGCAGTGCATCATCATGCACCTGCCATATTGCCAGACATTCAATTATTTAATAATCAGCAAGTTGTCATGTTTCTAGTTGAGACCATTCTGTTGTTGCAGGTTGAGGGTTTTCAACCACCCTTTTTTGTGGAAAGAAAATATATTGAATATTCATTTTTAATATGAAATATTTTGCTGCTGATTAAGGGCCAGTATGGGCTTGTTTCTCTTGCTATATATCCCATATCCACTTTGTCTGTAATTGATCTGAGTAGTGAATCGACATGCACCTGCCTGTGTAGCATAAAAGCTCCTGATGGCATCTTCTGCCTCTTTGAGAAACTCTACCATGTCTTGCTGCGGCTGTCTGTTGGGGTCGTTTGTGACGTCCTCTATGTCTTCTCGACCCTGTGTCAAGTCATGGTACAATTGCTTCTCCAGATCTTCGTTCAAGCTAGCTGTCATGGAAGGTTTGAATCTGGTCCAGGTCTGACCCGGGTCAGACCCGGGTCTGGACCTGGGTCTGGGTTGTGCTCTTGCGATTCTGCGCTACGATGCGAACATGACATATTGCAGCTGAGCTGACAGACTGCAACCAAACAGACGGAGCACAAAAGAGGAGACAGGCTACGGCTCAGCCAGCCTGTTGCAGGTGAGATGACAAATTTTATCTGAGCTGACAGGTCGCAGCTAAGTTGACAGCCGACTTGAGGAGTTGCAACGAGCCTTCAGATAGCAGCTGAGCTGAGCTGACATACCGCAGCTGAACTGCCATGTTGCAGCTGAGCTGACTGACTGAGCTGACAGACTGCTGCCAAGCTGACATGTCATGACTGAGCAGACATATTGCAGCTGAGACGACAGACTGCAACTGGACTGACACAATTCAGGGCAGAGCTGCAAAGGAGGTGACACTGTGTAGCAGTGCTGACTGACTGCAGCCAAGCGTATTGATTGCAGACGGGCTGAAAACCTACAGCGGGGCTGAAAGGTGTGCACCTGAGCTGACAGTTTGAAGTTGACTGGGATCGTGTCAGCCGAGCTGACAAACTGCAGCTCCGCTGACCAGCTGCAGCCAAAGCAGACAGATTGCCAAGTTGACAGTTTCAACTGCAGCTGTTGGATTGCAGCTGAGCTGACAGGTCAAAGCTGGGCTGACAGATTGCAGGGGTCCTGAATGTGTGCAGCTGGACTCACTGATTGCTGACTGGCTGTGTGCAGCAAAGCTGACAGTCTGCAGCCATAGCTGTCTGCAGTCCAAGTCCAAAGGCCAAAGACAATAAACTCTGGCCATTTTGTTCAAGCTGCAACAAGAAGCACTGAAAACAGGGCTGTGTTGTGTGCACAGGCTTTGCTTTTGTCAGAGCAGAGCCTGTGCCACAAGCCTAATTTTCAACATTTTTGGGAAAACGCTCTAGCAAGAGAACAACAGCTCTGCTGGCAAAAGTGGATACTATGCTTAGAAGCTGGTCAAATTTCCCAAAGCCCAAGGTGTGTTGACTGTATCCTTGCATATGTTGTTTGCGCTCTGCCTGCACTGCCTCAAAGTTGCTGCCCTTCTTTCTGCTCTGTCTTTGAATTCAAACACTGCTGCACTTGCCAATCTGCCGCAAGCGCTCTAAGCCGTTTCTGCAGAAGCGGGTCACACCATCGTGACCATTGAAAGCCCAACTGTTGCTGCTGTGCCGCTTGGCATTACAGAAGCTGCTCAGCGCAAGATCTTGCCGCTTGCGTAGCGTGACCTCACTAATGGATACAAAGTTGTGGCCAGCACTGTAATTCGAACTGCTTCCGGCTCAAGCTGGGTCACTGTGTCACAATACTTGCTTCTATTCATTGAACCTGTCTGTACGTGCAAGAGCCATTATTGTTGCAGCTCAGTGGCCTATGTAAGTTAACAAGTTACAACCAGTCATTGTTAACTTTGTCAACACAGACATAGTAGTGTACAACCACTTGCCAGCATGGGCGAGCCTTGCAAGCAGAGTGCCATCCCTGACATGTATCTGTGCAAATGCTGTAATCAGCACATTTCTCTTTGCAGTGATGAGAGCCACCAATGCGACCCAACAGCACAGAGCAGCAGTGAATGCAATGCACACACTATTGTGCCATACCCCAGCTGCATCTGCAGCAGTGCTGACAACACATGACGTGCGACTTATGATCCAATGTGACATCGTACTATGCAGCTTTGTGAAGCAAGAGTAAATCAGATCTAATGATGTAGTGGACACACTACATAGGTAAGCATAAAGCAAATCTGTCGTCCATGCCTATGATACAGTGCAAGCCAAAAAGGCTTGCAATGACCTGCATATTCATACATGAGCCAGCAAACTTGGATACACCAAAAACGCTTTAGAGACTCGGGAAACGACTATTATATTAAGGTGATAAAGGTATTAAAGTGAAAATCATTGATATCTTGGCAAAATTGTGTGCATCATCTATGTCCTCTGCTTAGCACTCCATTTCCATCTCCTTAAAGTGTGCCTCCTGATCATACTCTCCTAGTGTATTCTCAACCAAGATTTTCCTGTTTTGCCTTGCATAATCCAGCTCCTTCTCCAGCTCTGCGTCTGAAACTCTAGCCCTCCTGCACGCATGACGCTCATGAATACACGGTTGCAAAAGTATTGCCTTACGCTTCATGATTGCCAAAGAGAGCACCAAGCGTGACTGGGCTTACCCCACAACAACGAAGCCAAAGAGGCCTTCATCCCACTCTTCCGCAATGCTTTTGCGCTTTGGGAAGGTGTACTCTGGTCTGTTGTATCGCTGGCACCAGGACGCCCCAATCTGCTCTACAGCGTACTCAAAAACGGCCAGACCACCTTGATAGGGCCTGTCAGCCATCTGCACCTCCAGCAGCAGGGTCCTGCTCTGCTTGATCATGACTTGGCGGGTGTCTAAGATCTCGAAAGAAGAAAAGCTTCTGTCAATGAGGTAGATTTGCAGTGGGTCATCCTTTGTTATGTGTAGAACATTGCGTTCTGAGTGGCGCTTGTCGTGTTTCTCATGTTTTGTGAGAACCCGCAGGCGGAAGTGAGGGAGTTGCATGTCTCTTGGGTTGAACAGCTGCTCGGCTTGCTCAGCACTAAAGCCTGTTGGCTGCCCCGTTTTCCGCTGGTACATATTGAAGGCGAACTGCGAATCAGCATCACTTTCCTTATACATGTTTGGAAACAGGTCGGGACCGAACTTGTCGTACGTGAGGACCAAAGGGGGCTTTTCATATGATGCCATGTGCAAACTGGCCCAGAGGAGAGCACTGCTGTAGACCAGCACGATAAAGCAGGCGGCAGTGAGTGAGAGACGGAGGCAGATGAAGAGAGGACAGCTTTCATGTTAGCAGCTTTCGTGCCGTCAACAAGGCTGGCGCACGACTCTTCTCGCGCCAGTGAGGCCCTTCCAATTCGAATGTCGCGACAAGACGAAGAGGAACGCCTGGTACCAAAGCAGCAGTCGGTGACATCACACACATACACCTGCTGCAACACAGCAAACAACTGTGCCAGATGCTGCAATTCAGGTGAGGCCACTGATATCATTGCTGCAATGCGTGGGTAACAGCCACCGTGATACTGCAACAGTACACAAGCTCAAGCTTGCAGCTGTGCCTGGCAAACAACTGCAAGTCACAGTGCGATGCTTATTTATGGAATACATCAACATGTACATGTAGGCTTGCAATCCAGCAAGAAGTCCCTGGATTTTAACAAACATAGCGCGACAGGACTATGCAGCTGACATGAAGGCAGTCGCTGCCACTGCTTCTTGATAGCAAATCTCGGCTTCACCAACTTTGGGGCTTGGCTGTTGCTCACTTGCTCCTGTCTGCACTTGGGCATATGCCCAACCCAAAGCTGCCCTGAAATGGCCCATTGTCATTGTCGTCTCAGCTGTCAAGCTGTCACAATCACCCTTGGCTGTCTTGCCAGACAACAACCTCGCACCTTCCCTCACTTGATCTAAGGTGAGTTGAAAGGGGTCTGCAACGTGTGTGAGGAGGTTGACAACTTGTACATGAGTAGCTCCTGCACTGATCAAAGACTCAATCAACTCATGGCGATTCTTCTTGTGCATTTCTCCTCGCATTCTAAGGCAACCCTTGTGGGGCGAAAGTTCTGAGTCAAGTGGCTCAAGAGGAAACGCTTCGACCAAGCATCTCGGGCCCGGGCAATTGCACAGACAGCGCCGAACATTATGATCCGATAAGGCATCTTCTGTCGCTTCTCTAGCTTGATTCACGGTTTCCAGAGAAGCATTCATGAAAGACTAGCAGCTGCTAAGAGACAGGTAGCATTGACTCACCTCTTCGCTGTGCATTTAATATTTGTTCTTCTTCGAGGACAAGCCCTTCGTCTTGAGTGCTAGCCCTCAGGCCCTCCTCATGCGCATAATAGCCCTTTTTCTCGTGAAATTCGTCCCTGAAGGGCTAGCCCTCAGGACGAGGGTCAGCTTTCCGTGTGCAGTTTGAGCTACAATTCTTGCTGGGCATACGCAATGACAACAAAGAAGTACTTTTTCTGCCGCAATGTGAACTGTCCTGAGTTCCATAGTTGGAAGCCCGGCGAGTCCTGCAAGGTTTCTGCCGTCAATAACATATTCCATTCGGCTAAGCACAAGTGTATCGTCCCAGGCGTCAAATACTGCTGGATATACCAATCCCAAGTGGCAGGTTGGACATTGCACACGAAAGGGTCTCAGGCTGCCAAAAGGTTGTGCACGGAAAAGAAGTGCCCCTGGACTGGAGGTTGGATCGAGATCCCAGAGGCGCCAAACGTAGAACCAGTGACCGGCACTCATTTCAACAAGAGAAAGGTTCGTCTGTCGTTTTGCATGCTGATCAGTCAGTGCAAGGGCTGAGCTTCACGCTTGCAGATCGAAGATGTTGATGTCCCAGCCCCAGTCCCAGCACCAGATCAGGAGGAGATTCAACTGCAGAACTGGCAAAAACGACATGTTCTGACAGCACTAGTGCACATGCTTGTTCCACCTAGCTCGCCAGCAGTGTTGTCAGCAGACCTTCTTCAAGCAGCCAGGGATGGCATCGACTCTTTGGCAGAATTGGTCGAACTCAGATGTGCAAGGAGAGCGCTGCGTTGGTTGTAATGTGCAGCTCCACATCCAAGCTTTCCAGGTTTGCACATGCAACACGTTTTTGGCTTGAAGCAACTTCTGCTGCTTTGACAGTGCTTCTTCATCGACAATTTGCTGTGATGACCTCAAGACTTATCACAGGGTGTCAAGCTCAGAGACGCCCGCGGCAGGCTCAAGCTGTTCTGTCTTGTGTGCCAGTCTATGCAAGAGACAAGGCGCATCAGAACCATACCAAAGAGGGAAGTGAGGCACATGCAAAATTATCTGCATGCTGCCACAAGCGATACTTTGGTGCCATTTCCGCGTATTCATGAAGAGGTATGCTTATGACACTTTACATGCCACACATGGATACACATGTAGGTGTGTAGCATGTCATGCTGCAGCATCTAACAATGACTCTGTATTTGCATCCTAAGGTTCTTGAGCGCTTGGGTCAAGCTATCCCTGGCCGGGTTTCATGTGCTGGTGGTCTCAACCTTGCTGACCCCCAAGAAGTAGTGGAAAGCATGCAAGACAAGCTCACAGAGTTAGCTTTTGGTGTTCTTCGCTGTCTAATGTTATGCCATTCAGAAGTGTTTTGATGACTGCATGTTGAAGTGCTGCACCATGTTGCTATTGCCTGTTGCCTTTGCTGCTATTGCATTGTGTGGCAAAGCTGTTGCTACTGCTTCTGCTATTACATGTTGCTGCATGCCGCGGTTGTATGTGGTTGCTGTTGCACTTTGCAATTGCTACATGTTGTCGCTGTGCTTGCAACGGGTGATGCCTTTGCCTTTTATTGTTGCCTTTTGAAGACTGCTAGTGTTCACATGTGCTTTGCTCTCGAGCTTGTCATCTAGATGTGTTCGACACTTGCTTGCATCCAGGAATGTCAAGGGAGACTGGCGCTTCATCATCCCCAACAAAGAGGTGAAACAGCATGGTCTAGTCACTGCAGTTATGAACGCATATGAGCAAGGGCAGTACCTACAATGGACATGGGCGTTGGATGACGGGCTTGATGTGCTGCCCGACATTGTGCGCAAGCTCTGGGATGTGCGTGAAGCATACAAGGCACAGGAATGGGGTTGGGAATATGCCAGGGGCTATCAAGACTACAGGAGGGGGACACTGGTGCTATGGGGATCAGAGTCGAGTACCACTTCTACACATGTCGACTGGACCATTGCACGCAACATTGCGTTTGCCACTACAGAGGTAACTACAATGGTTGTTGCCCGTTGAAGCCCCACTGCATGGTACAGTATAGTCCACTACAAGATTGGACTACAAGCATTTGATGATCACATTCTGTGCAAACGTGCAATGCAAGTTTTGTGTATATTTCCACTAGCTCATGCCTGTGCTTTCAAACCGCACTCAAACCCTCACTGAGCTGAACATTCACTGCAAGACTCATTGAGAGAAGATTTCAATACTTGCCATGTGCAATGCAGGTACCTCTGGGGACAGTTCTGTCTGTGTGGGCCTTGTATAACCCGATTGTGATGGACAGGGTGAATGCATGGATCAAGACACACAAACGAAAGCAAAGAGGCCTAGGAGCAAGGCTTGTGTTGAGTGAGGATGATCTCAAGCACATGCGTGATGATTTGGGAGTGGATGAGAAGACCCAGATCAGCCATGTGCAAATCATAACTCAGGCACATGGTGAGATGATTACCGTCCCCACAGGCCATGCACATCAAGTGGTCAACAAGCAGCCATGCATCAAGCTAGCTTGGGACTACTGTATGTTGGAAAAAATGGTTGAGTACGTGGCTTGTTGGCAACACATTGGTGCTCCTATCATGGGCAACAATGGCATAGAAGACTACACAGCATTCATGGCCGTGATCTCAAGGGCTGTCTGTCATTTGAGATGTGCTCCTGGGTGTGACTGCCACGAATTAGTAGGTTGATGCACACAACATGTGTTTCGTCTAGTCAAGCTACCTTCGTGACTTAGGTCTAAGGAAAGCATTTGATTTTATTACATGGATCACAGCCATAGCTGTTGACTTGGGAGCATGTTTGCTCACTTGTATGCCAGCATGTGATCAGTATATTGACAGAGCACGTAGAAATGCATGCATGCATTGCAACTGAATATGCATGACAACCTGGCTTTCTTGAAAGAAAGGTGCACTTGCATGCAACAAGTTCATGGCCTGACATGGACTCAAGCCATTGGCTGTTGCTGAACAAGTCTAATGCAGAAGGAACTAGAAAGGCCTGAATGACATTCACAACAACTACCCACTGCCTAGCATTAGCGCTCATGGGTATCAGCCGTCACAACACTTCCAGTCACACCGTGCAAGTCTACTGTTGCAGGGTGACATCAAAACAGACAGTAGCTGTTTGTGGTGCAAAAAGGCGTGAAGCGTTGGGATGAGGCCAACCTTGGAAGTAAGCCCTATTCAGAGATCTCATGAGCCAACATGCGACTTGCAACCTTGATCAATGATCAGCTCATCACGATGTATCTGTCCTATTCAGTTATTCAATTTCCCGTAAGTCAGGTCCAGCAGGATTGTTTGCTTCAAGCTCAGTGATTTGTTTTGGAGCTATGATCTTGGTGTGGCTTGTTGGCTGTATAAGAACAAGTGAAGGCATGTGGGCGTTGCGGGCTTACAATCTGCTCTAAGGTTCTCATTTAAAGCTCAAGCATTTCACCTCACAAACTTGTCACAATGATGTTCTCCTGGACAGTCATTTGAAAGTGTGGAACGTCGCTGCCTGCCTGTGCACAAGTGCATCGGTTCTGCCTTGTGGTCACAGACCCTGCTCTTGCATGACCACCATAGCAATACTGACACCCGGAACCTGTGTTTGCTTCACCTGGCCTTTGACATATGCCAAAACTAATGCGGATTTGTAGAGTGGTTATTCCTTGCAGTATGAATCTCAAGACAGCTTCAAATGCATGATGTCGAATTCATACCATTTGTCTGAGAATCAGCCCATATTCATCTTGCGGATTATTCATTATTCACAAAATTCTCGTTTTCATTTATAGGCTGCCGACATATTTGAAAGTCACTATGCCTTGGAGCGTTTGATAATTTTTTGAATACTGAATAATCTAAAAAAGAATATTTATACTCTTGGCATGACTCACAGACTGCTGATTGCTGTCTCCTATGGACTGGTGGCAGTTCAGCAGGTTGACGCAATAGTGTGACCATGGCCAGCTCCAGTGATATGACAGTGGTACCAGTCATGATGCGAGCTCAGCACACACAAGCGTTTTGGCAAGCTGTGACATCGAAATATTCTGGGCATGTGTCTCATATTCATTTTCCGGATTATTCATTATTCACAAACTTCTCGTTTTCTTTTATAGGCTGCCGAGATATTTGAAAGTCACGAAGCCTTGGAGCCGTTTGAGAATTTCTTGAATAATGAATAATTTAAAAAAGAATATTTATACCGTTGGCATGACTCACAGACTGCTGATTGCTGTCTCCTATGGACCGGTGGCACTTCAGCAGGTTGACGCGATAGTGTGACCATTCTACGCTGGACCTCTGACACGATGGTCGCGTCGCATAGTCCACGGACAAGGTGCAAGCAGATGCAAAGAGGGAGACTGACTCTTGCAAACCTCAAACTCGTCTGAGTGCTGAAGGTTACTACTGATTGCGATGCGGAGTGAATGGTAGATTCGGGTTGATTCTGGCCACCGTCGTCTCTAGCCGCCTTCGTTGGTATCCCTTACGTGCATTTTGCGACCAGCTGCATATGTTTTCCTTCAGCACCTTGTCCTCTATTTAGGCGCTCAAAACCCTGTGACGACAATTTGGCGGTAAACCCTTGCTCTGTGTTGCTTACTTTCCCTCCAGGCAATGGCCTCACTGTTAGGCAAGTGTCCCCTGTAGCGTAAGCGTAATGGCCAGTAACGACGATCAGGCGTCCTTGCCTTCTGCCAGAGCACGTCCTGCTTCTACTTTGCCTGCAAAGCAACAGACAAGCATCCCTCCTCAACAGCAACTGCTTAACATCTTACTGGAATCCACGTTCCCGTTTGTCGAAGCTGCAATTGGTGAAGAATTGTTCAAGCTCTTCAAGGCAAGTCGTTGGGACAACAAGAGAGGCTGCAAGCCGCAGCCTCAAAAGCCATGCTACTGCATGCCTTCGTCAATTCCTAAGTAGTGTTAAGTCCTGACTGAATCGTGACGCTTTTTGTCCTTCTCTGCCCTTCCAACAGACATACTTCCTGCTGCAGGCACCAGATGACAACCTCACTTTGCATGATGATAACCACTTTTCCTCTCCTCATAACAGCTATCTTGATAAGATCATTGAGGGGGCGCACCGGCGGCAATACATTAGTCCGTATGCGATGATGGTGGACGTCGAAGAAATGCTGGAGTATGCTCAGCAGCGTATCGCCAGCAGTGATAGTGCAGACACACACATTGGTAGGTTCAGTTGCGCGCCTGTTGACGTGCTGCATGCCTGTTTGACATGATGCACATTTGTGCTGCTCAAACAAGGAATCCATTTGAGCCTCCACATTCTAGGAAGCTAAGACTGTGGTGATGTCAAATATCTGGTGTCGTTGAGGTCCGGACACAGTGCTGTTATACATCCGCACATTTCATGGTGACGAGCGATTGCTGAGCAGGCATGATGTGCTGCACAAATGTAGGACAAAACTTTGCGTGCCTCATCTTGTCTGGCAGCTTAGCATGCATATAGCATATGTACTGACTGCATCACTTGGTATGCACTGCAGACGTCCCAACGGCAGTACAGGCCGTTCACACAGCATTTGAGACAGCGTGTTTAGTCAATCTGCGGCCAGCCATCAAAGTAGTGAAGACATGTATCTCAAGTGGTACAGGTACAGCTCTGTGAATGTCGCCCGCAAGCTAGCATGGCACATGTGTGTGCTGGCCACTGTTGTGCTGCAAATAGGCATGATGATATGGTTTAGTGTACAGCATTTCAGCAGCCACCTTGGAACCCTTTGTATGGAGCTGTATGCAGCAGGTGCATTAGTCATTGTGATGTTGCACAGTCCTGGGATTTATTGCTTAGACAAACTGTGCATTTGACTGGCAGCAGAACAGAAGGCAAGCATGCTGTCCTTTGTTTGAAATCTGCAGCTTTTGAGAAGGCATCAACAGTTGCTTGTAGTTGATGCAATATTCTTATTACGAAGCTCAGGTGTACAAGTGTATGGGCTACAGATCAACTTGTGGACGAGGTGATGAGAGAGCTGGAGTTGGTGCCAGGGCAGGACCCTGCATCTCAGAAAGCAATGCAGCTTGCCAATGCAAGGTGCCGTTTTTACTTCAATTTTCTGAAGCAGTCGTGGCCTTGCTCACCGCAAAGATCGATGTAGCAAGATCCCCGTCAGTAACCTTCTGCTGACATCCGCAATTTCTGCCAACAATTCATGACTCGGCTTGTGCACCAGTCGAGGATTGCTGTGATCTCGTATTCTCATGCTATTTTATGCTGGCATTCCAGCAGCGCCTGCATCTTTGTGCAGGAAGGGGATAACCATCTACTTTCTGCCTGGCACCTGGACCCCTGCGGTGCAGGTGCATACAATGCAGACGCCTGCGCAAAGCATCTTTCGTTTCCAGCAAAAGTCCATCCTCAGCTGTCTGAGCCAGACATCATACGGGAATCTGCACGCTTGTGTCAACTTCCTGCTGAATCTCGATTGGGCATAGCTTCGGCACAAGCACAGGCGCACAAGAAGAGAGGCAGGTCTGATGTTGCACCACTCAGCAGGTCAGTGCATGCCAACCTGCAACCCAATAATACCAGAGTTCTGTAATATGTGTTGCAGTAAATGGCGGCTGGCACAAAACGGTCAGCCAGCCAACAATTGTAGTAATCAAATGGATCAGTGAACAGTAATGCAGGATGGGGCATGTTAAAAAGAAGGATGTACGTGCATGCATAGAAACCTGCATAGAAAATTGAGTAAGCAACCAGGGGTAGGGACCCCTGATCTTTTTTGCGCTCCATCACCTTAGTCTGCTTTGATGTCCACCTTTACGTCTTGGCTCACTGGCTATATGACAATGGTTCACTGGTTTGTGATTCAGGGATGTGTCTCAACAGCGCTGCAACAAAGACCCGGCCTCTTCTTCCTCATCTCCCAGGTCTTTGCGTAAGCCCCTTGAGGGGCCTGCAGCAGCTTCACTAACACTGTCTCAGGACCCAGCTTCAGACCCACAAAAGCCGAAGAAAAAGCGAGGCAGGCCTAGAAAGGAGTAAGAATCTGATACCAGTAGTTTGGCATATTTAGGTGCAGGCCTGTCAGCAGCATCATACATTGTTCACTGTCTGGATTGCTGATGTCCATGTTCACATCAACAACCTACGAAAAAATGTGCTGCTCTTCTGTTGGTTGGGACAGTTCGGATGCCCAAGAAAAGCATGGTAGGTGCGCACATTACATCACCAGGCGCTTGATTGGGACATGCAAGCAGTAACAACATTATTGTGATGCTGTGGAGGATGTGCATGGGGCGTAGTGTAACGGCTGTCATCTTGTGAAATCAGTCTGTCAGGTTGTCAAGCTTTCCATTCAAGCTTGCAATTGCGTTGGTGATGATGCCTTGCAAGCAGGTGGCACACTGCAGAGCTTCTCCTGCCTTTTTCAAACTGCTTGTTGGTGAAGCAACAACCAATGTCTTGTGACGCAGTGGTGGATATAGTGAGAAAGACAAGACGAGCTTTGACGTCCTGTGCAAAAGTCTTGACAAAGAGAAGTATGGAATCAGCGACAAGGAACAGCTGGATGCCATGTTGACAAGGCTGGTGAACTGCAAAAAGCGTTCAACTGATTTCCTGCTGAAGCTGCACAATGGGCAGCAGTGTACTAGTGTCGCCCAATTTGCGAGTGCCTGGAAGCTGGAATGGGAGCAAATGAATAAGGAGAAAGGAAAGGGCAATACCAAGCTTCAAAGGTGTGACGTGTGAGCACCTCTTGCAGATGTCCATCTCAACCTGAAATACATCATCCTCTGCTGAGACATAAATGTTGCAGATATGTGGTGCATGGGACCAGGCTACAAAAGTTGCACCAAGATCTTACTTGGATCATCACCTCCGGTTGACCTGTCATATGCGTTAGTCCAGCTTATTAGCTGAATCAAGCTGCAGAGCTTGTGAAGTTGTAGCTTTCACAGCATATGTTGCTGCTTCATAGCAACGTACAGCCAAATCATGCCATCTTTACACACACTTTCTTGCTCCTCACAAGCTTTTGAGGCTGAATGTGCATCTTTTCAGCTGCTGTCCTGCTCACACCAGCTGGTATTGACATCATGCTGTATTGTTCATATTGCACATATGAGCTTGTGGTGCTTTGGTTGCAGCAGAAGCAATCCACCGGAATCTAATGCGGCTCAGCCCAATGCAGCAGGCAGCACCAGCATTGAGCAGGTGAGGCTAGCTGCATGCCAGGCTGGTTGACTGTGGCATGCTGTGTGACTATGGGATGAGCTTGCATTGAGTTTCTGCAAGCTGACAGGCTGTAGCAGTCTTTACCAAGGGCTGCGCTGCACTTTGGATAGAGTACAACATCAAGAATTTACAGGGTGTGAGAGCATCACACATTGTTGTATGTCAACAGGCAGACATTGACTCGGGAGCTACGCAGCATGCTACAGGCAATCTTCCAGTAAGTGCTTCTCAAGCCAATGACCAGATATGGCCGGAAGCCAGGTCAAATGCAGCTTGTTGCCCAGAGGCTGCTGATGACAACGCTGCAGCACAAGCTGGCCCTTTCCCCGTCAGCGATGCGGTTGAGACACAAGCAGCTAAGCAACTGCTGGGCCCAGCAGTCAGTCATGCTAACAGCTATCAGCAGCTTGCGGATCCCAGCCCAACTGGCTAGCCTCTTGTAGTCAACGAAAGGAGCATACAATTAGCTGGCGGCGTTCTGTCAAGTGCTCGTCCACCTCCTGTCAGGTCAGCACGCTCCCCCACGGCAGATGAAATACATGTTACTATGCGCAATCGCGAAAGGCAATATGCTGCAACTCTGCTGCTGCTGTTGGTCAATGCTGGGCCTGAAAAGCTCCTCAGCTAGGAGATGCTGATTAGAAACAGAAAACTAGAAGATTAGATCAGAAAATGCAAAGTCGCTTAGACAAACCACGTGCTGTCAAAGGTCTGTTGTGTTGTCAATTGCAGCGGTGCAATGCATCTGACCTTATACCCAGCTATATTGTGTCTATATGCCCCGTGCCATATGCAGGGAAACATGTGGCACAGACAGAGCTGGCCAGGCAGACAATGAGGGGCTCTCAGCAATTGGGCAGGGTAGCAAGAGTGCATCTGAATTGGCTCTTCAAGCAACACAGCAGGCAGGGCTCATTCTTGGAGTCTGCTTTTTTGTTTGCATGCTTGCACCTGACCCTAATACACAGGATTTCTATTGCTTCCACAGTACTGCATGCTTTCTGTCTCATGCCTTAAGGTCATATAGTTTGCTGAGTTTGGGTTGCCTGTCTAGTTTGCAGGGTTTTGTCTGTGGAATTGCCATTGCCATACCATATCTTACATAGCAAATTAGACTCGAGCTGCATCCAATTGTACACTGTCATAATTGTATTCACCTGGCTTGTGATACAGGATCTCGATCAAACTGGATTGGTCTCAGATGATGGTGCTCAGCAGCTGTTGCGGGCCACCTTGTATTAGTTGATTGCCAGAGAAGGGAGTATCAGAGGGTTACCTGCTGTCAAAGCAGTCGTTGAGCAGGCGGCAGCTGCTGTGCATGCAGCTGAACGCACAAAAGATGCGTACCATGAACAATACAGAACAACTGCAGAGAGATTCAGCGACTGTCATGACGTGGTCAGCGCTGCAAAAGGTCGCGAGGAGCAAGCAAACGATGAACTGCTCAGCAGACGTAAGGAGCACAATATGTCTGTTGCAAAGCTGCAGGCAGTACAGCTTGAAGTTCATTATGCGCTTGTTAACTTCTGTAAACCTTCTGGTCATAACAAGTAAACGATGTAAGCATTGACCACCAATAGAATGCGCTGTTCACACACGATTTGCACATTTGCATGGCATTGCCGTCTTGCTTCCTTCTATCGCGGTCGTTGGCCTGTGTCATTCAGCATACCTGCATGTGGCGGCATTACAAATGAGTGGCTTTGATGAACTCAAGAGTTGTCCAAGCATAGCTTCACATGGGCCAGTGCGTATCTAATGATGAGTACAGATACATAATTGCCGCTTTTGTTGCAGCCGTCATATGTGTATCTTCAGGGTTGGCTCTTTAAGGTGTTGCTGCATTCACACCCCATGCTCACTAAGAATGCGGCTGTAGAGACATTCAGAATGCTCAGAATCGCAAATACACTATCACGCTCCCCAGGACAGCAATGCAAATAGTCAGGAGTTCAGGGCATCAAGGCGCATGTCAGGGATGACACGAAGGTAATAATTTGTCCTGCTGCAGCTAAGCATTCTCATTCATCGCACTTTGCACGGCTTGAACGTGTATGTCTGCACCATGGCACAAGCGAAGTTTAGTCTCCGTGGGCCTCTGATGCATATTCCGAAGACAGCCTTGAATTCCATCCTCAGAGCTCAGATGAATACAACCCAACTGTACATTGTGGGACCTATGGCGAGCTCAAGTTGCTGTGGAGCATGTGATCGACTCCAGACAGTCTAGCCTGGCTGCAGCATTGAAATGTTTTGGCCCATCTCAACAATTGCCAGCTCTGTGCTTATCAGCATGATATGCATGTAACGCTTGCTCCATGTGACAACAGCACAGGCAGGCTTAGGCCGAAAGGGAATCAGCCAGGTGCGACAGCATCCCGACCATTGCAGATGCACAGCCTACATACCCCTTGTGCACGGAAAGAAAGCCGGCCCTTCAGGCCTTCAAAGTTGTCCACACATGCACATATCCTCCAAAAATCTCATGGAGTAGTGCATGCTCACTGAACTGATTTGCCAGATTCAAGCAAGCAGAATCAAATCAGAATTTGATCCAATCATGCGTCACAAAACATAATCTGCAAACAACTGCAACTTCTGTGCTACTGCAGCAGTTTGTAATGGCAGTGTGACTGTCACAAATTGCTGCTTGCTTCTTGTCATGAACCAGCCATGCCAGCAATGACCCAAGTGTGGTATTTTTTTGGGATATCCGTGGGCACAGTTGTAACAGATGTGATCAGAGCTGTATGATTGTGATGTGGCGTTATGACCAAAGTTTTTGGAACATTTTCTCCCAGATTATTTGTGGACATTTGGGATACCTCGGTATATCTTATAACTGCGTGTGAATGGGTCCCGCTCTCTTTGGAGGCCCACAGGCGTCTGTGCGGCTCTGTGGGGAGTCTGGTGGATGTTGGGGTGTGTCCAATTTAATGATGTGGTGTGGAAGTTGAGATACTGTGGTGATCTTGTGGGCATTTGTTTAGATGTTTTGCACCAAATGATAATGGGTGCTTTAACAGCATCTGCTATATGCATTCTGAGCACAATTCCGTCATTTGTTCTTGATGCAATGATATAACTTTGATACCCATGCAGTTTCCCGTTCTGACCCCCGGACTTCTATGTGCTGTCCGCTGCGTGTGGGGGGTGGTTGGGTGGAATGTTGTGTGGCAGTTTGTTTTTGGGTGTTTTGAATCGTGAATCTATGAATGTGGGTATGTCTTGTAGGCAGATAGTGAAGTATGAACAAATTCACCCAGAGTAATTGAGAGTGTGAAGTCGTGTTATTAGTGTGAATGTATCCTGCTCTCTATACCACCACATTGCGGTGTGAAAGGAAGGGCACAAAGATGCTTTGGTGAGTCTGAGTGAAGTCCCCCGACAAGAAGGGTGCCGAAAATTCTAATACATTCTGAGTGAGGTGAGTTAGGAAGGGTGTGAAAAGTCCGGGGGGATGTTGGCAGGATTTTCGTGATGATTGTTGGGTGGATGATTGGAGGCAGCCTGGGAGAACCTGTGAGGTGCTGTGGTGAGGGGCGTTGGAGTTGGGTGTGGTTGTGTTCCAGTCCGGTAGGTGGTTATGTGAGGTGTTGAGGGAGATTGTGGGGTGGGAAGTCCCTACCTCTTTTGTTGTCAGAAAACTCGACACTACGCCGATTAGCTGCCCTTCAGGGGAGCCAATCGCCTTTTGCCTGAAGGCACCGATCGAAGTGCTCCAGGGTTTGCTGTACGCGGAGTTTCCGACTAATTCAGTCGGCGTCTATAACTTTCCGGACAAAGTTGATGGTCCGTTGGGGTCATTGGCAAAAACTTCGGCAAGTAGTCTTCGTAAGAGCCATGTTGCGGTAGCGCCCGATAACCAAGCGTGGGGGTAGAGTAGTTCCACTATTTGCCGAACGATGACCGGAGCTCGTTGACCTTTCATGGTTTTGTAATAATGAAAGAACTCAACGTCATCTTTATAAGGGAGATCCAAGAGCCAGAGGGCCTGCCGCAATCGAAGAACCATTTTTACAAACAAAATTTTACAGCCGAATCTTTCTAGCTGAAACTTTCAGCCAGAAATCGATTCACGGTTTTGGATAGGAGCCAGCATAATTCTGATCCAATTTTTTTGGACCTAACAGTTTTACCGAATAAATGACAGGTATCTCGGCAACGGTTCAGATATGATTTCAAGGTGGAATTGTTCATGATGATTAGGTTATGAAAGTACCCTATAGATGTTGATTTATTTGGAACACACTAGTGACCCAAACTATGTTAAATGGTGAGATGCACATGTTTGATGTTGAATACATTTTGAGATTGTAGGCTATACACAGAATATGTACAGGCGCAACTACATGCATGGAAAGATAAATCGCCCATCTTGCTGTTCGATCCTTCGCTGTGAGAAACAAATCGCTGTGTTACTCTACACAGAACATGCACAAGCACAGCTATACGCTTGTAAGCAGGAAGCTCTCCAGTATATGCTGCTACTGCGCCGCTGGCAGCAGCAGCAGAGGCGCTGTATTCATTGACGATCTTCTACGTGCTCAATCTCACAATAGCTTTGGAGTTGTGTCTGTCTAGTGCTTCTGACCAGCGGCTGTCATTCATGCACCACTCACAGGTCTATATATGGCCATCAAAATATGCTCAAGCCACGTGCAGACAATGCTTGCCAGCGACATGGCAGTTGAATAAACAAAGTAAAGCAAAATCCACATTATAAAGTGCCATGTACGCTAGGAAGACACATTAATCTGGTGCTTGCGATAGCAAAAGTGTAAAACTTGTATGAATTGCATGACCGGTACTGTCGCGAAAAACTTGAGAGGGATACATCTGTACAGACCTCAGAGCATTTGGCCGCAAACGGGTTCCTATTTCGTGAAAAACCAGAGTGTCATGTTGCACAGCACATCCTTCACCACTAGTGATGCACTTGTACTGCTTGGAGGTAGCATTGGTACTCATTTGACAGCAAACAGAACAAAATTTCATGAGTGAGGTGAGTTAGGAAGGGTGTGAAAAGTCCGGGGGGATGTTGGCAGGATTTTCGTGATGATTGTTGGGTGGATGATTGGAGGCAGCCTGGGAGAACCTGTGAGGTGCTGTGGTGAGGGGCGTTGGAGTTGGGTGTGGTTGTGTTCCAGTCCGGTAGGTGGTTATGTGAGGTGTTGAGGGAGATTGTGGGGTGGGAAGTCCCTACCTCTTTTGTTGTCAGAAAACTCGACACTACGCCGATTAGCTGCCCTTCAGGGGAGCCAATCGCCTTTTGCCTGAAGGCACCGATCGAAGTGCTCCAGGGTTTGCTGTACGCGGAGTTTCCGACTAATTCAGTCGGCGTCTATAACTTTCCGGACAAAGTTGATGGTCCGTTGGGGTCATTGGCAAAAACTTCGGCAAGTAGTCTTCGTAAGAGCCATGTTGCGGTAGCGCCCGATAACCAAGCGTGGGGGTAGAGTAGTTCCACTATTTGCCGAACGATGACCGGAGCTCGTTGACCTTTCATGGTTTTGTAATAATGAAAGAACTCAACGTCATCTTTATAAGGGAGATCCAAGAGCCAGAGGGCCTGCCGCAATCGAAGAACCATTTTTACAAACAAAATTTTACAGCCGAATCTTTCTAGCTGAAACTTTCAGCCAGAAATCGATTCACGGTTTTGGATAGGAGCCAGCATAATTCTGATCCAATTTTTTTGGACCTAACAGTTTTACCGAATAAATGACAGGTATCTCGGCAACGGTTCAGATATGATTTCAAGGTGGAATTGTTCATGATGATTAGGTTATGAAAGTACCCTATAGATGTTGATTTATTTGGAACACACTAGTGACCCAAACTATGTTAAATGGTGAGATGCACATGTTTGATGTTGAATACATTTTGAGATTGTAGGCTATACACAGAATATGTACAGGCGCAACTACATGCATGGAAAGATAAATCGCCCATCTTGCTGTTCGATCCTTCGCTGTGAGAAACAAATCGCTGTGTTACTCTACACAGAACATGCACAAGCACAGCTATACGCTTGTAAGCAGGAAGCTCTCCAGTATATGCTGCTACTGCGCCGCTGGCAGCAGCAGCAGAGGCGCTGTATTCATTGACGATCTTCTACGTGCTCAATCTCACAATAGCTTTGGAGTTGTGTCTGTCTAGTGCTTCTGACCAGCGGCTGTCATTCATGCACCACTCACAGGTCTATATATGGCCATCAAAATATGCTCAAGCCACGTGCAGACAATGCTTGCCAGCGACATGGCAGTTGAATAAACAAAGTAAAGCAAAATCCACATTATAAAGTGCCATGTACGCTAGGAAGACACATTAATCTGGTGCTTGCGATAGCAAAAGTGTAAAACTTGTATGAATTGCATGACCGGTACTGTCGCGAAAAACTTGAGAGGGATACATCTGTACAGACCTCAGAGCATTTGGCCGCAAACGGGTTCCTATTTCGTGAAAAACCAGAGTGTCATGTTGCACAGCACATCCTTCACCACTAGTGATGCACTTGTACTGCTTGGAGGTAGCATTGGTACTCATTTGACAGCAAACAGAACAAAATTTCATGA
>JAABUH010001223.1_pt1 | contig 30364 bp, 25 predicted proteins | sample 5559121 | NCBI WGS metagenome assembly JAABUH01 (sample SAMN10711871, study PRJNA513364) | rock metagenome | isolation source: Antarctica rocks | place: Antarctica: Victoria Land, Battleship Promontory nord | collected 2015-12-28
CTTTCAAAGTCAGTGAATGAATTAATATAATTTTTACAATTTTCTAGTTATTGATCTGAAGAGAGTCGATCGATGATGAACTGAAAGCAACAGCAGTTCTTTGCTGTCATCTTTATCAACGCAGTCTATCAGCATCGCTCATTTTCAATCTCAATTCGTCTCATATCTTCATTGTCGTAAAGAATTCTATTCTTCGTCACGTCGTAAATTCTCTTCTCGATCAATAATTTTTTGTACTCTTTGAATTGCATGTTCAGCAGATTGATCTCTTCTTGTCTTTTATTCATAGTTAAGTGAATAAGACTCATCAATGATGTTTGATTATTTGATTTCTTCATCGTCAGCAACGTTATAGCATTTCACGACATCAATGATAGTTGATCAGCATTGTCATTTCTAATCTCTTCTTGCGACTTTCTTTGACACTGAATGTTTTCATGTGTTTGCTCTCAATGTTGTGCTCTTCATCTTTCGTTGTTGTTCAGTCGCTGAGTCATGATCATCAATGTCTTGTGCAGTCAATTCTGTAATATGCTTTCAATCTCTTTATCAAAGATGATGATAATCTTTGCAATCATCGTTCAAAGCTTTTTCTTTGTCAGCTCACTATCAAGTTTTATGTCATATATCTTCAAAGATATCATCTTCTTCTTCATTGTCATTACGATCTTACTTCATTTATCATCGTCGATCATTAAGTCTTTCTGCATCATCTTTCTGATTCAGTTATGTCGCTGCAATTCATTGTAGAAGATCATCAAAGATCTCATACTGAACATGTTGATTTTTCTTATGCAACAGAATCGTAGTGAGTCTTGAAGAGCATCAAAGACTTAAAAGAAACATGAATGCAATACAGATGCAATGTTGTCTATGCAATAAAGAATGCACAGAAATGAGATGCTGTTATTTCGATTTCAAGACAGACTAATGATTTCTATTACACTTGAATTCTATAATTATTACAGAATGTAATCACGAAAGCTGTGTTGATAGTTGAAAGACTTGATGATAATAATCTGATGAATACAAAGAGACGTAGCTTTAGTTATGTTATAGTCACGTCGTAAGTCTTGCGTGAGTTTGATTCTAGTGATCTCTAGAATATTTAGAAAACACATTACTAATGTAAAAACAGAATAAGAAATGATAAATTATCATCTGACAAGATAAATCATCTGAATAATCAGAGTAAAAAATGATAAATTGTCATGTTTCTACGACAGTGAAAATATACACATGATGTTATTTTTCTCGCATTTTCAATATTTTCAAAACACAGCATCTTATTACTTATGTCATCATGTTTATGCTTCTGCTGTCAATGATTACTTCTTTTGACTGAAATAACTAACAACGATTTGCTGATAACAGTTAACAGACTATGAAGCAAAAGCACTAAATTAAAGTCTCTCACACAGTCTCTACTATCTGATTATTCTTCTTTATCTTCTCATCACTCATTTCTTTCATTCTACTATCATCATATGTATCATTTTGAAAGATCTAACGTCACGTCTGATGATCTTTAATAAGTCTCTCAACATCAAATTTCGAAGTATAAAATCGATATGCTCACGTCTTCTTCGTGATTTGATCATATTTATTGATTCGAAAAAAAGTCTGCTGTTTCATTCAAATCATATAGTTGAACTTCATCAATATCACTTGAAATGCATGATGAAGAGTGTAATTTGTTTCTAGAACTTCAATAGTTTCAATTAGAATATTGAGATCAGAATCATTCTCTTTCATGTCTTGAAAACTATCAATTAAGCTCTGTTGATTTTCAAGACTTAGATCGCTATGAAAGAATGCAACGTTCATTTCATGAATCTTGATAAAATACTAGCTCGTTGTTAGTAAAGAAACAAATATACTCGACATTCAACGAGTTGAAAACATCATGCATGATGCAAAACATAGAAATTATGATCGAAAGAATTTAAGTAAACATATCAATCAGACAATCTTTGCTATGATCGAAGAGAAGAATATTATCAGAATTCTCTCTCTTTGATCGTCTTCAATGACTATAGATTTGTTCAATATCTTCATAACTCGTTGTAACTTGCTGCTTAATTTATACAGTTTCTCGATATTATCATCGTAGAGACAGTTATCGATGACTGTCAATCATTTATTATGAATAAGTTCAATTCAGATAAACATCAAATCGTGCTTTGTCTTCAATTCAACAAGATATGAGAATGTAATACACAGTCTCATCTATCATGAGATCTGAACAAAGTTAAAGAAAAAAACACAGACATCGATCTTTTCTTGTCGTCTGATACTCAGTCATTGACATGTACTCGCAGTTCTTCTTTTACACTTCTTGCAGTCTTATTCTTGAGTCTCGCATGCATCTTTTTATACTTCTCAATGATTGAACAGTTTACATCTTGCATCTCATGAGAAGATAACTTTATGCAGAGAACGTTGAATCAATTCATTGATGATAAACGTTAGATCATAAGAAGAGTGAGAAGTCTATCAAATTTTCTTGTGATTTTCTGCAGTTCATCATTCATCTGTACATCATACTTACATTTTAATGCGTTGAACATCGATTTGTCTCATGACAGCACTTTCTCTGAATTGCTTGACTTTAGAATGTGTTCATTCTTTCATTCATCAGAGTGCTTCAGAATCTTCACATAGTGATCTAAATCATCTGATGAGATCTCAAAAGATGTGCTTGAATAGATTCACAGTACAAAGTGCATGCAACATTTGAATGCTCATAAAATGCTTATGATCTTAGAATTTCTGTTCTTCTTCATGTGAAATTCATCTTTTAATATTTGATCTCAGCATGTTCGCGAATCATACAGAGTTACTCTTTTTTTACTTCTGTCGATTTCATTGCAAACATCTCTTTGATTGACAATGACACGCTTCACATGTGTCTTGTACGACTTCGATTCAGTCAGCACTACAAATCATTTCTGTTCTTTTATGAAAGTTGTCACTGTCACGTCGATCTCATTCTCATCTGTTTCTATCTTCTTTCAATCTTGAAACAGCAAGCAATCTTTTAAGAGAAGTTTGTTCTTTTCAGAGTGATGACTCACATACAATTTGATGTCAAGACATGACACAGATGTTAATGTTTTTGCGAATTCACTCTGTCAATTTGATATCAAAATCAAAGACAGCAGAATCAGAATTGATTCAAGATTTGACTTTAGCATCACTGTGAGACTGCTCTTCATGCAGAAACAGATCATTGATCATGACTCGTCTGATGAACATTTTATCTTGAGATTCTGAGAAAATTTCTGAGATTTGATGAGCAGATATTTATCATCGAGCTTCTCACAAGAAAGACTGACTTTCACATGAGCAAGATAAAGTCAACGCTTCATCACTATCAATTCTATGACTTGAATGATCTGTGAATGAAGAAAAGTAAATATGTTATTCTGTCTGTAACTTCAAGAAGCAAAGAAGATTTATCTTTTTCATTCTCATCTGATTGCATTAAAACTCTTCATGTTGAATCATTCTTTCAACATGAAGTTATCAATATATTCTCAACGTTTGTATGAGTAGTAGAGTTCGTATCATACTTTCTACTCGCACATTTCGATCTGCATCTGCATCTTTATCAATTTTCTTATCGTCGATGTCTGTACAGTTTAAATCGCGTTTTCAAAACTGCAAGACTTTGAGAAATATATTTTCATTCATCTAAATGCATGCTTGTTGTTTCTGCAAATCTTTGAATCTATATCATGAAGTTAACATGTTTTATTACATGATTGCTTTGCACTCGCACTTAAATCTGAGTGATATCAATGATGTTGAGAACGAAAGACAAATCGATGTGCTCTCGATCATATTTCATCACTTTTCTCATGTTCAAGTCATCATTAATTGTCAAAGAATCTGTTGTCAAAGAAGATAATTCATTAAAACTGACAGTCTTGACGACGTTAAGAACTTCAAGAGTCACTATCGAAACATTGAGATGAGCTTCTTTGCAAAGCTTTCACTTCTTCATGATGAATTGTTCACTCTCATCTTCTGATGAGATCTTGAATGAAGTGAAGTTATCTGTACTCTCGACTGCGCTGCTCAAACACTGCATGAAATTCTCATGTTCACTTCTCTTACGTTTTTCTATAGCTTGAACTCGAAAGATGTAGTAGAATATTTTCTTCTTTGTCATATTTATCAATGTGACATGAAAGTTAGCTGCATTTCTGATCTCAACTTTTTCGAAGTTTTCAACTTCATAAATAATTTTCTTCTTTTCAAAGTTGAACATTATCTCGTTAACAAGCTGTCTTTGATAGTTATTGAAATTGACGTTCTTCAGAGTGAAATTACTCTGCTTTTCATTCGCTATGAAAAGCTGTGAATGATGAATCATCTTATTATTCATCGTATCATTCAAAGTCAAGATCATGTGATCAAAGTCAATCATCGTCGATAAGATGAATGATGAGACTGAGCTGAGTTGTGCTTGCTTAATCAGATGAGCAAATTTCTTTGTCTTTATGCTCGTTGCTCTATCTTTCTTCTTACTGTTTATTCGTCTTACTCACTCTATAAGACATGCATCTTTTCATGTTACTTGATGATCTTCTATCAGAGAGTGCAAGAGTTCATCATTTATGATGATCACAATCTTTCTGACTGTCTCTTTCTTGATTTTATTATCAAGTGATGTTTCGAGTAATCTTGCATCTCTCAGCATTTGTTTAATGCATATCTTCAATGCATCATACTTGTCATCGTTGATGACAAGATCTTGAATGATCATCATTTTGATTCAATTCAACGAAATCTCATCATAGTTGAAGTCTGCAAGCGTATCTGAAATCAACTTGAGTCTTCATGACATATTGAAAGACTAGCAGATATGCAAATATTGTCATCAGTTCTGAGAATTTCTAGAAGTCATATGATAGAATGTGAGATGATTACTGTCATGATGTTGAGAAGTGAGATAAAAGTACATGTGACATTTTCTCTATTTTGAATCACTTACAGATTTCATTACACGCTGATGACAGATGATGTACACACTGAGTTTTGCAACAGATAAAGTGAGAGTGCTTATCACAATAATGAGTATCAGAAGAACAAAAAGTTGTGAATTGATAAGTTAGAGATTAAGCAAAGATCAACTTTCATTCTCATGTTACAAATTATGTTAAGTGAAAGCAAATTTGCTCACAACACACTTTGACAACGAATTATCTGTATTCATCTTTTCATCAATCTGAAGAGTACTGCACGTTAAATTCTTTCTATATAAAATGATTTCTAATATTCTACAGAATTATCAAAGCGCAGAGACTATGACTATGACATACTAGCTGATTGAGCATTTTGTGAAAGCATTTCAAATTTACGATAATTTATCTCAAATCAATGATAATCTAGAAAAATTTGCTTTCAACTCACAAATTTCAAGATAAATATTGAAATGTGCAAAGCATTTCAAATTTACGATAATTTATCTTAAACTCGCTGTAATTCAGAGAAATTTGCTTTTATCAGAGAGCTTTGAGTAAAAAAGAACAAATTGCTTGATCAGAAGTAAAACAAGAGTTATCGCTTCTACTGTTATATCAGATTTCATTAATTTCTAATCATTTTATTCTTTGTATTGCATGCTATTTTGACATTTTGTAGTTCAATGTACTTGTATCGACAGAGATTCTGATTAGAAATAGTGACAGCGTGATACAATTTGTCAAACGCGTCAATCAATACTCTTTGTTGTCTCTTTTACTACAATCTACTTCATTGAAATCAGCTTCAAGCATGAAGCGAAACTGTTGTACGTGTGAAATGATATTGAGAATCACATAAAATCTGATATATTACTTTAATCACTGCTTGACGCTGCGAAATGACATGCAGTTCTTCAAGAAATATTTAAGAAAAAAGAACTCAGCAATCAATGAATATATAGACACATGCGAATACTCTCAGACTGATTTATGACATGAAATGATCACAATGAACGATACTGATGTCTCTGACTTCGAGCAAAGTACAGAAGAAAACGTAGAAGCTTCAGATGATCAGAAGCATTTTCAAAATTCAATTGCATAAATATCACTTGATTTCAAAAGATTTATCAATTCATCATGTACTTTCTCATTCATCAAAGTAGACAATTATAATGAGATGAATGATACAAAGAGACGAAGCATCAATGAATTGCTAGAACAATATATCAGACTCATAAGAATCATTTTAAACTACAGTAAACTCAAGCAAAATTCATGATCATCTTTAGATGACAGTCTTCAATCAGAGTGACTTTTCTTTTTGAATGAGAAAGATTTTTCTCTTGCACAGTGATTTCTGAATGCGAAAGTCAGTAGCGAAGATATTAATCAATACTTCAAGATCTCGTTTCAGAAGACTCATCATGTTGATTGTATCTTCAAGAATGCAGATCAATTTAGAAGCATTCTACACAATATATCTCACAAAATATTTAATGATAATTGATTCGAAACATCTTTGAAGATCTCATCGATGAACTCAAAGATTGAAACAGATATATTCAAGATTCAGTACAGAAACGTGATAAACATCTTGAAATTTCTCTTGAGACATTGTTCATTTGCAAGTAATCTGAAATATGCATCAATCAAAGTATACAACGTCAGTGAAAATCAAATGTACATGAAAATGCATATTGATATCTGATGATGAGATACGCAAGTACTGATTTCTGAAAATGACACTATAGTTTCAGTACTGTTAGCTACAAACAAAATCATGTTAACTCAACATCATGAGAATAAATTCACATGATCTGTATATATTATCATTGATAATCTGAATCAAGCAACTCAATGAAAGCAAAATAAATCTAGTGTTATACTATTAAAGTTTATTTCTTCAACTAAACATGCAAATAAAGATCTGAAACGCAAGTTATATCATCACTCACTGAAGATAATATTAAAACGTGAGTTTAAACTGTTCAATTGAATGAAGAGTTTTTCTTGCTAACGTTCTCGTTCTTTAGCACTTGAGAAATTAACTAAAAGAGAATTTCACGTTCGCTGTGCAGATGATTATACTCGACAGTGTTTTTCTATCATCGTAGAATTTATAATCAACTATGAGAAGCAGATCACTATTACGAGAATCAAAAATGAAGAGCAATGCATTATATGTCACGTTTCATCAAATCAACGCGATAATCTAATGACAATCTGAGAAGCTCAAACACATAAGAGTACATTGACTCAAATTAAACATCAAGAAAAGAATTCACGCTTTAAAGCAAATATCAAGCGCGATGTTAAGTGAGTACACTCAGTGCAAAACTTTGTCTGAAAACATGAACTTGTTAATATTCACGTCATCATGATGATTGACATCTTGCATCAGCTATTGAAGAGCACAGTGATGTATCTAATTCAATGACTTGAAATGATCATCAAGAATATAACATCGACGATCAGTCTCAAAAGAAAGCGTGATTCACAAACAATTGCAGACACAACACATAATGTGCAATTGAATCAAAGATTTCAAGTAGTTCTTTCATATTCAGAGCTAAGATGTTTTCACGACTTTCTATTCATGAAGCAATGAATCGACGTTGAACAAAAGACAATAGTGCATCAGCTTATTACGATTGTCACTTCACTATTGATTAGAAAAGCATCAGATGCGCTGTACTGTGCTCGAGCTCTTATGAACTTCATGATGATGATTCAATATCGATTGCACAATGATGAGTCTCTGCGTTACATGAACAACGCAATATACAGAATTAACGTCTTAAAAGAAGTATTCAAGCAGTTTTGACATGACGAGAACTTTAACTATTTTAAGTTTTATGTGATTTCTCATTATATGAATTTTATTTGAAGATATGAAGATGCAGATGATTTTGACACATTTTACATGAAGATCGCACATAAATTTCTGATCAAAGATTATTATGATCTTACAAACAAGCGAGAGAACTTTCAAATGCAGATACTGCATCACAATACTTGATGAGTCAATATGTTGACAATGAAAGATATCATTCTTCATGATCTAATCACATTCAGATCAGAGATTGACGAGAGAATGAAAGTCATGATTACAAAGTCTTCTAAAAGTCTTGATTTAACGCAGTTTGAATGAAATTTGTCAGAAATGAATTCAAATCAACAATGAAACTGATTTAATAATTCTCGATTTTGACGCATTACTTCTGAAATAGTGAAAACGACACATATTGAGAATTTCTTGAACGAATTGTCGATTTTTATAAGAGAATCTCAACGCAAGAAATTAAAAATAAAGTCAAACAAGTATTAAATGAATTGAAAAGAAATCGACTTCTTCTGAATAAATGATTACTTCGTTTCTGTTCATGCATCGATTGAATGCTGAAGACATGAAGATAAAGACTTAACAGACTCTGAAAAGCTTACATTGAAGTGAATTCAATGTGCTTCTGCATGACAGAGACAAATATTGAATTGAAGACGTGACTACGTCTATGTTCAAGAATATGCTGAGAATGATCAAGAGAATTCTGACATAGTCAAAGCTCTGAATGATAGACTGATAAAGCAGTTGCAAATTATAATCACTGTTCGTGATTTGCTTCATTAAGATGACAATGAAAAATCTGTGCAATACTCGAGAGCTTTAATAGAATTGCTAAAGCTCAAAAACAATGAAGTACTTGATGCTCTACATGATATGATAGAAGTCAAGCAATGATTGAAGAATACTGTCAAGAAGTCTTGATATCTTGAGTGTCAACGATTTTACAATATGAGTACTATACTACGAAATGCACATCTGATATTAACTGAAAGTAAGAAGTTCTTTTACGTGAATAATTACATCAACTGAAATACATTCAACATCTTATACGAAGAGAGTTTTCTGAAAAAGAAAGTTCAAAAGACGAACGAGCTTGCGAGCTTAAACAAACGAGAAAAGACGAAATTCACTCAATAATGAAGAAAGTTCAACATTGTGTAAGTTGAGATAAATTAAAGTAAATTGAGATAAATTGAAGTAAATCGAGATAAATCGAAGAAAATGAATGAAAAGCATATAATCACGTCAAATGAAGCATATATGAATGATCAAAACATTTCAGTCGATAGCATCTAATCATGACTATGATGACAGAGTATTGAAAATGAACAAGCGACTGAGATTTCACTGTAAAGATCTGTAAACAATGAGATTGATTGTGTAACAGCTAGCAACATACAAGAACTTACATAGTTCAGATGATGAGAAAATCTAAAATTAATTAATCTATTAATTATAGTGTCTGCTCATTCGTTGAACGAAATTTCTACTTACTTTATGCATTCTTCAATGCATCTGACGCATTACACACGACGTCTGTCAATAGAAGTTCACAACTTGTTGAAGAGAGCTGTAAATTTTCGAAGTAGTGTTCTCTTTCTATGTACACTAGCATTCTTTTCTTCTATCGATGTCTTTTCTGTCATTGAAGAAGAATGTTTCGAATGAATGAAAGCTTCGATTCAATTTTTCAAGCGAAGAATAAATTTAATGACGAGTTTCACGTAGATGATGATTTCGATGAGATGTCATTTCTTCTCAGTATTGAATGTTTGAATCGAATTATCATATATATTCATTATCAGTTGTTTTGCAGTCTCGTCAATCTTCTGCTCAAAGATCTTTGCATTCTGATCAATCAAAGTTGAAATCTTCAATTGCAGAAGAAGAGACGCATAATCAATCTGTTTCAATCTATTTTGAAACTGAGCAGATTGATAATTGTACATGAGATCGTTGTAAGCACGATCGACTGCTGTGATCGAAACTGATGATAAATAAGACTGTAAACGTTGTAGAAAGATGAGTTCTGTGCGATCATTGACAGACATGATGTACGATAATTGAATAACTGTGATGAAAGAAATGAGTGAAGTAAAATTGAAGCTTACTAAGATAAACATCACGCAGAATCATGAACGCACGATAGCTTGATACGAGTTTTACTCTGTTGAATCAGCTTGTAGCTGATTTAATCAGCTAACGACTGACTGATGATTAATCTATGTTGCTAAATCAGCTAATCATTGAATTATGAAAAGTGTCTGTTCTAGTAGCTAGCATATGCATCTCAAGCGCATTAAGATTCAAATGTCGTTGCTCACTAGCTTACAAGCTACTCAAGCTCTTCATTAAAACATTGATGAAAGAGATAAACATATTCAAAGATAATGATATCAAAGCGAAGCTTAATGCATGAGATATTTCTCTCAATGAAGAACAGATGAAGACATTACAATATTGTCATACTTTTTCGAATAACTTTGATTTGATCAAAGACATATTCAAATCAAGCAAAATGTTCATGAATGTTGTTATCACTTTGCTGCTGATAAGTATTGATCAGAAAGTCAAAGTGTTAAACTCATTTAATCGTGCTGCAGATGCATTCATCATTAAGCTACATAAGCAATTTGAAGCTTTTTGTCAGAAGAAACTTGACATCACGAATTAACATTACATTCGCTATCATACATTCTCAACGAAGCACAAAGTTCTTGCATACGAAAATCTCAAGCATACGACTCAAAAATCTCATTTCGATCAGATGTGTTAAACTGAAATCGCTTCGCTTTCAAATATGATATATGATTTCATGATTCATCATCTGATCGAAAAGAGCAGAATTCAATCTTATGAAATTCATGATCATCATTATCGAGTACATAATGTCAGTATGTTAACACTGCTTATGAGATTATGTGAATTTGATAAATGTCAATCATCAAGTTTTGAGAATTCAAACTATCAATCAATCTTTGTGAAAATTATCAAGAATAATGATTTCAAGATTGATGTTCTCAAGATTGATGATCTCAAGACTATTGCATTCAAGAGCAATGATTCTAGTAAGAATGACAATTTCAAGATCAGCGATTTCAGTGATGATGATTTCAGTGATGATGATCTCAATGATGACGATCTCAAGAATAATGATCTCAAGAATGATGATCTTAAGAGTGATGACTTCAAGAATGATGATTTCAAGAATGATAATTTCAAGAAGAACAATTTCAAGAAGAACAATTTCAAGATCAGCAATCTCAAGAATGATGATTTCAAGAATGATGATCTCAAGAAAAACAATTTCAAGATCAACGATCTTAAGAATGATGACTTCAAGAATGATGATTTCAAGAATGATGATATCAAGAGTGATGATTTCAAGAATGATGATCTCAAGAATGATGATTTCAAGAATGATGACTTCAAAAATGATGATGTTAAGAATGATGATTTCAAGATTAGTGAACTCAATACTATCAAACTTGAGAATGATGATTTGAAGAGTAACAAATTCGATAGCAGCAATGAAATCGACTCAAAGAATGATTTTGAAGAGATTGAAGATGATCACGATACAACTACTTTTTGCTCAATACAAGTGAAAGACAAAACAAAGAATAAGATGAAACAGAAATTTCTAAGTCATTGCACTCAGCTTGAACTCAACAAGCAATCAAACAAGATTAATCATCAAGCATACATTCAAGACTTCACACAATTTTGAATCAGAATAAAGATGAGAAAACAATTGAATTTGCAAGACAAAGCATGAATGAGTCTTCATGAGCAAAAGCTTCGCAAGAATATTCTCAAGACAGACGTTTGTATGATAATCTGTACAACAACTATCAATGATGATTTGCTCATACAAGAGTTTAAAGTCAATCATGTCATCTTGCAAGAAATTATCAAACTTCAGAATGTCAAGATCTTCATTGATATGACATGAGCTGAAAATGCTACTACTATTCACATGTCTGAAGATGATGAGCAACTGTCATCATTTCAGAAAGACATTCAAGAAAACTGTTTTGCATCTTATCTTAATTGCTTCTTGTTTGATAGATTCATGACAAATGACTATTCTCATCAAATGTTTAAAAAACAATATCGTATCATCTTGATTTTAGACAACATTATATCAAAAATCTGATATAAAGATGAAGTGCTATTCAAGATTGATATGACTCTTCATTCAAATATCGCTCTTGCAACTGCTGTGTTGAATATCTTCTGCAATATCGTTGCATTTATTGCGTTCATTAATGTCAACAGCAAAATCAACGTGATTGACGTCATCAAATTCAAACAGAATGATATTGAAGTTGAGATAAAATTCAGTCTCATTGTAGACTACATCAAGACAGAGATTTTCTCAATCAACATTCTTCTTCTCATCTTGTATTCAACACAGATAGCTTTACTTAAAAAGAAATTGATGTCAGATTTGCAGATGAAGAATGTGAAGACATGCATGATAGATGTTTATCAAGAAAAAGAAAAGTCAATGATTATTTTCATGATGATTGAAGATACAAAAATTGAGTTTCAATCTCTTTCTGATCGTCTTCTAGTTGAATGCAGTTACTCAAGAAATTCATTTGTCGTTATCGTCAACTGATCGAGTCTACAAGTCAACTATTCTAAGAGACTTCATCTGCTGAATGAGCTAAAGTTCAATTTGAGACAGTAGAGACATACATTGACTACGACAAATCATCAACAGATCTCAACTTCATGACAATAGAACATCAACTGCGTGATGATTTAGACGTTGAAACAGTAATAATCAACAATGTCTCAGAGAAGCAAAATAGTATTACGTCGTTCGCAATTAACACGACGAATGACAATGCTTGAAACTCTACGTCATCTGAAGAAAGTAAGACAGCTAACGATAATGAATGAGATCATCTGCTTCTTCAAGATAATAGCAATTCAAACTTCAGCTTAAAGAAATCACTTAACAAGAGCATTGAAGTGAATCAATCACAATTTATTTGATAGTAATTGAGTTGTGCTGTTCGCTGAAAGTTTCTGTGAGTGAAAAAGCTAAGATTGACAACTTAAAGCATGAATAAAAGAGAAATAAAGCGAAATAGATTTCAAGACAAGATCAGAATATGTCTGATTTTAGCATGACAGTCTCATCAGATACTTGCGTTCTAATTTATTCAGCAATGAACATGAGTTAAAAAGAAATCTGAACAATACATTTGAGATGATGTATCGACTGCTACATATCATTCTAAATCATTGTGAAAACAAAGAAGTTTGCAATGTTCAAATTGTTTATGATTCATTGAACATCATATCAAACAATTAATCATCAACATGTTAATTCATTTACGACACTAGCGTGAATCTTTTATTTAGCAAGAACAATATTCTCAACTTCATATCACAGTAACGATAATTTCATTGAAAATCGATCATCAAATTCGCAACAGAATTCATAGTTTAAAACAGTATTTTCTGTTCATTCTACTCAAGTGTGTGCTCTTCTAGCAGATCAATCAATCTACTCACTTCAATGTCATTGCATACTTATGTCAATTTACAAGATTATCTGAATCGCTGCAATGACACTCTTGATTTATATTTTCATTCTGCAATGTGCTTAATTAAGTCTTCTTGTTCAAAGAATTGAAAGCAACATCATGTAAGTAAATGATATATTTTGATCATAATGAATCTTAAGAATACGTCTAAAAGAACTTCACATACAACGAGTCATGCTTCATTGCGAGCAACGTTCATTCAAATGTAGCTTGACTTTAGTCACTGATATTCAACACTTTCGATGATTGATGAGAACTTGACTCACTAATTGCATATAGAGCGCGATCACAAATATGACGCGTCAAACTTTATCTCATCTTGAACTTTTATCTTAATCTTGTTCATTAAATCTATCAGCTCAATTCTTCGCTCAAAATCAATTCAAACGAGTAACAATAATAAATATGAATAGTGAGTATCACACATTTAAGAGAAACATCGCGCTTAAACATGTCGATGATCAGCTAAATGAGAATCAACTCAAATTCAACAATGTAACTCAAATGTGCAATGTTCTTTGAATCAACGCGAAACAAGTTGAACAGATATATGAACAAATCACAGTTTGATTAACTATAAATGAATCTTTCTTGACAGAGATCAAGTCAGTCAGCGAAAACAAAGCATTACAGTCATACATCAAGTTTCTAAACGACAAATGATCAGATTAATTTGAAGATCTAAAGACTGTTCATATTCATGAAACTTGTAAAAAGCTGATTTAACGAATTCTCTTCAACATTCATCATAACGCTGTCAACGAAAGACGTAAGACTCAAAAATTGTCATTACAGACAGCGACATCTTTCACATCTACGACTTCAATGAATTCAGTTTCGAAAGATGAGAACTTCACTGACGCGAGTAACACATGTTCATCGCTTGCAAGATCAATATCATCAACGCAACATATTTTGAATCGTTGAGAGTTGAATATAAGAGTATTTCAGTTAGCAGCAATGTGAATTGATACTTCAGCAATTAACTACTGCTCAATCTATCAGATGATGTCAAAGATAGACAGTTCGAGTTCTAACTTCATAATGCAGATATCTTTGAATGAATGAAAGAAGTTGCTAAAGCTAGATCTGAAGCTTGAAGAACATGCATTTACTATTAAATACACATTTGAGATGAAGAAAGTGATCAGTGACGACAGATGATTTCAGCAGACGATGTATGCTTCATGACAGAATGATCAAAGACACGTCGCGTTCAAGATGAAGTTAATCGTGCTCACATCTGATATATACTGTCAAAGTTATAGAAATCATCAAGACATCATTTGATACTAACATTACATCAGATGCTATGCTCAGCTCTGATAATCACTTGACGAAGTAAAGAAACGAAACGTCATCTGAAGAGTCAGTCGTGATGTCATTTATACAAGTCGAAGCTCAATCAGACTTGATTCTCAATACATTTTAGAAAGTTTCAATTATCAATCATCATATCACTCATATAGATGACATAGCTTCGACATCTATCGTGACTACGAGTAAGTTAATGCATGAGTATCAGAGAATATAGATTTCAGCTAAAGACATCTTAGACATTATTACAGAGAATTCTAATCATCTTTCAAGCGTCAAATCAACAGAGAACTCGCTCAAGAAATTGTCAAATGATATTAGTACAATCAATCATTTTCAAGACTCAAGCATATGAATTGAAAAGTGAATCATCATCAACGACAATAATGACTACAAGAATGTCATCTTGAAAGATAGTGATGATGAGAATATTTTGATAAGCAAGCGAGTCAAATTAGAGTCATTAGATCAAGAGAATATCATTGAGTTTTATTACTTTACTTCGTCAACAATCAAAGATAAAGTCTGTACAATTTCTTCAAACGCAGATAGTACGTCATGAGATTTGATTAGCAATAATTCGCCTGAGTCTCTTTCTGAAAATCTCATGAACATCGTATCACGATCTAGCGAAGAAGAATTATCGTTGAATGTGAAAGATTTTATTGATCTTGAAACACAAACTAATGTTATGATCAATGTAGACAGTCATACAACTGTTGTTGAAAATACACTCGCGACGAAACAATCATGAAAATCTACTATCACTTTCTCTGAGAAAAAGATGAATTCAACGAATGTCAACGAAGATGATTCGACTTTTGAGCAAGAGAATTTAACTGTCGACATCGATGTAGACAAGTAAGTAAATCATCGACTCTTACAATGATTGCAAAGACTAATGAAGAAATAAGACTTCTGCAAAACATACTCATGAAAGATGTCGAGCATGTGAGTGATTCAGACAGATGAAAAAGAGCGATCAGATTGTTTTTACATGACAAAAACAAGATTGTCTTCATTGAACATATTAAAATCAAAGACTTAGTCACAAAGCTATATCTTTATCAAGTTTTCGACATATTCATAATGATTGAGATGAAAACGTGGCAAAACGATGAGTATTTAGCAGATGAAATGAGACTCGAAAAGATATGTAATTCAAACATGTTGTGAGAATTACTCTACTAACAAAGAATTAAGATCTCGATATTTCTCGATCTAGTTGCTTTGAATTGATTATTCATACTTGCACAGATCAAAGTAATTGAACATCGACACAGAGAAAATTTCAGTCATCATTTATGCAGAGACAGTAAAACTCAATCTCAACTAGCAAACATCAAGTGTTTCTTTGATATCTCAAGTAAATGAGAAATTCAATGTTCATGCGTTGATAACAGTTCATTCACACTAATCGTTTCTATCAAGAGTTTCAATCTCGTATACGTGTTTTCAATCTTGCTTTCTCAGTGAATATCTCAAATGCAAGAGCATTTAAATTTACATGATGATGAAATGAACTGGGAAATTCGCTTTGCATACGAAGAGATTTCACTTCAAAAGAAGATTCGTGAGTTGAAGTTATAAAAGAATGACAGATCAGAATTTTACGAATACAATGATCAGAGAAAACACTTTATAAATGATAATAAACTGATCTGCGTCATCATCATACAATCATTCTCAAAACATGTCGATAAATTATGAACAGATTACGATGTAACATTTAACATCAAGAGAGAAAAGTCTTTCATTAAGACATTCAAAGATTGAAGATCTCTGAGCTCTTGAGACAGACTGACTTGTGACGAAGTTCACAATAAAGTGAAACGAACTTCATTTACAATCAAGAAATTTACAGACTTGAATGCAAAAACTCGTCAATGAATGATAATTGAGACTTCAATGAAGCGAAGTTCAACTCAAATGATTTATTGACTGAATAGTATCGAGAACTGAACGCAGTTAAACACAAATACTGAGTGAAAAGCACAAGATAGACATCGCAAAAAGCTGAAAAAATACACGTTTTCACTGATCATAGCACTAGACAAGTTTCATGAGACAATCATCAATAGATCAATTGAGAATCACGAACAGATAAAGACCCATATCGACAAGATGATTGACTTCATGAGCACAGTCAGCTTAATGCGAATCTGCAAACACTTGACTTTCATTGATGACGAATCTTTAATCAATGTATCATCTACGATGCATATAAAGATAACTGTACAATTATCTTTACAGTATAATACAGTCATTAACGAAAGCATGAATGCACATAAAAAAGCGATGAAGCGAATATATGAAAGTAAATTGACAGCATGAAAGCGACACAACAAACTAGATGAGAAGTCAAAAGTCAAAATTCAAGAATATCTAGCAAGAATTAGAATACTGCAAGTGCTCAGCTTTTTTTCTCGACTTTTACAACTGAAAACAATGAAGCATCTTCTTTTAATCAATGAATACAGCAAAGAGCAAAGATGAATCAAAATAAACTCAATGATTCTGTATAAAATGATTGATAATCTTGCAAACTCGTTTCAACGTCACATAAGAGAAATCTGTGATCACAATCATTGTTTTAAGATAGTGACAATTAACAAACTCATCGAGAAGTGAGATTTCAAGAAGAAGACAATGTTCTGTTCGATGAGTTCAATGCAAGCAGAAATACTCTATCATGTAAGTGATCATGTTATATGCTGCGCTGCTTGCTTAGCAACGTGACGATAAATGTGACAAGAATACTTTACATTATCAATGTTAACTTCAAGTGTAAAGTATTTCACAATCATGAAGAAAATTCTCTGCATCTTAATTACGAGCTTTCTAAGAAAGAATCAGCTGCACAAGATCATGAGATTGTTTCAAGAAGAATCTACAGTTACATTTAAGTTCATTGCATCGAAAATCGAGTCATCTTGATATATCATTGATACAATCTCAGTGATAAAACAAGAGTTAACTCTCACTAAGACTTGTTATCTAGTACAATTAAATTCGAAGTGAATGATGAGCACACAGAATCAAACGTAGAAAAGAATATGATGTATCATGCAAACGAGACTCATCATTACATATAACATCATATGCATGAGTTTCAACATCGAAAAAGTGATTGATAACAGACAGTTTCATCGATGAAGTTTGTTCAATAAGATGCTTGAGTCTCAAAAGTTAAACATTCATGATCTTACTTAAGATGATTTCAATGTCGACAAAGAATCTACAATGAAAGACGATGATTTGAACTTCACTTTTGAATGAGACATATTCAACGAGAGAAGCATAGATCATCAGTTGTTTTGAACATATTTAAGATTCAATAAACGCTGACTTAAAATCTGATTTCATCGCAATGATTTCGATTTTTCACAGCTATGATATGTCTGATACATCATGTTAGTGCATTACAAAAACTGTCATCAAATGTCATAACTCATAACGTGTGACTTTAAGTAGTGTAAAAATCAGAGTTCATCAGCGTAAATTCAAGACACATTAGATTAGTACATAATATTAAGTTCATAAGCTTGTAATATCTGAAGTAATCAACATGCATCATATGCAATTGCTGTCATGTCTTTATTCTCTCTATATTTGCAATCTTGTAAGACTGAAAATCTATTTGATTTTATTGATTTTAGCTGACATTTAGCTGATTAGTTAGTTGTTAGCTGATTATTAACTGAATTGAGTCGACTTTTTCAAATTCTGTCATTGAGCAAAAAATTAACTGTTGTCAATTTTGTCGATGAACTGAAAGATTGCAGAAGCATTTGTCAGTTCAAAGAGCATCATCTGATACTCAAACTGATCATAGCGTGTATGAAAAGTCGTTTTTCATTCATCGTTCTTGCAAATTTGAATGCAATGATAAACGTTGCAAATATCAATTTTGATAAAGTGTCTTGCATGAGCAAAGCGATTCAGCATCTCAGACAGTAGAGACAATGAGTAATTGTTCTTTACTGTTATTTCATTGAGATCATGATAGTTTATGCATAGATGAAGACTTTCGTTCAACTTCTTTACAAACAACATAGATGCTTTTGCAAAACTACTTGATGAATGAATTCATTTCTTCTCTAGCGCGCTATCTAGATAGTTTCATATCACAGCGAGCTCATCTCATGTCATTTTATAAATAAACTCGATGCAAGACATTTTGCTCTTCATCAAATCAATGAAATGTTTCATCTGATCATGCATGTTCAAACTATCAGAAAGAATCTCAGAAAACACTTTCTTGAGATCTTGAATAGCAAAGAGTATCTCTGATTCTTTCGCTTGAAGCGCATTGCATCTTGCAGTCTGATGATCTGCATTTTGGGATAAGTCATCTGTAAATAGCAACTGATAAAACAGAATTACATAAGTTTCTCTTCTTCTTTTAGCTGCAAGCATTATCAGCTCAACAAATTTCAATGTCTTGCACAGATTAACTCATATTTATCTTGCATGCTGAGTGCTGTTTTCTTGATATGATCAACGACGCTTGCGTCAGCAAATATTCAAGTCAATCTCATTTAATCATGAATAATCAAGAATCATATCATATTCTTGCATGTTCACAACATGAAACTCAGTGTTTCAGCTCTTGCAAACTTTCTTATGATCAATCAACTCAATATCGATCTGATGCATATCATAGCAGAGAATTCAATGATCATCAATCATCTGAATCTGTTTCAGAATTGCATGATTCTTCAATAACTTATGCTCTTTTACTCATGATTGCAATATAAAATTTCGCTCGATCTCAGAGTCAATAAGACAATGAGCTTCGCGCATCTTCTCAGAGACATTTGTCAGTACTGATATCATCAATGCACATGACAATCATCTTTTCATAGTTATATTTAATGATTTGATGATGAACATCAGACTTTCTCTTTTTTCATCTTTTCATCATGATTATGAATCTCTTGTCTGAATGCGTAGTTAAAACACATCAAATTATCAATCTTGTGTTTCATTTTCTTGCATGATCAGCATGTAAAATTGAATGAAGCAACATCTTACTTGAACTCACTGAACTTAAGTGATGCATCATTTTTAGACTGCGTACTTGAAGCAGAGAACTTCGAATTCTTCGTTGCAACGACAGACTTCGTCTTTTCATGCGAGAATTGAAAACTCTTCTGAGACGTTGCACTCTCACTTTGCTGCAAATGTAACTTCAACAATGTGTCAATATCTTGCAGATGCAAGTCAATGTTTATAAAATGCTTTAGCAGATCAACATAATTGATAGAGACGTATGAGATGCAAAGAAACTCATTCATGATGATTTCATTAATCTTCATTCGTAAGTACATCATGCAAGTCTCGTTGAATATATGATAGTTCAGATCTGTGTACAGTGTGATAAAATATTGCTTGAAATTCGTGATGCTTTGATCAGCTTGCTGCTTTGCAGTCTCAAGTCAACATTCTGTTTGAAAGTTATGAATTTCAGAATTGCTAAGTTTAGCACGTAAGTATTCAATGTAGTACTTTCAGTTGAATATCTTATTATGATTACACATGCTCATCACATGATCTTGTCAGAAACTGAGCTAAACTAGAGATACTATCAATATAAAAGACTGATATTATTATTATTACTTTGATAGAATCTAGATACAAGACAATACATCAGATAATGTACAAGATGAAAGACAAAGAGTGAAAGAAAAGAATGAGAACTCAACTTTTATATACATGAATCAAGCAGAATCAAGACTAAACAATAGTTTTATGACTTAAGATTGCAAAGATTCATGCACATGATTGAAATGATTGAAACAGAATTGCTAAAACTAGATTAAAATGATGATGACTAGATTGATGACTTGATTCATTGAACTGCAAAATAGATTCAATGAATTGAGATTATTTAAAACATCAATAATTTATATTCTAAATTGAGTTAATGATCTGACATCATGATAGTAACTTCTCTCTTCAAGACTGAGCTTTTGCAAGATGATGAGAAGAAACAAGATGAAATGAGAAAGAATTGAAGATGAAGACTGAAATGAGATGAAAATTGATGTAAATGCATTTTAATGTGATGAAACACAAATGAAACTAAAATAAATTTGAGTCACATTTAAGTCAGATCTGAGCAAGATGTTTGAAGAGTAAAATGAGATGAGACGCATTTTAATGTAATGATGCACAGCAAAACTAAAATACATTTAAGTCACATTTGAGTTAAATTTAAACAAGATGTCTGAGTCAGATTTAGACAAAATCTGAATTAGATTTGAGCTGAGTTGAAATGATGAAGATTGAACTTAAAGTTCTTGACATTGACATTGAGACATTATACATGACAGTACATGTGATTCTTCAACGACAGAATTGACGAGATGATATTCATTGAGCATTTGCTCACAATTATTCAGAAGATGAAAAGACTTTCAAATAGAAAAGTGATTTTCTCAATTGATGTAATACTTGAGCAAAGATGAATTATAGCATCTATCACACTTGAAGTTTAATATGCTGTTTACATATCAGAATCTTTCATCATTTTTAATGATAATAAGTTCTCAAGATTTCTGACGTTGACTTAAAAGAAAGTCACTTGTAATATGATTCAGAAAAGTAACATGAAAGATTGAATGAATCTTCATGAATGCTGAAAGATTTAACTCAATGATCAGAAAATTGTTCTTAAAAATATGCTTGATCTTGAAGAAGTCAACATTATGATTATTTAACTTGACAATGAAGTGAGTAATGCTGAGATTGCAAGCATTCAGTCAAACTTCATCTTCGACGAAGTATTTAAAACAAGAACAACAAGAGAGATTGACATTGAATTTGTAAATGATCTGAGCTATAAGCATCTCATCACATAAATGCTCAGTTAGTTTCTTCATCTTCTTGATGAACTCTTTGACATTGATTAACTTGTTTCGAGCTTGAAACGTAAGATTCTCAAGCAGAGACTCAGAAAACTTGAAATTTAAATGTGAGTTTTGACTCAAATTAATCAAGAAGAATGATGCTAGAATGATTAATAATGATGCATTATTGACGATGAATTTGACTTCAGAAAGTCACTTAGCTCAGTCATTCTGCATGTAGTTGACGAAGATTCAAAGATAATGCTTCATGACAGCATTGATTCTTTCGATTTGATCATCGATTTCAGAGTGATACATCATTAATAACTTGACATTTATCTTCAACATTTTACATATATGCTTTCAGACATTGAAGATGAATTGTTTGTCTTAATCAGACATGAAGAACTCAAGTAAATCATGATGTTTTCAAACATGAGCATAGAAGCAGTTGATAACTTCTTCAACTTTCATAGAAGTGATGAGAATTAAATGTTTCATTTTGATAAAATGATTAATGAAGACTAGAATATATTTATATGTGATATTCATGAAGATATTGAGCGATAAAGAATTTACATAGTTCATGAAAACATTACATTAATGATGTTCAAAAATTGAAAGAAAACATAATTATTCTTGAGTTTGTTGTTTAGAGAGCTTGAAACGTATGTACACATGACAGTTTTATACAAAGCGTTGAACATATTTATAAATGTTTGATTATCAGTAAACTCAACTGATCAGTTCATAGCTTTTTGCTCTTTTTGAGTGATCATTGATGATATTATCATGAGCGAGCTGAATGATATGAAGACGTAGTTTATTTGAGTTGAACATATACTTTCTTTCTTGAAAGTACAAATGATTCTTGTATTCTTCACACTTGACTAGAGAAATCTTGTTGTGATGTCATGCTTCATTATGAAGCACTTTAATTATCTGAGCTACGAATTTGTCATTGATTTTAATTTGCTTTCACAATGTTTGAGTGAAAGTGTCAGCAGAATCTTTATCAAGATTCAGAGTGTCTTAATTTAGCTGAGACTTGATGTTTTCAACGTCGAATTCTTCAATTATTAAATTCATGAAAGTTAAAATTTGCAAAAGTGCTAAAATAATTAAAAACAGATGTAACTGAATTGAATCTAGAATGATGATTTGTGACTGAAGCTTCATGATTTTGATGTTGAAGATGTTAAGAGTGAGATTCTCAACAATATTAAGATTTAAAACATGAGTTTTCAAAATTGTCTGATGTTGATATTAATGTCAAGAATTGAATGTATCTTTCTTCTTAAAAAGATTTTCTGAGTAACGTGTCAAAGCATTCAACTTATCATCGATCTTGTCAAGATGATAAGCGATGTGATAGTTAAATTTAGACAGAAACTCACTTCAATGAACTTGATGATGACTCAACTGCTTAGTTAACATGAAATACTTATGATTTTTGTGATTCATGATCATCTTAACAGAATAAATAAAGTCTTCAAGCTCTGATTATCATTTCTCAAAAGCATGAACAATGATCATGAGTTCTTTATTGTAGATCTTGAAGTTACACTCAACTGAATTATGCTTTTTTGAAAAGTAAGTGACTGAATGAAGAATCTCATTCTCATCATATTGAGAAAGAATGTCTTCAAACATATAGTTTGAAACATTGATTTCTATCACAATCTTGTGATCTGAATTATAATAATGAAGAATAATCTTAAAAGTGAAGACTTTCTTAAGAATGTTGAATGCAATCTGACATTTTTGAAATCAGACAAAGAGTACATCTTTTCTGATGAGATGAGTGAGCGAGATAACTATTCTACTATAGTCATAGATGAATCTTTTATAGAAGTTCGCGAAATCTAGAAAACTTTGAATGTCTTTAATGTTGATTAAGATGAATCAGTTGACAATGATGTTTATCTTGAAAGAGTTCATCTTAATCTCTTTGATGATGATTATCAATTTTAGATATAAAACTTGAATGATGTGAAACTTGCATTTAATTATATTCATCTGAAGATCGGCTTCTTGCAGCTTTCATAGAATGAGCTTAACATGAATCTTGTGCTCAAGTTCATTGTCGAAATAAATCAAGATGTCATTCAGATAAGCTGTATAAAACTTATTTAAATGTTCATAAAGAGTATTGTTGATGTACTTCTGAAATGAGACAGACTCATTATATAGATTGAAGAGCATGATTAGATACTTGAATAATTCAAATCAAGTGTGAAAGATGATGAAAGCTTCATCTTCTTCTTTGATTCAAAGTCGATTGAACGCAAAGATGATATTCAGCTTGATAAAGATTTTAGCTCGATTTAGATGATTCAGCGTTTCTGAAATCAAAGACAGAGAATATCAATTCTTGACTGTGATAATGTTCAGATCTTAATAGTTCATGCAGAAGCAAAGTTTTTCTTTAAGTTTCTTGATGAAGAGAACAGAAGCAATCATTTGAAAGTGATTGACTTGAATGAAATCTTTGCTCAGATTCTCATTCAGATAACGATGAAGTTCTAGAATTTTGTCACAATTCATGTTGTACAAAGCAAAGACTGAGAATTGAGCATTTTCTTTAAGATGTATGACATGATCATGAGCTTGATGCAAAGACAAGATATTGACGTTCTTCTTGAAGAAGATGTCTAGAAACTCAAAATATCTGAATGATAGAATTGTGACTGAATCGACATTCTTACTTTATTAATAAACTTCAAGATCTTCTTGTGTCATGAATGCAGTCAAATGAAATTTCTTTTTCATTTGATGAAGATTCAAATAATGATTCTTATCATACATACTGTCTTGAAAGTGAGATGAGAACTGAGTAAGAGTTGAGCTGTTCTTTAAACAGACAGTCAAAGTTGCATGACGTGATTTTGACTCGTCAGAGTCTAGATTAGAAGATGAGATTAACTCAAGATTTAAGAAAACATTGATTTTCTTTAGAATGATGCTAAACACTTCAATGTCTTTGACATGAGCAGCATGATCAAAGCTTTGAACTCTTAACTTAACTATGTCAAGTTGTATAAAAGATTGATTAAATTGATCTGTTTGAAGAACAATAAAAGTTCTAAAGAAGAAAGAATTTTGACACTTGATTTTTGATGAGTATTCTTTTTGAATGACTTGAAGAATACAACTAGAAGCTTCTTGTTTCAGATGAGAGACAAGATTAAACGAAGTTTGTTTCTTGTAAATAAGCTGAGTATTAATTGACTTCTTGTGAGTGAACGAAAGATTATATTACTTCTTGTGAGCAGACGAGAAACTGAATTACTTCTTGCAAGTGAATTGAGAACTGAATTGCTTTTTGTGAGCAAACTGAAAACTGAATTACTTCTTTCAAGTGAATGAGAAACTAGATTGCTTCTTGCAATCAAACTAAATGTTGAATTGCTTCTTGTAAATAATCTGTAAACTGAATTGCTTCTTGTGAATGATTTGTAGACTGAATTACTTCTTGTGAGTGAATCATGAACTGAATTGCTTCTTGTAAGTGAATTGAGAGCAAGATTGAAAGAAAGCTACTTTATTAACTTTGAACGAGAAATTTTCTTCTTGTTGATTAAGATCATAGATCTTGATGAGAAATGAGCAATAATGATTAAGACAAAAGAAGAAAGACAAGATGAGAATATTATGCTCAAAATTGACATCAATAACGTGATGATGAAGTCATGATAAACTCATGATGATGAGATATTGACTTAATTCAATGACATAAAAGAATAGTTTTTCAATGTGTTCATTGAGAATCATTGTGATTTTGATGACATGAATAATGTCATCAATTAAAGCGACTTGATCATCAAATTCTTGAAGTCTGCAAGAATAAGTTAATTGATGCAAGAGAAAATGATGTTGTTGCATGAAGAATTTATTCATAAAGACATAAGCAAAGACTTCATTATCAATCAAAGCAAGAGCAAAAACTTTAGATTGAGCTTGATGTAAAATACAGAATACTATCATGTGATTATCTTTGAATGTTGAATTGAATTCAAAGAGTTTCAAGACAGATTTAGCAGAAAACTTTCTATATGATTGAAGTGAAAGTGAAAAGATTGAAACTAGTAGACAAGATGATATGTATACAGATTTCTGAGCGTAACTTAGCTCAGAAACTAAACTTTTTTCGCGAACAGCAAGACTTCTTCATTTATATTGATGATATCACTGTCATAAATGTTCATGATACGTAAAGTGAAGAGTTTCTTATTTGAGCATTCTTTAGCAATTTTGCTTGAATGTTGCAACTTGCAGTAGTAACACAGCTTTCACTTGTTGCAGATTTTCTTGATTTCAGAAACAATCAGAGTCTTATCTAAAATGATGACAATGACAAAGCTTAGATTCATTGACTCATTGAGAAATGAGAGAGAGAAAGACAAAGATATTGTCAAGATAACAGTCACAGAAATGATGATCTTTGAATTTAAAGAGTTACTAATTGACACAAAGATGCTCTTGACTTTAATGAACAAGATGATTGTCAGAAACTAAGTTAAAATAAAGATATTATCAATGTAAAAGACTGATATTATTATTACTTTGATAGAATCTAGATACAAGACAATACATTAAATAATGTACAAGATGAAAGACAAAGAGTGAAAGAAAAGAATGAAAGCTTGACTTTTATATACATGAATCGAGCAGAATCAAGACTAAACAGTAGTTTTATTGACTTAAGATTGCAAAAGTTCATGCACATGACTGAGATGATTGAAACAGAATTGCTGAGGCTAAATTAAGATAATGATGATTAGATTGATGACTTGATTCATTGAACTAGTTCAATGAATCGAGATTATTTAAGATATCAACGATTTATGCTCTAAATTGTTACGATTCTAGCCTTCATTTATTCTTTCTAATCTTCATCTTGATTTCATTCTAATCGAGTCTAGTGAGCATTTGAGCTAGAGATTATGTCATTAAAACTCTGCATCATATGTGTAAAACGTCAACTCAATTGAGTTTAGCACAGAACTGAGAAACATACATATAAGAATCAAGTTCTTTTCTGTAGATACTTTTCTTTCTTAGCATTTATTTATTAGTTAAATGACATTCATATAACTCGCTTTATGCTGATCTCTAACAGTAGATAAATGCTAATCAACTACTCTGCTATCAACGTGTAGATGATACAAAATAATCTACTTCGTTCATTCAGAAATTCGCAAGAAATTCTTCAAATTTATATCACTTTTTATTCGTAAGAAATTCTTTGAATATTGTACTTATTTGTTTACCAGAAAATTCACAAGAACTTCTTTGAATTACGTTTATCAAATTTATCACAATCTATCTATCTTTATCTTTAATCTTTCATCATGATATGCAACTTCAAATCAGTTGAACTTTGAACAACTCGTCTGTTTAGAAGCACTGCAAATAAACGAGTTTCTCTTCTTTCTTTCAATGTTTCAGCTGAATCTCAGAATGTTGCAATCTCATGAAACATCAAGATCAAAGAACAACTTCATCAATGAGCTATTGATCATTCAAACGAGATCATCAAGATGTTAAATGAACTAAGAGATCAGCGAGACATGACTTTGAAATGCAACAAGCACTGAATCATTCTACAAATCAAACATATCAAGAGACTGAAACAGCTAGAGATCAATCGCACGTCAATGAACACTCTAAAAGAGATAAACACTCAACTACGAGAGAAGATGTTGAGTCTCAAAGATAGATTCAAAGAAGTACAGCGTTCAACAAATCAGTGTCACGAACTGAGAGCTGAATGAAATCAGAATGAAATTCTAATAACTAGATTTTAGATACAAGACGTTGCACGAAGAAGAAAGAAAAGAAAGAGATCATTCAGATGTTCTTATACCTCATAAACGCTGAGTATCATTCGTATCGAGGAATTCTCATAACATCACTGATAATCTCACATCTATCATCATCTATAATATTGTTCAACATCATCTAAGTGATCTAACATCTCTTTTTCCAACATCTTTCGAGTAACACATGCTAAAATCGTGACAATAAATTTCTCTTTTTGAAGTCGAAGCTTCTGCAAGACTTTTAATTCTCTGACTCATATTCAGAGTCGCTGCTTTCTTGCACGTAAGCGATTCATGAATTCTTACTCGAACGATCGAGATTTCGAACGTGATAGACGTTCATGACTTCGATGACATTCATCACATTCGCAAACTTTACTCAACTGTTTTCTTCTATTTCAGTTCACTTAATTAAATACTCTAGCTGAGAGTTCTTTACTCGAGAGTTCAATATTTCGTTCATCTCTCAGCTAAGCACTTCTTCGACGAAGACTATCGAAAACGACACGAGAGATATTTGTTCAGATAAGAAGTCGTTGGTCGCAGAATGAAGCAGATAAGTATGAAAGACGTCGAAACAGAATCAGTCATCGAGCAACTTTAGCTGATAAGAATGAGAACTAACAATTTTGATGATTCTGAAAGATTTCTCGAATTTATTAGATAACTTCTTGCTGAGTCGATGAATCATCAGATTGCGAGCATCTAATCAAATCATATCATTAATTGCATACTTGAGAACGTGTTGTTGATGAACATTAGCGAATTGTTTCTGATATGCTTGAGCTAAGATTATTTGTTCTCGCAGAATTTCATTGATTCGATTCATTTTCTGAACAAACAGATCGACATGTATTCATTTCGAATGTTCAATAACGTTCTTCTGAATCTTCTTTGATTTCAACCTCATTCGAGAATGCTGTTCGAAGTTAGCTAGAAACGACGTGTACTGAGTGCTTTTGAAGAAGTGATTGTTGATGACAAATTCAGCTGATGACAGTAATGCAGCTCAGTCGTTCTGCATAAAGAACACGAAGACTCGAAGATATTGTTTCAAAACGTCGTTGATGTTCTCGATTTGATCATTCGTTTCTGAATGAAACGCAGTTGACAATCGAGCTTGAATCTTCAATCGAGTACAAAGTTCGTTTCAAAAGTGACTGATAAACTGAGTTTCACGATTCAAGACGATTGAATCAGATAATTCATGATGTTTTCATATTGCACGATAAAAAACTCAAGCTGTATCTAGAGCTGTAATTTCACTCATAGACTCGTAATGCACTTGTTTAGATAGTCTGTTCACGACTATCAGAATATTGATTGTCGAATTTTCGTTCAGATTCTTACTTTCAGATACTGTCATGATGAAATTCATGACTATGTCTTTTCAGCGACGATTGAATACATCAAGAGACTTCAAAGCTTTCTGATATTTTTCTCTAGAGATCTTCACTCGAGAGCATAGATGACAATTACGTACGAAGCGAACTACTGTCTTGATCATTTTGAACCAGTAATAATGACGACTGAGTATTTCGTAGATCTTGACTTTTTCTGAATGATTTGCAATAGACGTGTCATGACTTAACTGAAGCAGACGTAGTCGCAGTTTCTCATCTTCGAGTATCAATAGTCTATCTCTATAGTAGACTCGATCACTTCGCAGCGTACATTTCGCTAACGAAAATTCTTTAAGCTTTCGTTGATCATCTCTTAACGCAGTTATCATGATCTGTACTCATTCATCATTGAAATAGACTGCGAAGAGTTGTTCTTCTAGCTCATTCATAGACATTTCCTCTGATGATTCAGACTGCTCAGAGATCACTGATTTGCTCTTCGAGTCACTTGATTCGAATGCTTCAGAATCACTATCGTCGAGAACATTGATTAAAACTTGAATTTTCAGGTTTTTTGATTTTAGCACGATCTGTCACTGATGTTCTCGATGATTATTCTCTTCGTTCAAGAGGAAGATTTTCTGATCGACGCATGAGTGCATCGACTCGAGCGTTCAATTCGTTCGAATGATACACGATTTTGAAGTTAAATCGAAAGAGAAATTCTGATCATTTGACTTGTCTTCGACTAAGCAGCTTGATTGACATGAAATATTCTAGATTCTTGTGATCGAAAATGATCTCAACGAGATCTAACGTGTCTTTCAGTTCGAGTCTTCATTTCTCAAAAGCTCTGATTATAGCTAGAAGTTTCTTGTCATAAATCTCGTAGTTGCATTCTGCGAGTAGCATTTTGAAAGAGAAATAGATCACAGATCTTAACTGCTCGTTATCATCTCGCTGAGACATGACTTCGATCACAACATAGTCGAAGACATCGATTTTCACAGTCACGAGTAGGTTCGAATTATAGTGCATTAAGATAGAGACAGTGATGAACGTCTGCTTGAGTCAATCGAAGACGAATTGACACTTCTGAGTTCAATTAAATGACTGATCTTTTCTGATTAAGACAGTCAACGAGTCAATCAGCTTGAAAAACTTCTTAATAAATCGTCTATAGAAGTTGATGAAGTTTAGAAAGCTCTGAACATCTTTGACGTCTTGAAATGCAGCTCAATTCATGATGACATTGATCTTCTCAGAATTCATTTTGATTTCGTGAGTGATGATTATTAGACTCAAATACTTGATCTCGATAACTGAAAATTCGCATTTCTCGATATCTATCTGTAGTTCGACGACTTTAAGTCGCTTCAGTATCTGATGAACATGCTGAGTATGCTTTTTTTTGCTGTTGCTATAGATCAAGATATCATTCATGTACGCGATGCAGAAAACGTTCAAGAAGTCATGCAGAGTGTCATTAATGAAGTTCTGAAATGATGATGATTCGTTTGTGAGTTTGAAGAGCAAAACGTTGTACTCGTATAAGTCATAACGTGTTCGAAAAGCGATCTTTCACTCGTCTTCATAAGTCATTCGCAGTTTATTAAAGACTGCAATGATATCTAACT
>JAABUH010001224.1_pt1 | contig 30306 bp, 27 predicted proteins | sample 5559121 | NCBI WGS metagenome assembly JAABUH01 (sample SAMN10711871, study PRJNA513364) | rock metagenome | isolation source: Antarctica rocks | place: Antarctica: Victoria Land, Battleship Promontory nord | collected 2015-12-28
GCCCCAACCCGTGTCCTGGTATCCTCACGTCTGTCCAGCGTTGACGAATGACAAGCAGCGAACGACCAGGCCCACCTGGACGTTCTGGGCCTATAAACGGCCGAGGACGCCGCACCTATGCGGCGTCCTCCGATTGTGCTCTGAAGGCTACCTGCTTGACTGCGCCACCCGCCAGACGCTGGCGCCGAGGGAGAGGAGGACGACGATGGGCAGGAACCACCACGCGGGAACGTTGGCGTGGACCAGCAGCCACGTCACGGCGATCGCGGCGACCACGGCCAGTGCGATCGTCCAGTCGTCGCCGACGATGAAGTCGTACCAGAAGCGGCCGAAAGAGTTGATGAATCGCATCGCTATTACCCTCCTACCTCTAGGCTGCGGCGTGCGCGACGGCTGCGCGACGGCTCTGCAACAAGCGGACGAAGGCGAAGGACACGACCACGTACACGGCTAGGATGCCGAGGATGGCCGCGTCGGAGCCCGGCCACTGTACGCCCGCGCCCTCGGCCGCCCAGAAGGTCCCGAAGGTCGAGAGCATCAGCCCGACGGCGTACTTGAGCGTGTTCTCAGGCACGCGGCTCAAGGGTCCGCGCACGGCCGCGCCGATGCCCACCACGAGCGCCAGCGCGACGGCCGCCCCGATCGCGGCCAGCGTCACCCCGCTCGTGTCACCCTTGCGCGCCGCCGCGGTGGCGCCGAAAGTCACGACGATGAAGGCGACCTCCAGGCCCTCCAGCAGGACGCCCTTGAAGCACAGCGTGAAGGCGTACCAGTCGAGCCCTGCCCGCACCACCGTCCCCTCGCTCTTGGCCGCCGTGAACTCGCGCTGATAGATCGCGGCCTCGTCGTGGAGCGCCTTGTAGCCGCTGGCGCGCAGGATCGCCTTGCGCAGCCACTGCAGGCCGAACACCAGCAACAGCGCGCCCACGACGAGGCGCAGCGCGTCGATGGGGATGAGCACAAGGGCAGGGCCTAGCAGGGCCATGATCACCGCCAGCGCGACCAGCGCCACGCCGACCCCGATCAAGGACGATCGCCAGCCACGCGTCACCCCAGCCGCGAGGACGATGGTGAGCGCCTCCACCATCTCGACCGTCGAGGCCAGGAACGAGGCCAGGACGACAAACACTCCACTCATGACAGGCATCCTCCTTCACGACAGATACGACGTAGCTCGGTAGCTCGGTAGCTCGGTAGCTCGGTAGCTCGGTAGCTCGGGGAGATCGCGCGCATCCAGCGCACCCTTGTCTTCTCTGCTACAGTGTAACAGATGCTACACCCGATCGCCATGTCGTGTACAACGTGGGGCGCGCCCTACAACGCGGGCAGGATCTGCGCATTGTCGGAGCGGCCAAGCCTGTTCACCCGCACGCGTCGTGGGTGGCGGGGGTCTGAGGGGAGCCCTCTCCCCGGGTTTCCCCGGAGGCGCGTCCCACCGTCGGACCCGCGGCCAGGGTCCGAGGGACTAGTCAGCCATGGGTGGAGGGAGCGAAGGGAAAGAGAAGGGGCGCGAGGGCAACTTTTCACGAGCCCTCCGCCTTAGCCCATGCCCCCACTCAGGGGGCCGTCTGGATGTCGTGATCGACCTTGGCGGCGGCTTCCTTCATCGCCTGCGCGGCGCTCTCCTGGCCGATCATAGCCTTGCTCATCGCGGTGTCGATGTCGCCCTGGGCTCCCGCCCATCCGCTCACCGTCGGAGAGTAGTAGGCGCGGCCAAGCTCGGTGATCGGCACGGCGACGAGCGAGTTCTTGAGCGCGCCGCTCTTCCGCATCAGGGGAACCGCGCTCTGGCGCACGGGCGACGAGTCGGTGCGCTCGGCCCACCACGCGGTCCAATAGGGCTGTGTGGCCCACTTGATGTAGGTCCAGGCGGCCGCCTTGACGTCGGCAGGCGCGCCCTTGAACATGAAGATGTTGTCGCCGGCGTTGCCGGCGTCATTGTTCTTAGGGCCGGCCGGCATGGGGGCGGCCTGCATGGCGAAGCGACTGCCGATGAGTTGCTGTTCCGACGAGGCGCCCGAGCTGCTGTAGACCTCGAAGGCCACGTGGCCGCCGGCGAAGTCGGTCTGCCACTGGCTGGTCGCGCTGTTCGTGTGGTGGACGTAACCCTTCTTGACGAGTTGCACGAAATAGTCGAGCGCCCCGACCCCCGCCGACGAGTTGAACGCGGTTTTCGTGCCGTCGCCGTTGACCAACCGGCCGCCCCACTGCAGCACCATCGGCTCCCACAGGGTTTCCTCGTTGTCGGTCGTGTCCATGCACCAATTACCGCCCTTAGTCACCTTGGCGCAGTCCTGCGCGAACTCGGCCCAGGTGCGCGGCATCGTGGTGATGCCGGCCGCGCGCGTGACCTTGGGGTTGTACCACAGCACGGTGACCGAGGTGTCGTTGAACGGCATCGAGTAGAGCTTGCCCTTATAGTAGCCGTTCTGCAGTTGCGGCGCGAAGTAATCCTTGATCTGCGCGGGGCTCAGGCCGTTGGGGCCGTTCACGTAGGGTGTGAGGTCCTGCACCGATCCTTCGTCGACGTAGGTAGCCACGGCGTAAGCGTCGGTCTGCGAGAGCGCCGGCGGGTGGCCTTGCTGGATGGCCGCGAGCAGCTTCGGTTGCAGCACGCTGGCGTTGGAGAAGGGCCGTGGCTTGAGGACAATCCCGGGGTGGCTCTTATTGAAGGCGTCGACCATGCTTTGCAAGTCGCTTTTGGCCGGCTCGTGGCTGAGGTTCTCCCAATACTCGACCACGACCGGGCCGGCGTGCCCCTGCCTGGATGGACGAGCGGCGTGCGTCGCGGTAGCGCCGGCGGTCAGAGCCAGCGCGAGGGCGGCGGCACCCGCGACATGGGCGAAACGAATTGGCTGCGTCATAGTATCTCCTCATCAATGATTGCCGTAAGTAGGCGTCCCGACGGACGGGCATGCGAAGGGTTCACGTGGATGCCGTGAGCCCGACCCCGCCCGCGACTGACGTCGCTCCAGGGCAACGGTGTGTCGAAGAACGCACATGTAGACGGACAAGAGTATGGGGCCACACGCTTCAGCGCCCATTTGCGCGCCATGCGACGTCAGTCGCAGGCTTCCATGCCGCACACCTCCTTTCCGCCGATGCCGGCCCTCATCCCTTGAGCGCACCACCGCCAGCCGTGGCGACACCCTCGATGATGATCCGCTGGGCCGCGAGGAAGATGGCGAGAACCGGCAGGATCGTGAAGGCCGAGGCGGCCGCGAGCTGCCCATACTGCACGCTGTGCGGGACGCCGAGGAATGTGGCCAGCCCTACCTGGAGCGGCTGCACGTCGGGCGTCGTGGTCACGATCAGCGGATACAGGAACTGGTTCCACGAGCCCAGGAACGTGTAGAGAGCCACGGCGACGAGGGCCGGCCCGGCCAGCGGAGCGGCCACGCGCACGAGGTAGCGGGTGCGCGAGCAGCCGTCGAGCTGCGCCGCGTCCCACAACTCGGGCGGCAGGCCCAGGAAGACCTGCCGCAACAGGAAGATACCGAAGGCGCTGGCTCCGAACGGTACGATTTGCGCCTGGTAGGTGTCGAGCCAGCCGAGCCAGCCGAGCACCTGGTATTGCGGGATCAGGATGACCTCGTCCGGGATGACCAGGACCATCAGGATGGCCAGGAAGAGCAGACGCTTGCCGGGGAAACGCAACACGGCGAAGGCGTAGGCGGCCGGTAGCGCGGTGGCCAGGGCGAGCGCCGTGGTGGCCCCGCCGATGAACACGGTGTTGGCGAAGTAGCGCATCCAGCCCGGATTGGTCACGGCGTTCCAGGCGTCGGCGTAGTTCCCCCAGTCCCACAAAGGCAGCACGTTGGGCGGCGTGTCGCCCAGGCGCGCGGCCGGCTCGACCGAGGTCACGAACATCCAGTAGAACGGGAAGGCGAAGATCACGGCCAGGAGCAGCAACAGGGCGTAGCGTACCACGCGGCCGGGACGTATCCCCCGCCGTCGCCCCCCCGCCGCCGCATACGTCGCGCTCATGCGCCCCCCCCGTCGATCCTCATACACTCCCACCCATCCCCGATGACTATCCTATCCATAGAACACCCAGCGCCGCCCGATCGCGTTCTGCGCGAGGACAAAGGCCATAGTCAGGGCGAACATGACCACGGCGACGGCGCTGGCCTCACCCAGGTTGAGGCTCTGGAACTGCTGATACAGGAACACGCCGACCGTAGTCGTGGCCCCGGCGGGTCCGCCGACGGTGAGGGCGTAGATCTGGGTAAACACTTTGAGCGACTCGATCATGGCGACGACGAACACGAAAAAGATCGTCGGCGTGAGCAGGGGCAGGGTGATGTGGCGGGCGACGGCCCAGGCCGGCGCGCCGTCGACGCGCGCCGCCTCTTCGAGTTCGGGCGGGATCGCGGTCAAGGCGGCCAGGAAGACGATGGTGTTGAAGCCGGCCGACTGCCACAAGGAGTAGATGATGACCGAGGGCATGGCCCACACGGGATCGTCGACCCAGCCCAGCGCCGGCAGATGGACCAGCCGCAGCAGGCTGTTGAGCAGCCCGGCGCGCGGGTCGAACAGATACAACCACACGATCGCAGTGGGCAGCGCCGGCGTCACGTAGGGCAAAAAGAACGTGAGCCGGAAGAAGGACCACCCGCGCACCTTACGGCGCAGCAAGAGCGCGCACAGCAGCGAGAGGATAACGCCGCCCGGCGCAACCCCCGCGACGTAGTAGAGCGTCGCGCCGAGCGCGTTCAGGAAGCCGGACTGCTGCGCGGGGTCGAGCAGATACGCATAAGTGCTCAACCCGACGTATTGCTGGGTCGGCGCACCGGGGCGGCGCTGCACGCTGGCGAAGAAGACGTATAGAAACGGGGCGAGCGTGAACAGGACAAGCAGGAGGAAGGCCGGCGATAGGTACGCATAGGCCAGGGCCGCCTCGCGCCAGCGCCCCCGGCTGCCCGAACGAGCTCGGGCGCGCGCGGCACCCGCGGCGCCCCTAGTCGGCCGTGGCCGTGAATCCGCTTCACCGGCGTAACCCGCCATGTACTCTATGCTCTCCCGCGCCAGGGGCGGGCGACGTGTCACGAAGGGCGCGCGACAGGACGACCCGGACCATCGTCGCCGTGCGGACGCAGGCGACATCGCGTGCGTAGCAGCTATAATAGGTCACTACTTGTTACATGTAGCAGCTATTACACGACACTCTCACTCTAACAGCAGAGTGTTAAGAGGTCTTTAACGAGGGATTAAGAGAGCGTAAAACATCACATGTACTGGCTACTCCGACCTCCTTGCGCCGGGCTGGAATGACGCCATCATCCGTCGAGGAGGCATAATGCTATGGTATGTCGACCCACCTGCGCTGCTCATGCGAGCGCGCCGCGGCGTCGAGGATCTCCTGGCAGCGCACACCGTCCTCGAAGCTCGGCGCCATCGGGCGGCGCGCCAGCGACGCGTCGACCCAGGCGCGCACGTTCCCGCCCCAGGTCGAGGCGTCGGGGTCGTGGGCAAACACCAGGCGGAAAAGGTCGCCGCGCCAGCGCGTCGCCTCGTCGGCGCGCAGTACGCGGTCGACGCCCTTGTCGGTCTCCAGCACCAGCGAGGCCCGCTCGCCGTAGAGCTCGACGCGCCTGATGTCGCAACGGCCGCGCGCCACCCGCGAGACGCGCGCCAGCCCGTGCGCCCCGCCCCTATACTGGAGGTGCAGATAGGCCAGGTCGTCGGCGTCGACGCGGGCCGTCGCGCCGTCCGGGCGCGGGCGCTCCGGTGTGACGACGCCGAGGTGCGCGCTGACCGCAGCGACCTCGCCCGCGCACAGCCGGCCGAGATCGAGCATGTGCGAGGCGATGTCGCCGAGGGCGCCGGTCCCGCTCGCGGCGGCGCTGTTGCGCCAGGTGTAGGGGGCGTCCGGGTCGGCGAGCCAGTCCTGCAGGTAGGTCAGGTGGACCTCGTACAGGCGGCCGAGCGCGCCGCCCTCGATCTGCTCCCGCATGTAGCGCACGGCGGGGTTGGGGCGATTGCTGAAGTTCGTGGCGTGCGTCACGCCGGCGGCGCGGGCGCGCTCGAGCAGGTCGCGCGCCTCGCCCGCGTCGAGCGCCAGGGGTTTCTCGCACAGCACGTGCAGCCCGCGCTCCAGCGCGGCGCGAACCATCGGCGCGTGCAGGCTGTTCGGCGTGGCGATGCACACGCCGTCGAGCTCCTCCGCCTCGAGCATCGCGTCGTAGTCCTTGTAGACGGCCGGGATACCATGCGTTTCAGCGGTCGCGCGGGCCAGTTCCTCGTTCGGCTCGCACACCGCCGCGATACGCGCCCGCGCGTGGCCGGCCAGCGCCTCCACGTGCCCGCGACCGACGCCCAACCCCGCCACCGCCACCCTCAGACTGTCTCGCGCCAGCTCACCCATAGTGTTCCCCCCCCTGCTTCCCATGCACAACGCTTCGGCAGGCGGCTCATAGGCGGTTCGCCACCTATACCGGCCACGTCGAGCGACGTACGCCTGTACACCATACTACAACAGAGAGGGGGCCGGACGCCCGAGGCCAGACGCCCGAGGCCCGGGATCACCCTTTCGTGCTATTGCCGCCCGGCCGTTCGTAACGGTACCCTGCGATGGTAGTGGGACTGAGACACGTGGGATAGGCCGGCCGTCGTCCGTCGTCCTGCCCCCGCCCGCCATCGATAACAGAGGGGAGCGCCCGGCATGGCGACGGATGTCGTCGAGATACTGTTGGTGGAAGACAACCCCGCCGACGTACGGTTGACCGAGGAGGCGCTCAGGGAGAGCGGCCGTCCGCTGCACCTCTCCGTCGCGCCGGACGGCGTGGAGGCCCTGGCCTTTCTGCGGCGGGAGGGCCGCTATGCCGCCGCGCCCCGGCCTGACCTCGTGCTTCTCGATCTAAACTTGCCCCGTAAGGGCGGGCGCGAGGTGCTGGCCGAGGTGAAGGCGGACCCGGCGCTGCACGCGATCCCGGTGGTGGTGCTGACCACCTCGCAGGCCCCGGGGGACGTGCACGCGGCCTACGACTTGCGCGCCAACTGCTACCTCACCAAGGCCGGGGATGTGGACCAGTTCTTCGACGCCATGGCGCAGCTCGACCGCTTCTGGCTCGGCACGGCGCAACTACCGCCGCGGCCGGCGACGACGGAGAGGGACGCGCCTGGCGACGCCACGGTGCTGGTCGTCGACGACGACCCCGACATCGTCGATCTCCTCGCGGCCGCGCTCGGGGACCGCGGCTACCGGGTGCTCTCTGCCCTGGGGACGGAGGCGCTGCGCCTGGCGCGCGAGGAGCAGCCCGGCGTCGTCCTCCTGGACATGAATATGCCCACGATGGACGGCGCCGAGCTCAGCCGGCGCCTGCGCGACGACCCCGCGACGGCCGCGATCCCCGTCGTGATGATGTCGGCCCAGCGCGCCGTCCGCGCCAGCGCGGCGCTGCTGCCCGTCACCGACTGGCTGCCCAAGCCGTTCGATATGGACCTCCTATACGCGACCGTCGCCCGCTGGACAACCGGGCCCGCCGCCGCGTAGGATCGGATAGACCAGACGGCCGCGCCCGGTTATACCTGCCGCGCGTGCGCGAGGGCATAGCGTCGGAGCGTCGGGACGTCGACGCCCGCGGCAACCGCGGAGGGCAGCAGGACCGTCCAGCGGTCGGAGGACGGGCGCGCGCGGTCGTGCGCGAACCACAGGAGCACGATCGGCGCGGGACAGAAAGCCGTCGCCGTGTTCACGACTCTGGCGGCTCGGCCCCAGTCCTCTGCGCTCGGCGCGCGGCTGTAGGGGTAGCCAACCACGTTCTCAGGGTCCACTCGCAACGACCAGCGGCCGTCCGGCCCGCACGCCGGATCGGTGGCGCGCGGATGCGCCCTATCCCTGTAGACCAGATCGGTGGCCGCCGCATCCGCGGCGTCAGCGGTGAGGAGCGCGCGTACGGCGCCGTTAGGGTCGGCGCCGGCGCCGCTCTTGATGCCCGCGAGGTCTATCGCCGCGGGCATGGGAGTCGCCGTCGGCAGGAGCGGGACCAGATGTAGAGGCGTCGCCCGCGGCCCCGGCCGCGGGCCTCCTAACGGCGTCGCCCGCGGCCCCGGCTGCGCCGTCGCCGTCGGCAAGGGGGCCGGGGGCAGAACAGGGGCGGAGGTCGCCAGAATAAGCACGACGAGGCCGCCCATGAGCGCCGCGACGAGCCCCGTCAGGGCAATGGCAAGGCGGATAATCAGGCGACGTGGCATCGGACAGTCTTCGGATGGCAGACGCGCGCAGCGGGATCGGCGACAGCAGGATTGAGTGGGCGCATCACGGGCGTTTCGTCGGCGGCGGTACGCTTGTCGCGGCGGCCAGCGGCGTCGATAGGGGGAGCGGCGCCGGTGTGCCGGCGAGGGTCGCGATCGTCGCGAGCGGCGATGCAACCGGCAGGGGCGTCGCGGCCGGCGGGAGGGTCGCCAGAGGGGTAGCCGCGACAGGCGCCCCGGTCGCGGGCGTCGCCACCACAGGTATACCCGTGGCCGGTACAACGGACGCAACGCCACCCGACGGCGCGGGCGCGATGGGCGTGACGCCGCCGGATGGCGCGGGCGTGACGGGTGCGATTGCTCCAGGTGTCGTGGGCGCGCCCGGCAGCGTGAATGGCGTGCCAACCGGCGCTGGCTGGCGCGCGATGGCCGTGAGCGTGCGCGGTGGGATCGGCGCGAGCGTGGGCAGCGGCCCCAACGGCGCAGCCGTCGCGGTCGGCGTCGTCCCCGGCGCAGGGAGCAACACCGCCACGACCGGCGCCGTGGGCGCGCTCTCGTTCTGCCCGTCGAACGAGGTCACCGTATAGACGTAGGTCGTGGCCGGTGACAGGTTCTGGTCGTCCGTGAACGACGTGATATCCGGGGCATTGACCGTCCCGACGATGGTAGAGGGCGAGAAATGTCCGGTCGCACGGTAGATGCGGTAGCCCACGGGGAGCGGCCGCGGCGCGCGCCAGGAAAGCGTAATCGCGCCAGCTGTCGTCCCCGTGACGAAGGCATCAGTGGGAGGGCGCCCCGCGAGGGTAGCCGCCCCGCGCGACGGCGTCGCGGTCGTCCCGGCCATTGGAGCGTCCGCCCGCGACGCCGTCGCGGGCACAGCCGACGGTGGGACGAGCGCGAGGGCGAGCGCGACCGCGCCGAGGAACAGCAGCGCCAGCGCGGCCCCCACGAGGGGCACGCCCGCTATCGTCCTATCGTCCAGCCCGCCCCGCCCCGCCAGACGCGCACGCGCGGGGCGCGCCGCCCCCCTCTCCCCATTCCCCTGATTAATAGCCGTCACCCTCCGTCTTCGTCTTCATCTTCTCACACCGTGGACATCCGTAGACATGCGGAATACGGCCAGGGACTGCACTATCGCTCGCGCGGCAAGCCACGTGAGCGGCCAGGCATCGCCCACTCCGCGTGGATCTCCTCGATCGTCGTGGCCAGGACAGCGCCACCGTGGGCGCAATACCACGACGCATAGTCGGCGTCGCCGCCGAAGAACGACACGCGGAAGAGGGTGTGGCTGATGATCACGCGCGTACGCCCCCCGCCCGGCCCCGCTCGCCCTGCTGGCCAAAGAGGGAGCGTTCGGCGATATCGCACAGGATATGCTCGACCATCAGGTGCGCCTCCTGCACGTACTGCGTGCTCGCGCTGGGGATCGCGACGGCGATGTCGGCCATCTCCCGGAGCGCGCCGTCCGCCCCGATCAAGACGACCGTGCGCATGCCGATGCCTTGCGCCGCACGCACGGCATGGACGACGTTGGCCGAGTTCCCGCTCGTGCTGATGCCGATCAGCAGATCTTCGGGCTTGCCGAGGGCCTGGATCTGGCGGGCGAAGACGCCGTCGTAGCCGCAATCGTTGGCATAAGCGGTCAGGAACGACGTATCGGTGGTCAGGGCAAGGGCGGGCAGGCCGGGGCGCACGAAATCGATCGTCAAGCGGCTCGTCAACTCCGTCGCCATGTGCTGGCAATCCGCGGCGCTGCCGCCGTTCCCGCACAGCAGCGCCTTACCGCCCGCGCGGAACGTCTCGGTCAGCGCATTCGCCGCCGCCAGGATCGCCCCGCCGCACACGTCGACGAGGCGCCGCGCGACCTGCACGCTCTCCACGACATGCGTCCGCATCCTCTCGCGCGGCCAATCACCCTCAAACGCCATCTACCGCTACCACCATCCTCGTTACGCGTCTTATCATGTGTACGCCATTTGGGTATGTGTCATCCATGGTGGGGCGCGCCCCCTCCTATGTCGTCGGACACCACGCCCGCTGCGGCGACCGTCGTGAGAGGGGAGGCGGCCCCGTCACGCGACGGCGCCCCCCGTCCAGGTCCACGCTGTGCCCGTCCTGTCCGTCTTGAGCCCGTGCAACGCCCTGTCCTGAGCACGTGCGACGCCCCGTCTTGACCGTCTTGAGCACACGCGGCGCCCCGTGTAACGTCGTGCAAACCGTACAACGCCGCGCGACGCCGGGCCGAGGCCCCCAGCCGGGGGCGTACGTCCCACCAACAGAGCTAGTGTAGCACGGATCGGCGGGCTGTCAAGAAACCGTGCGGGCGCCATTCACGACAAAACAGGCTATGCCTCGTACGGGGACGTTACGCTACAAGACATCGCTCCACAGCGCCCTGTGATCGTCGAAGAATCGCTCGGCCGACGCGTACGACTCAGGAGTCCCGATGTCGAGGAAAGGTCCCTCTCCGACAGTAGCATATAGCCCGTGACCGATCAAGGCGGGGAACGTGTCGTTCTCCAGGGAAACGGCGCGGTCCGCGGGGATACTCTCCAACGTGCGACGGTCGAAAAGGTAGACGCCCGCGTTGATCAGCCCCGCGCCGAGGTCGGCGTTCTTCTCGCGAAAGGAAAGCACGCGGCCATCCTCCGCGGCCTCGACCGCGCCGTAGCGCCGGCAGTCATCCATGGGCGCGAGCAGGAGCGTCGCCCGCGCCCCCGTACGCTGATGGTTCGTAAGGAGGCGACGCACGTCGAACGGGCAGAAGGAATCGCCGTTGAGGACCAGCACATGGTCCGTCGTCACCTGCTGCAGGGCATGGCGCGCCGCGCCACCCGTCCCTAAGGGAACCGTTTCATGGGCGTAGGCCAGCTCCAGGCCCAGGCGCGCGCCATTTCCGAAGGCCGCCTCGACCATCTCGCCCTTGTAACCGGTCGCCAGCACGGCCCGCCGCACCCCCTGCGTGCGCAGTGTAAGCAAGAGCCACTCCACAAACGGCCGCCCCGCCACCTCGGCCAAGGGCTTCGGCCGGTCGCTCACCACGCTCCGCAGGCGAGTCCCCCGCCCACCGGCGAGGATGATCGCGTCCAACAGCAGTTGTGAAGGAGGTAGCTGCACCGTTATAGGTCCTTTGTCGATTGCGATGTGTCGTGCCTCGTATGGTCAACAACAGGCAGCCATAATCGTGCAGGAGTTAACGCGATAACAATACGCCACAAAACATAAAGCCCGAACCCGCGGGGCTCTCGCCACACAGCCCGCATTATAGCGCGCGGGGTCACGCCCTGTCCTTTTGCATAAACCTTCGTAGTAGGCAAGACTTGTTCTAAAGCCTCTATAGCACGCCACGCTCGCAGGGTCTGCTTTGCGAAATCGCGCAAGCCTGAAGCAGACCTCATATATGCTACAGCCTGTGGCTGAATCTCATATCGATATCCTTTATTGTGTAACCATCGCGGGATGTATAGGTCATCGTGCGTTGTATCAGGCAAAGTAAGGTCGTGAATAGCACAAATCCGAATTGCATAGACCCGCAACAGAGACCCACCGCCGAGGCGACTAGTTTCAGCCAATAGCTGCGCCTGAAAACGTGATGCGCGCTCATGCCATGTTCTAGCAAGTAACGGCTCATTGATGCACGACGCTGCGGCCAAGGATGGATTATCAACGAGCAGCCGCAGCGTTTCTATGACGCACCCTGGCCCCAAGACAATATCGGCATCCAAAATTGCGACGACATCACACGAGCACACTGCTATCCCATCGCGGATGCAAGAATTTTTCCCGCCGCGCTGTCCATGTCGAATGACCTTCACACGGCCATCCTCACTGGCTAATCGCTGTGTAATCTCCCGCGTACGATCATCACTACAGTCATCGACGATTAGTAGCTTATCCAGAACGAGCGTGGCGTCCCACGGTTCCGCCAAGACTTGCCGCGCCAACCTTGCAATGTTAGCCTCTTCGTTGTATGCGGGAATAACAACCGTGACCGAGAGCGTGTTGGAATTGGAAGTCACTGCACAATCACTAGACTCGCAAGATATTTGTACGGACGCCTACCTGCTCCGAACGTACGCGCACCATAAACAACGCCATCAAAGTAACGAGCATTAAACCGATACTAATGATAACTGCCTGAACAACATCTGCTATCGTCCCATGGCGCAGCACAATCAATACGGCTTGCAATGCGCTGCAAGCAAGCAGCAGGAACACAAAAATACGATCGTTGACGGCCAGAAAGTAGGTCATGAGCGCCTGCGTCGGGGCAAACAAAAGCATCGCGAATCCATACCACGGGAGTTGTGCTGCGGCTGAGGCAGCCTGGACACCGGTTAAAGACCGATACAGAACGTGAATAACCACACTGGGCGCAGCCAGAAACACTATTTCGATCGCACCAGAGAGAACGAACATGGCCAAGAATGACTGTAAAACAAGCCGCGCCGTACTCTCGCCTCGCTGATGCAGTGCGGCTGCACGCGGAAATAAAACGACTGTGAGGCTGCTGCTGATAAACAAGACTATCTTGCCGAGAGTCGCCACAGTGGCGTACAATCCCGCCTGCACCGGATGCAAAAAGTGGCCGGCCAAGACGATGTCAGTCTGGAACATGAAAACGTTACCGACCGCCGCCAGGACGGCAGTGACGGAATAGGACAGAAGTGGGCGCAGCGAACCAAGAGACAAGCGCGGGGTACGCAACAAGGACCGCAGGGGATAAAAGCTAATTAAATAGCCAAGAACTGAACTGATCGCGATGGCCAATATGGCGCCCTCGACCTTGAAACCCACCTTTACAAGCACGCAAATGAGCAAGAGGCGCAGGGCCAACGGCAGAACACTTAACGGCGCGCTCCACGAAAAGAGTTGCAGGCCTTGCAACGCCGCACCATTGACTGGCCCCGCGAAGGCGACGATAAAGCTCAGGCCCAAGATAATGACCGGTCGCACTGAGCCAACGTGCAGAAAAGCGGCGATAGGACCGCTTGCCGCGATGAAAACGAGCGCAAAAACGCCACCGATCGCCAAGGCAATGGCCGTGAGGCGCCGCACGAAATCATTCAATTCTCCAAACTTGCCTTCGGCGCTCAACGTCGCGGCAAATCTGGTAATAACTGTGCTGAGAATCTGCGTGGGTAGAAGAAAAATTGTCGATAGCGCGACGAGGGAGACAACCGACTTATAACCGGCAAGCCCAATAATGGCCACCATTAAGGGATGCTGCAGGTAGTTGCCTGCTCCATTGAATATACCAGCCCCCACAACCAAGACGTTATTTTTGAGGTAGGCGCTGGATAGCAGACGGCGATACAGGGGCATCTGGTCCAGGGCAACAGCATCGACAGCTGTCGACTCCTCGATCATCGTCTCCAAAGCCACCTTCCCTCGCTCGATAAACGCTGTCTCCTCGCATGTCGATCACGGGAGCACGTAGTAGCAGTCAAATAGTCTCACGGGAACGCACGCGGCCATGTTGCAAGCGACGACGAAATACAAATATGCCGTAGCAGAGCACTGCGAGGGCAGTAAGGAGTAATCCTAATAGCACAAGTCGCTCTGGCCAGTATACCAAGATAATGTGATACGCTCCCGACTTGCGCACCAGCCAGGTATTGGCGTAGCCGTTGGCAATGCGATGATCGCCGGCAGGTAGGGGAGTGGCAAAAAAGGTAAGCCATGGAGAGATCCCGTTGGAGGAGAGATAAGCGAGCCAATGCGAGTCATAGGTCTGGGAGAGAACAATATAGAACGGCTGACGCGAAGCGCGTATGGGCACGTCATACCAGGATGTACCAGAGGTACAGGAGTTCGCGACGGGGACAATGGCGGCAGAACGTAGCACGGAGTTCACCGCCGACACACCACCACCAGCCATCACACACATGTCAATGGTGGCGCCCACTCTAGGGGAATCGTCAAGCGACGCATAAATTAATGGGGCTGCCGCTCCTTCGACGAAGACATGCAAATGACCGATCGTGAACTCACGTAGGCGTGGGAGAAAGGTACGGACGGATGCCAGGACGACACGCGGGGCAGTTGCCGCGGCCGTTGGCGCTCCGGGGGAGCCGATAACATCTCCCTCCACGATGTCGGGTACGACGATGTAGCGCACTCCCAGGGCGCGCAAGGTTTGTGCCGCCGTGGATGTACTCAACCAGGCCCACGGGCGACCAGGCGGGAAGGTGCGCGCCTTTATACAGCAAGGACTGCCCTGGTCGGCGTCGAGAGCGGGATGGAATTGAGTCGAGGCGCCGAAGCGCGGGCGCGCTGGCACCCACAGCACCCTGAAAAAGTCGTGCTGCTGATCGATGAGAGTGTTGAATCGCTGGTAGTCGGGGGGCAGGGGATTGACACCGAACGTTCCTCGTACTTGGTGTAGCATAGCCGGAGATGCCGGTAGGATGACCAGAGCAAGGAAAGGCAGGACGATAGACGCTTGGAGTGTACGCCTGAAGGCTCCAGCGCGCTTGATAGCGCGCCAGCTTCGCTCCGCGGCTGCCCCTAGCAGCAGAGCATACGCAAGGGTGAGTGGCTGGTAGAACTTCGAAGCGTCGCGGAACAGCGAAAAGCCGGTCAGATGTACGAACAACCAGTCATAGACGACGCCGAACGGCGCGTTGTCTCCTTTCACAAGGAACGTAGCGATAAGGGCCAGCGTAGACAAGTAAAGAGTCGCTTTGTCATAACGCCCCCACAGCAGCGGAGCAAAGACGAGTAGTGGTATGAGAAAGAACAAAGGATTAATGGGGGCAACACGCACATCGTTAGCGAACCAAAAGGGGTGAAAACTGGCGAGGCCATCACTCAGATTTACCAGGCTGAGCGCCCGTAGATTAACCACATCCGTATATCCGGAAGGCAGGGCGGGAGCACGGACGAAAAGCGCGGGGAACAGCCACCATGCATGTATTAGGGCAAGAACTAGAAGTGCGAACGCGAGGTGCAGCACTCCAGCCGGGCGTAGGAAACCGAGCGGTAATCGACGCCCGGCCCGTGCCGCGCCACGATAATCACCGTGATAGAACAGGACATATACGAGACACACGCCCAAGGTGATGTACGTCGAACGAATATCGTATACCGCCTGGAGGGCCATGCAGAGACCGGTCAAGACGTAGGAACCAATAGAGCCGCGGCGCTGCCCGCGCGCGAAGGCCCACAGGACGAGGGGCATGCAACCGTATCCCATGGCGACACCGAACTGTCCCCCTTCGTAAAGAATATACGCATAGGAGTTTGTCACAACAGCCAAAGCAGCGATAAAAGCCGCCAGATGGCGCTGGAACAAGGATAGCGAGAGGGCGTATGTCGCCGCGCAAGGCACGGCAACGGCAGGAAAAACCCAAAAGAGCCGTTCACTTACGACCCATCCAACCCCGGCATGGGCGGCAAGTCCCTGGATAAACCCAACAGGGAACATTGGCAGGCTAAGAATGTCATACGCGCCTGTGCCAGCGGCAGATTGCCACAACGCCGGAAGCGCCAACCCCTCTTTAAGGTGGGTCAGAGTGAAGTAGGGAAAATCACCCGCGGTGATGAGTCCGGGTATAAGCCAGGCATGATATACCGCTGTCACCAGAGCCACGAGGGTCAATCCACTGCATATAGCGCCAGATCGCACGCGAGGACGCGGAGAGCGCAGCAGGATAGCCCCCCGCCTCCATTGGGTAACAGCCGTCAGCCGCGCCGCCGTGTCTACACGCACCCGCATCCACCGTCAATCATCTGCTCGATTTAGCGGAGCCGACATCTATAGCACGCCTGCGGCAACCGTCGCCAACCGTCGCCGTCGCGCACCGTAGAATCGTACGAGGCAGGCTAACAACAGCCCGCACAGCGTCGCCAGAGAGACAGCGATGCCAAAGTCGGCGACGTGCTGAAACCCATAATCGACAATAACCGTATAGTTGCCGGGGTGATCGATGACCCAACCATTGAGGAAGCCGAGGGCAGCGACATGATCTCGAGCGGGCAGATACCCGCCAAACGAGCAGGTCCATGGCCGCGTGACGGCCCCGTCAGGGACGAGGCAGGCGTGCCAGGAGGGATGGTACGATGTGGACAAAATCAGGAGCACGGGCCCTTTCGTAGGGCCAACCTTGATCGTGTAACGCACCGGGCTCTGACGCGTCACGTCTGGTCGAATAATTTGGGGCGACTGGAGAGATGCGGAGGTTTGACCATTGGAAAGCAAGCCCAGCCTCTTGACCAGATCACGCGTCATCCGCTGCCCCAGTTGCGCTCCTGCAGCGCCGCCTCGCGGCACGGAAACCGCGTACACAGGCGGGACGTAGTAACGCGGATCGATCTCGTATAGATCGAGCAACCCGAAAGAGCGTACGAACCGCACGTCATGCTGATTCTTGAGAAAAACGCGTACCTGCCGGGGCGTTACGACAGGGCGATTCGGTTCGGTCGCGTCGATGTCGTTGCGCTGCACGATGTATCGTGTGCCCAAGGCAATAAGATAGGGCACAATGGAGCCTCGACTGCCATGCTGCAACATGCGCAAGACTTGCCCCGTCAAACTTCCATTGCGCGCCCCAGACACATACCCGAGCTCACCCCCTACCGGAATGACGTGATTATAGATCATTTCGTTGGCCACACCGTCCGAGCCATAGTAGCCCCAGGTGTAGCGCATCTGATAGTAGTCGTCATTCGGGAAGAGCAAAACCCCATCAGCCGGCCCGACGCGTGCGAGATACTGGCCGAGGTCGTACCAGTAGTGCGGGATGACAAAGCCTGTCGTGCCGGGAGCGCCATACCCACGTCCGACCGAGGCCCCTGTCACGAGCGGGAAGCCTGACAGCAAGAAAATGCCGGCGAGCAAGGTTGTGACACCTACCCGGACCGCTCGGGCCGCTGCCCTCCGGCGCGCCACACGCGCCGCCTGGATCATGAGCCACTCTGCTTGATAGCCGACAAGCAGGGCATACGCGACGAGCAAAATCGACGCGAATTTTGTATTGGGTTCACGGAACAACCAGAAGAGCGGCACATGGTGGAATAGGAAGAGATTGATGGAGCCCCACGGGGTATGCTGACCAGTACACAAAAATAATGTGATGAGCGCGGTAACCGACACGGCCAATGCAAGAGAGCGAGGCATGGATCGATGGAGCAACGCAGAGAAGGCCAATAGCGTCGGGATATAGACGACGGTCAATAGCAAGGGCGTCCTATAGACGGATGAGTACGGGAAATATACATCCCACGCCCACGTTGAACTCAGCCAAAATAAGTTGAGGACACTGGCACGGCCTGAGACAAAGCCCCAGCTATCGACGGTCGCCGCTAGGCCGCCCCCTCCTTGATTCGCTTGGCCATGCAGCCAGAAGTAGGCGTCGGGCAGCCAGTAAGCGTTCGCTAACAAGGCAAGTCCGGCGAGCACGGCAATACGCGCAAAGATCCTGCCTTTTGTCGCCCAGTGGCGCCCCACGACGTAGGCCACGGCGAGAAGCGAAGAAAGGAGCAGGATAGCAAAGGTGGGAGGGTTCGTCCACAGCAACCCACTGCAGCTCGCGATTAAAGCAAATGGTATCAGGTGGCGCAACCGTAAGGGCTCGTTCGCAGCTCGAATGAAAAGTGCAGCAATACCGGGCAGGAAAGCCGCCATAAACATGCCCAAAAAGCCAGGGGGCACGATGACGGTCGCCGGATTGAAGGCGTAAAATAACGCTCCCAGCACGGCAGCTACGCGATGCCCTGGCAAGACGGTGAGGATCAGGAGCATCATGGCCAGGAGCTGCGCCGCGAAAAGGAGCGCATAGAACGTGTGCTGCGCCGCAGCAGGATCAAGCGCGCCGCGCAACAGCCACACGACGATGAGTTGTGGCGCGTTCTGTACAAGGCTGGTCGGGCCGCCGATGCCCGTGAGGTCCCACGAGTAGGGCATACGTGCTATCCAGTTACCGGGGTTGGGGAACAGGCCAGGAAAGTTGTCACCTCCCCCCAGAAGGCGACCGGGCGAGAACCACTGGCTGGTCACCACCAGCGCAACCAGCGGCCCTACCAGCCACAGAAGCCAGCCCCACGACCGTGTTTTCCTCGGAAGGGTCCGCTGGAGGACTGGCAGACCATCAGGCCCCACCGATGCTGCGAGTTGTCGCGCAGCCGGTCGATATGCCTGTTGGCCCAGAGCTATATGCTTCACGTCCTAATCCTTGTCCATAGGCATCCAACGATCACCCTACTTGACCATCGGGATGCCGGTTTGGCGGAACTGATCGAACATAGCGGATCTCCACTGCATGTGGCGCAGGATAGTGTAATCGCCCACGACCCGTGATCGCTGGACCCGTCGCCGCATGGCCCGGATATGGGTCCGGTTGCGTAGCAAATCCCGCCACGCGGGTACATACGCCTCCATGACCGCAACGCGCTGGCCCGAAACGAAGAGTGCGAACACCTCGGCCGCCGTGAGCGCGGCGAACAGCGGCAGCACGACGACCAGGGCCGGCGCCGAGTAATTCTTCAACAGCATCGCGACCTGATTGCGATGCGATAAACGGCGCTTGCTCCGGCGCGTGCTGTAGCGCCCGCCCGCGGCGACGGATGATCCTGCCGTCCCGCCTGCCATATGGAATACGACTGCCGCGGGAGCGGTACCGACGCGGTACCCCTGTAGCCAGGCACGCCAGCATAGATCCGTTTCTTCAAAAAACATGAAATGTCCCGCGTCGAAGCCGCCCAGCGCGCAAAAAACAGCGCGCCGGATAAAGAGGGCGGCGCCATCCGCGTAGAAGACTTTATCCTGGCCGCATGGGAAGCCGAACACGTCGAGGCCGATGCCCATATTCATGAAAACGGACCCGTCGTACGTTTTTATAGACGGAGCAAGGATAGGCACCGATGGGGCGGCGGCGGCGGCGGCGATAAGCGCGGCCAGGGCGTCTGGCGGTAGATGCGTATCATTGTTCAGGAAGAAAAGATGCGTTGCCCGCGACAGTGCTGCGCCCCGATTGTTGCCCTCGGCATATCCCAAGTTCTCTCCCAACTCGACGATCTCAACCTCGGGATAGCCCTCCCGCGTCAGATGCAGCGACTCGTCAGTCGAGCCGTTGTCAACTAGGATTGTTTGGATGTCGTGTAGGGTCTGCATGCGGAGCGAGTCGAAGAGACGCGGCAAGAACCGCGCGCCGTTCCAGTTGACGATGATAACAGATAGGAGCATTGTTGAGGCCGTGTTAGGAGTCATGGATAGAATCTTGTGGCGCTGCTACAGGTTGGGCGTCAGCCGCAGCGGTACGTGGCGCCACGAGTAAGGGACGCCAGCGCGACCGTAGGTAGAGAACCGCATACATCGCGGGCACGTAGACGCACAACAGCGGATGTAAGAACCAGGCAGGGTCACGCAGCTTGCGATATCCCCGGAGCGCGTCGCGCAGCGGTATGATCACTGTTATCATGGTCAATAGTTGTGAAACAAGTGTCCAACGGCTCGCCATCCACACGTGTTGACGCTCATTCTGTTGAGCGTAGAACAGCAGTGCGTTGCGCTCCAGTTTCTTCATAAGATGGCCGATCGAACGCACGTAATCATGGGCCACATCGCGCCGCAGGAAGGCATAGAGATCATGGCCTGCCGCGACGAGCTCAAGGTTCGAATCAACATGGAAGAGCGCCGGCGTCCAATCGGTCTGGAGCAGCAAACTCTTGCGCGTAAGGAAGCCCTGTGAGCCGACTGTCGGCATATTCTCAGGCGTAAAACGCACAAGATAACAGTCGGGGCTCCTCTCAACGAGCGTTCCACCCAAGACCCAATCCACATCAAGGTGAGAGAGATGGTCTTGCTTGCGGAAGTAGTACGCAACGGGGTCTCCGATCCCGTACAGGCTGCAATAGCGGTTCGCTGGTGGATCTAAGGGGTCGTAGGTGAAGCGGGCGGCCTGCACGCCAACCACGTCCAGGCGATCGCGCAGGATCGTTACGGCGCACCGTAGCCAATCAGGGCTGGGCAAGCGGTTGTCTGAGTCGAGCAGGAAGATTAGTTCCGATTGGGCATGTGCAAGGCCAATGCTCTTGCCACGTTCGATGTTTTTGTACCCATTGCGCAAGACCGTCGCGTCGTGGTCCACAGCGACCTGTCGGGTGTCATCGGTCGAGTCATCGTCGATCACGAATACGTGCAACCGCTCATGCGGGTACTCCTGTGCGCGGATATTGTGCAGACACCGCGCCAAATCGTGCGCTGCATTGTAGGCCGGAATGATGATGGTGACATCGGGCCATTGCTCTAGCCCGTCTTGCACGTGCGGCGGCGCATCAACATCAGTGTTCACGGCGATAAAACTGCCTTGACAGCCTCCCAAGCCGCGCGGGCCGTGCGCTGCCAATTGAGGTCCCTGGCGACGATCCACGCTTGCTCACGTAACCGACTGTACAGGACAGGGTCGGCATGTAGGGATACGATAGCGCGCGCGAGCGTGGCTGGAGTATTAGGGCGGCATACAAGACCTGTTTCACCATCGCGCGTGGAGTCGCGCAGGCCGGGCACATCGTAGACAACTGCCGGCGTTCCCAGCAGATTCGCCTCCGTCACCACCAATCCCCAACCCTCCCGAACAGACGTCATAACGAAGGTGTGGGCCTGTGCCAGGAGTTGGCTCTTGGTCTCATCGTCGACATGTCCCCAGAATGTGACGTATTTGTCGAGGGCATGTGCCACGATCAAACGATTCAGCATACGGCGATACGCTTCGTCACACGAGCCGATAATCCACAAGCGTGCGCCATCCGTTCCCGCGCATCCACTACGATGGATAAGCGCAAGCGCCCGGATGATGTGATCCACGCGTTTAGACGGGACCACGCGCCCCGTGAAAGCAAGCGTCAGCACAGGCTCTTTCGAGTCTAGAGATGGTAGGGCCTTTGGAGGCCTCGTGTCGACCGCCATGGGAATAACGTGGCATGGCCCACGTAAACCAATACGGCGGAGGCTATCCTGCGTTGAGGTGGAGATCGTTATGATGGGCGTCCGACGGTAGGCCTGCAGGTAGAGCGGTTCCGCCACATAGCCTGCCGCACTTAGAGGGAATGGAGCTTCGTAACGCCAGACCTCGCGCGCGAGTTGGTTGCTATACATGACGACTGGTTCATGGGCATATAACGGTGCAAAGAAGGGGATCGTGTTGACCTCATCGATGATGGCATCGCACTGCCCCCGAAAATGCGCCCTGTAATAGCGATAGGCCTCCCAATGGACGGTATGCTGGTGGCCACGCCGGATCACGCGCACCCCATCAATGGTCTCCTCGGGTAAAGCGCCATGGTAGGAAGCGCAGAATAGGGTCACCTGGTGACCCCAATCGACCCAATGGCGCGCGATTTCGTGGGTCACCCGCTCTGCGCCACCAGCGCGAGGATTGGTAATGTCGCGCCAATTTAGAATGACGACGTGTCGTTGCCCTAGCGCCTGCGTTTCGCCTGACTGGCTGCCTGTAGTTGGACTTGCCGCTACACCTAGCATTACGATTGCCCGGGCTGCCGCAGTTGCTTGATCTTCGCTTTGAGGCCCGCAGGCACCTTAGTGAAGCGTATAGCCTGTTGGTATTCGCCGATAGCTTCCGCGGTCTTGCCCTCGTTCGCGAGCACATCGCCGATACCTTCGTGCGCCGCCCGAACGTCATCGCCGCGCTGCACCAAAGTGAGCGCTTTCCTGTACAACTCGATCGCGGATGTGTAGTGGTCAGCCCCCGCGTCGCGATGAATATCACCGGACTGGACGTACAAGTGCGCGTTGCCCGGCTGCAAAGTAATGGCCGTGTGTATGGCCATAAAGGCCGCGTCATAGTCGCCCTGGCCAGCGTACACATTTGTCAAGGCGGAGTAAACAGACGCCTGCAATGTCTTGTACGAAGCGACGGAGATAGCTTTCTTGTAGTCGTTATAGGCGTCGGTGTACTGCCGCGCCGTCAGGTAAATATTGCCGCGCTCCTCGTAGAAAATGGGAGTATTGGGAGAGAGGTCGATCGCCTTACTCTCAGCCTTGATGGCATCGGCAAAATTACCGTAACCACTAAATTCCTGAGCAATGCTGCGATATGTTTCTACGACGGGCGGAGCGAGTTGGAGCGCGGTATTGTAGTCAAGGGTAGCCTGACCATTCATGCCAAGGCTAACTTCGGCCCCTGCTCGCTGGTAGTAGAGAAAAAAGTTTCTGGGGTCGACCGAAATGGCCTTGTTGTACTCGGTAATGGCGGCATTAGGGGACCCCTGCCCCTGGTAACAACCAGCAAGGCCCAAGTAAGCGTTGACATATTGGCTGTTCCCGCGGATGGCCTTCAGGTATAGCGGTATAGCGCGATCGCAGTGGCCCGCGTTCTGCAACGTTTGAGCAGCCAGGTAATCCTTACCCGGGCTGTTCAGCGAACTACTTGTCGACGTGGCCCCCGGAGCCGCATTGCTGGAGGTATCCAGGCTACACCCCGTCACAGTCACCGCGACACCAAGCAACGCGAGAAAAGTGATACCAGCGGACGCGCGATGGCGTCGCGCTCGGCTGGGCGTCCGCGCGAATACGCGACACGCCAATACATCGCGGCTAGCCCTGGAGGGCAGCTCTTTGTTTGTCTTCATGTCTCTTTCTCACTACAATACTACGCACAATTTGCGTTACCACACCGATGCATAAAAAGTAATACGCCCACACGGCCACGACATCGGCGGCGACACCAGTGTTGTACAGGCCCGCATTGGAAAGATAATAATTGACAAGCGTCGACTGCTGGAGCCAGGCCTCGCGGTTGGCAATGAGCAAGAGCGGACACGCCGCGATGGCAAGTAAGCCAACCGCGATACTAAGGCGCCCATCGATTAACCCAATGACCGACGCGGCCAGTAAACCCAAGAAGAAGGCCGCGCCACCGTCCCAGTGCAGTAACGCCACGCTCATGACGACAACGACGACGACTAATTTCACCACGGGCCTGCCCCAGCGACGCATGGAGTTGTCTGGCGCGTCCGGCCGAATCACTGTGCGTCGTTCAACATTAAGGCCCGATTGGTTATGCCCCGGCTTGCGTGCGGTCGAAGGCTGTTCTACATGCTGGCGCGCCATCTATCCTCTGCGGACTTATCCACACTGATACTATCGCTAACTACCGCATCAGACTCAGATCGTAGCCAGGTACGGATCAAAGTATAGCAACTTCCTACCAAACGAGTCGGCCGGCTCAGGAGCCAGAGGAGGACGTTGCGCGCGATTCGCTGTTCATCGGCCCCCACAGCGGATGCCAATTCCGCCTCCGTCAACGCGGAGAGAGCGTCGAGGGCCATGGGGACGTGACGGTAATCATAGTAGTGCAAAACGTTTTTGCGGTAAAAGATGGCCGCCGTTTCCCACAAGATACTCATAATAGCGCGCCTATTGATCGTACTGCCGAAACGTTGCCCAATGGACACGGGAGCCTCGACGACGCGCGAGAATCCGAGATGGTGCGCGACGACGAGCAACTCAAGATCAAAGGCGTAGCGCTTCACGACGATACGCGGCAGCACCGCGGTCACGACCTCGCGCCGAAAAAGTTTTAGCCCGACTTGTGTATCACGCACCTGTAGATTGAAAAACACGCGCAACAGGGCCTGATAGGTCGCGCTGTAGATTCGGCGCACCAGCGGATAGACCACCTGCGAGTCGGGATGGCGCTTCGAGCCGACGACAACGTCGGCGCCGGTATTGCGCGCGATTTGCAGGTAGAGAGCAATCAGCGACGGATCGATATCGCCATCCCCATCGATGAAAGTAACAATCTCCCCACGGGACCGCGCCATGCCATAGCGCAGGGCGAAGCCCTTACCCATATTGCGCGTATAGTGGTACACCCGCACATGTGGCGCCTCAAGTCGGCTCGCCTCGTCGTGGGTATTGTCAACGTTGCCATCGGACACGACGATGATTTCGTAGGGTTCGCCAATAGCCGTCAAAGCGCAATCAAGTGCGACGAGATTGTCGTAGATGCGCGCGCCATCGCGGTACGTGGGGACGATGATGGACAGGGTTGGCGGGAGGCTGGCTGAAGCTGTTCCCGTCATGCACACTCTACCTTACTCTTGGCGGGGGATGCCACCAATGATTTTAACATACTCTCGCGCTCCCGGCGTTGAACTTTTGCACACTGCTCTCTGTTACACTACCACCTGTATGGAATCGAGAAAACAGCCTTTACGCATCCTCGCGCTGACCCACTGCCCCCCTGAGGAACCATGTACTTTCGCGCGTATTTACACTCCGTTGCGCGCGCTTGAAGCCATGGGAGAGGTTGAATACACCCTGGAGCCGATCTGGCCCTGGCGCGCCGCTGCCTTCCAGCGCTTCCTGCGTGATCTCCCTAACTGGGACATCGTCTGGGTGGCGCGCCCGCGCCACTATCTGATGTTACCTTTGATGCGGGAGGCGCGGCGGGTCGGTACGCCGGTGCTGGTCGACATCGACGACTGGCTGCTCGAAGAACCCGACAGCTTCGACGCGCTGCAGTGGGTAGGTACGCGCACCAGCCAGGACACGACGCGACGGTCGATCCTGGCCGCAGACGCCGTCACGGCCTCGACGCCCATCATCGCGGAACGCTGCGCCGCGCTAGGGGTACGCGCCCACGTCGTGCCCAACGCCGTCGACTGCCGCCAGTTTACGCGCCTGTCGCGAGACCACGGCATTCTGACGATCGCCTTCTGCGGCACGATCGCCCATCGCGACGACGTGCCGTTGATAGCGCCGGCCCTGCGGCAGTTACTGCACACACATGCCGGACAGGTGCGCGTCGTAACGGTCGCCTGCCCGATCCCCGACTTGCAGGGAATGGACGCGTATACCCACCATGCCTTCGTGCCCGCGACGGACTATCCGCGCCTGCTCTCCGAGCTGCGCATCGACATTGGGCTCGCGCCGCTCTACGACACCAGCTTCAATCGCGCCAGGTCGGACATCAAGTATCTCGAATATTCAGCCACGGGCGCGGCGACGATCGCGTCGCCTGTCGTGGCGTATCGAGACACTGTCCAGGAGGACCGCGGCGTGCTTGTGCACGAGAACACGGCCGAGGCCTGGGCGGAAGCGATCCTGCGCCTCGTCGACGATGCGCCGCTACAGCGTCGACGAGCAAACAACGCGTATGAGTGGGTGCGCGGGGAAAGGTCCATTGAGGCGACGGCCCACACCTGGCTTGCTCTCTTTCGCCACTATGCCGATGAATTCGGGACGCGGGGTCGCTCCAAGATAGGGCAGGATGACCCAGGGCGCTTAGAGCGCGTGCTGGAGCACATCATCCTGCGTCAGGCCCCCTACTACGGCGGCGCCCTCCCGTCGCTCCTGGCGCGGAGACTGCTACACAAAGTGCGCGAGCGGGCGGCCGGGGACTAGGCCTACCTATCCTGAGCGCGATACTCGATGGTAGACATCCAGGATGGTGCGAGCCGTGGCTTCCCATGAAAAAGTGGCTGCTCGTTGCAGGCCTCGCGCCGAGAGGCGTTCTTGAAGAGCGTTGTCATCCAGGACGGCGCGCATGGCGCGGGCCAGTTCCTCGACGTCGAGCGGGTCGATCGTGAGCGCCGCATCGCCGACGACCTCCGGGAGCGCGGAAGTATTCGAGGTGATCGTCGGCGTGCCGCAGGCCATGGCCTCGAGTGGCGGGATACCGAAGCCCTCGAAGAGCGACGGGTACACGAACAAGCCGGCCGCGTTGTACAGCGCCACCAAATCCTCATCTGGCACGTAGTCGGTAAAAACAAGCTCATCGGCGTAGCCCGAGTCCCGCGCCGCGGCGAAGATATCATCGTAGAGCCAACCCTTGCGTCCGACCAGGACGAGCTTGTGGCGGGTCGCATCGGCCTGCCGCAATCGCACGTACGCCTGGATCAGGGTGACCAGATTCTTGCGTGGCTGCAAATTGCCCACGCAGAGGATGTAGTGCTCGCCCGTCCCGTAGCGGTCCCGTACCTCCGCCAGTCTGCCCGCATCATGCAACGGGCGAAACACGGGGTCGGCCGCGCAGTGAGTGACGACGACCCGGTCGGGTGGCACGCAATAGCGCCGCACGATGTTATCCTTGGAGAACTCGGACAGGGTCAATACGACGGCGGCGCGCCGCGCCGTGGGGCCGACGAAAGCCCGCATATGCAGGAGGTCGGCGTGCGTAAACCACTGGGGATAGCGCTCGTAGGAGATGTCGTGGATGCTGACCACGACAGGCACTATAGAAAATGGGGGGCTAGCGTACTGCGTATGGATCACGTCGATATGCTCGCGCGCCGCTCTCAGAGGAATTGCGACTGGCGTGCGCCTGAACAGTTTGTGCGGCACGACCACGCGGCGCATGCGCTCCGTGCCGGGGATACGCAGGTCTGGTAGCGGTCGGGCAAAATAGAGCGTGTAGTCGCCACCCGGGTCGACCGCCGCCAGCCCGCGGATGACATTGCGCATATACGTCTCGTCGCCCCCGCCCTGTGTGCCGAGCGCCTGGGCATCAATGGCAACCTTCATACCTGATTATTGCCTTTTGCGGTCATAGACGCTTTCGTAGACCCCTTTTGTTATCCGCGCTGTATTCTCCCACGAGAAAGTGGTGATGCGTTCGAGGCCCCGTGTAGAGAGGCGCTCCTGCAGGGCGGTATCGCCCAGCACCATGGTCATCGTCGTGGCCAGCATCTCAATGTCACGCGGGTTAACGGTGAGAGCAGCATCGCCGACGACTTCAGGCAAAGACGACGCGTTGGAGGTCACGACCGGGGTGCCGCAAGCCATGGCTTCGAGCGGTGGTAGCCCAAATCCCTCGAAGATTGACGGGTAGACGAAGAGATCGGCTGCGTTGTAGAGAGCGACAAGATCATCGTCAGGCACGAATCCCGTAAAGATGAACTCGTCGGCGTAGCCCGAATCGCGCGCGACGGCAAAAATATCGTCAGAGAGCCAGGACTTACGCCCCACGAGCACAAGCTTGTGTCGCACGGCATTAGCCCGGCGCAGCCGTACATAAGCCTCAACTAGTGTCACCAAGTTTTTACGCGGTTGCAAATCACCGACGTAGAGAATGAACTGTTCCCCCGTTTCGTATCGCTCGCGTATCGCTGCAAGATATCCCAACTCGCGCATAGGGCGAAACATCTCGCTGACGGCGAGATGCGCTACCGTTACCTTATCGGGGGGTACGCGGTAGCGCCGGATTATATCCTGTCGCGAGAATTCGGAGTCAGTCAGCACTGCATCAGCACGGCGGATCGTGAGCGGAACGCGTACGCGCAGTTTTAGCAAGATGTCGCGAGGAAAGTACTGTGGATATCGCTCGTAGGCCAGATCATGCACCGTGACCACAATCCGCGCCGGGAAAAGCAGTGGGGCTGCTGTCTGTACGTGAACCACATCGATCCGTTCACGAATAAGTGCCAGCGGCGCTGAACCAGCCGGTACCATTACCTCAGTAAAGTTCAGGCCATGAGACCAGAAAGGGATGGGAATATGTAGGTAGCGGGGCGGCACCACGACGCGACGCATTCGCTCACCACCAAGGATCACATCCCCCTCTAATGGGGTGTTGGTGAAAAGAACGTAATCCCCATCCGGATCAATCTTCGCCAGCGCTTGGATCATGTTATGGATATAAACATCCATGCCAGCACCCAAGGGATAAGCGTTGATACCAACCTTCATACGGTAGTATATCGGCGACAGGCCTGCTGTGCCGTCCTTTCAAGCGTTTACGAATGTTTAGCGCACGTCAGCGCTACCACCGGCACCACCGTCAGATAGTCGCCCAACCGGTTCCAGCCTCGCCAATCCTTCCCCCGTCTTTTGGCGCCGTCTGATGTCTGCATGAGGACTTCTTAGTCATCCACACTGCTTAATCACTAGAAACCGCGTGGATGGAGCACACGCTAGCAAGTTTAGAGAAAGCGGTTACCTTGTAGACAGCGATCGTCTTGCGTAGAGTAGTTGCACGTCTGGACTCGACGTATTGCCGATTTGGAGCACCTGTGAAAACCCGTGGCCATCCAGGAACATGCCCACCTGATCAAGAAGATCTCGCGAATGACATTCGAGCACGATTCGTTCCACCAGTTCCAGTGTTCGCGCGGCCCCGCGCAAAACCCCGACCTCTGCCCCTTCCACATCAATCTTAAGAAGATCAATGCGCGCTACGTCTAAAGATGGGACGATGCGGTCGAGGGATGTAATCTTGACGGGAGGTGTATGGCCAGAATTAGAACTGTCGACGGGCATGACACACCCCATAGTAGTCCATTTGGAATCGGGCACCAACATAGTGCCCGAACCGGGTGCTGAGCCAACAGCGTAATTAAGGATGCTTACCTGACTAGTTAACTCGTTCGCGACGATTGCCTTAGACAAACGGCGATAGCAGTCAGGATTCGGCTCAAAGGCGAATACGTGGGCACCGCGGCGCGCTTGTTGAATAGTAAACAGGCCTACGTTAGCCCCAAGATCGAAGACTGTCCAACCGATCTTAGAAATAAAGTCGGCTTCCCGATCATATACCTTTTCACCGTAGAACTCTTCAAAGATACCGATCTCCCCGCTCTGAAGCCCGATAATATACTTTGTTCCATGCAAATATACTGTCGTGTCCTCCCGGAAAAATTTATCGGAGATATGGTAGGCGACGGCTGACTTAAGAATGAAACGCGCGATGCTTGCTCTTTCCAACGGGTTCTTGGATAACCGATATAAGCGTGACACTTGCTGGAACTCATCCCGTACAGCTTGAAGGGTTACCATATATTGTTATTCCTCCGGTTATAATGCATGAGGCATGGCTCAAATACGGCCCGCTCTACTTGACAATCTAGCGAGTGCCCTAGGCTTAAGCTGTCAAGTACTGCTGGACCAAGTCTTAAGGCAGTGCGCAGATTAACCCTCCCAACGCGCTGCCCGGCGGTAGACATCCACGATGGTACGCGCGGCGGCATCCCAAGAAAAGGCGGAGGCGCGATCAAGTCCGCGCGCCGAGAGTCGGGCGCGCAGTGCGTGATCATCCAGCACGGCGGCCATCGCCCGCGCCATCCCCTCGACGTCGAGCGGGTCGACCAGCAACGCAGCATCACCGACCACCTCGGGAATCGAGGACGTGTTCGTGGTCACGACCGGGGTACCGCAGGCCATCGCCTCGAGCGGCGGCGCGCCGAAGCCCTCGAAGAGCGACGGATACACGAAGAGTTCGGCCGCGTTGTAGAGCGCCACGAGGTCGTCGTCGGGGACAAACCCCGTGAAGACGAGATCATCTATATAACCCGAGTCGCGCGCGGCGGCAAAAATGTCGTCGTACAGCCAGGATTTACCGCCCACGAGCACGAGCTTGTGGCGCGTGGCGTCCGCCTGACGCAGCCGCACGTAGGCGTTGATAAGAGTTACAAGGTTCTTGCGCGGCTGTAGATTGCCCACGCATAGGATGAACTGTTCACCCGTCCCATATCGTTCGCGCGCGGCTGAAAACTGTGCTGGGTCGTGGATGGGATGGAACACGGGATCGGCGCTCCCGTGCGCCACCACGACCTTTTCCTGAGCCACACAGTAGCGCCGGATGATGTCTTGACGTGAGAACTCTGAAACGGTCAGCACGGTGGCGGCGTGGCGGATCGTCAGCGGCACTAGGGCGCGCAGTTGCGTGATGGCTTCGGGCGCGAAAAAGTGGGGGTAGCGCTCATAGGAGATGTCGTGGACGGTGACGACGATGCGTGCAGAGCAAATCGGCGGAGCGATGTACTGTACGTGGACCACGTCGATCCGCTCACGGGCCAGAGCCAACGGAAACGTGATGGGCATGCGAATCAAAGGATTGTACGGCTCGACAACGACGCGGCGCATGCGCTCAGCCCCAAGGATCGGCTCTAAGGGGAGCGGTTGGCCCAAAAAGAGGGTGTAGTCCCCATCCGGGTCCATGGCGCCCACCGAGCGGATAACGTTGCGGACGTAATTTTTATCGCCGCCAACCTCTGTGCCAAGCACGTGTGCGTTGATGCCGACTTTCACGTAGCATTGACTCCAAGCTGGATAGCTATTAACCTTTGGTGCTAGTTGAAAACACCATTTTCGTTGCGTCCTTGCTACTAATACCTGGCAAAAGTTGCGCGGATGGTTAACGAGTGGCTGAA
>JAABUH010001225.1_pt1 | contig 30305 bp, 30 predicted proteins | sample 5559121 | NCBI WGS metagenome assembly JAABUH01 (sample SAMN10711871, study PRJNA513364) | rock metagenome | isolation source: Antarctica rocks | place: Antarctica: Victoria Land, Battleship Promontory nord | collected 2015-12-28
TCACGCCCTCGGCCGATCGGAACCGCTAGGCTGCGCCCGTTGCCGGGTGTGCACGCGCGGCCCGTCAACCCGGTGGTCTCCCGGGGGCCTTACCCGCTCTATGGCGGTGGGACGCGTCATCTTGGGGGGGGCTTCGCGCTTAGATGCCGTCAGCGCTTCTCCCCACCGGACGTGGCTACCGGGCCGTGCCCCTGGCGGGACAGCCCGCGCACCAGCGGTCCGTCCCCCCCGGTCCTCTCGTACTGGGGGGGGATCCCCTCACGCCTCCAGACGCCCACGACGGATAGAGACCGAACTGTCTCACGACGTTCTGAACCCAGCTCGCGTACCGCTTTAATGGGCGAACAGCCCAACCCTTGGGACCGACTCCAGCCCCAGGATGCGACGAGCCGACATCGAGGTGCCAAACCCTCCCGTCGATGTGAACTCTTGGGGAGGATCAGCCTGTTATCCCCGGGGTAGCTTTTATCCGTTAAGCCATGGCCCGCCCACGCGGCGCCATAGGATCACTAGACCCGCCTTTCGGCCCTGCGCGGCCCGTCCGCCTTGCAGTCAAGCTTGCTTGCGCTCTTGCACGCCACGGGTGATGTCCCTCCACCCTGAGCAAACCCTTGGGCGCCTCCGTTACTCTTTGGGAGGCGACCGCCCCAGTCAAACTGCCCCCCTGGCACGGTTCCCTGACCCGCTTCAGGGTCCAGGGTGAGATGCAAACACTAGCACGAGTGGTATTTCACCGCCGGCTCCCCACCCCCTGACGAGCGTGGCTCTTCGCCTCCCACCTATGCTACACATGCCCGCGCCTACATCAATGCCAGGCTGCAGTAAAGCTCCACGGGGTCTTTTTGTCCTGTCGCGGGGTGGCCGCATCTTCACGGCCCCTGCAATTTCGCCGGGCCCCCTGTCGAGACAGCGCTCAAGTCGTTACGCCATTCGTGCGGGTCGGAACTTACCCGACAAGGAATTTCGCTACCTTAGGACCGTTATAGTTACGGCCGCCGTTTACCGGGGCTTCGGCTCACCACTCGCATGGCTCCCCTTAACCTTCCGGCACTGGGCAGGCGTCAGCCCGTATACCGCCGCTCATCGCGTTCGCACGGACCTGTGTTTTTGGTAAACAGTCGCTTGAGCCAATTCTGTGCCGCCTCCTCGCGCTCCACCCGCTCCGGGCTTCACCCTACCGAGGCCCCTCTTCTCCCGAAGTTACGAGGTCAATTTGCCGAGTTCCTTGACAGAGGATCACCCGTTCGCCTTGGCAGTGTCCTGCCAGCCCACCTGCGTCGGTCTGCGGTACGGACGCCAGAACTCCTCGCGCCGGGGCTTTTCTCGGCGGCCCGGGCCAGCATACTCGGGTCCTTGCGGCCCTTGTCCCACCCCTCACGCTCCGGGGACGTTCTCGCCGTCCCCCCGCTACGAGCAGGAACCCCCCCTGTCCAGTTGGGAGGCTATGCGTCCCCTCCGCGGCCCCCCGTTCACTCAAACGGCGCTCTGGCGGTGCAGGAATGTGGACCTGCTCTCCATCGCCTACGCCTTGCGGCCTCGGCTTAGGCCCGACTAACCCTGAGCGGATCATCCTGCCTCAGGAACCCTTGGGCTTGCGGCGTCACCGATTCTCACGGTGATTATCGCTACTCATACCGGCATCCGCACTCGCATCCACTCCACCTGTGCTTCCGCTCAGGCTTCTCCGCCGGATGCGACGCTCCCCTACCATACCCGCCCCGGCCGCTCTCTTGTCTCCAACAAAGCCCCGGACCCGGTATCCATGGCGTCGGCAGCGGGCTTGATCCCCGTTACATTGTCGGCGCGCGACGACTCGACCAGTGAGCTATTACGCACTCTTTCAAGGATGGCTGCTTCTAAGCCAACCTCCTGGTTGTCTGCGCCGTCACACCACCTTGCCAACTTAGCCCGCACTTGGGGGCCTTAGCCGATGGTCTGGGCTGTTGCCCTCTCGACGACGGAGCTTAGCCCCCGCCGTCTCACTCGCCGGGAACTCCCCTGCGTATTCGTGGTTTGGTTGGGTGCGGTAAGCCATAAGCCCCCTGGCCCATCCAGCGCCCTACCCCGCAGGGTCTGACCCGACGGCTGCCCCTAAAGGCATTTCGGGGAGAACCAGCTATCTCTGGGTTCGATTAGCATTTCACCCCTATCCACAACTCATCCCCCTGATTTGCAACTCAGGTGGGTGCGGGCCTCCACGAGGTGTTACCCCCGCTTCACCCTGGTCATGGATAGCTCACCCAGTTTCGGGTCCACACCGCGCGACTCTTTGTGTCCGCCCTCTTCAGACTCGCTCTCGCTCTGGCTGCGCCAGTCCCCTGGCTTAACCCGGCCGCGCGCCGTGACTCGCCGGTTCATTCTTCAATAGGCACGCCATCAGACCGCCCCCCACGCGCACGCGCGTCCGGGGCATGGTCCTCTGACAGCTTGGGGGTATGCGGTTTCAGTGGTCTCTTTCACTCCCCTCCCGGGGTGCTTTTCACCGTTCCCTCGCGGTACTCTGCGCTATCGGTCGACACAGGTATTTAGCCTTGGAGAGTGGTCTCCCCCGCTTCCCACGGACAACCGCGTGTTCCGTGGTACTCGCGCACCCCAGCCACCGCCACCACACGCTTTCGACCACGGGACTCTCACCCTCTCCGGTCGGCCGTTCCAGGCCCTTCGTCTAGCATGTCTGTGTCCGGCGAGGACCCGGCAGAGTCCTCCGCTGACGCCGCACTACCCCGCCCCCGCAACGCCTGCCGGCTTCATGCGCGGGACCGGTTTGGGCTCCTCCGCTTTCGCTCGCCACTACTCGCGGAATCCTTTCTTTTCCTCGGGGTACTTAGATGTTTCAGTTCCCCCGCTTACCTCCCCCACCCTATGTGTTCAGCCGGGGGTACCACGCCATGACGCGTGGTGAGTTGCCTCATTCGGGGATCGACGGCGCTTCGCCTGCCTGCAGCCCACCGTCGCTTTTCGCAGCTTGCCGCGCCCTTCTTCGGCCTGTGTCGCCCAGGCATCCACCGCATACCCGTTCCCGCGTGAGAAGCCTCTCTCACGGTCCAGCAAAATTCAGATCACGCCACCGTGATCCGTTGATTGGTCACAACACCTATTCACCTGGTAACGTGCGAGCGCACGGCCGAGGAACGAGAGAATGGTCTGTGCGCGCTGGCTCCCCCGTGGGGAAGCCGTGTGGCCCTCGATAAGGGCCGTGGTCACCCCCACCCCTCCCCGCGCGGGGGGTAGCGGCGGTGTTCGACCTGGAAGTAGCTCCTCCCCCCCCGCGCCCTCAGCGCCGGCGGGTCCGAGCAGTCTCCCTAGAAAGGAGGTGATCCAGCCGCACCTTCCGGTACGGCTACCTTGTTACGACTTCACCCCAGTCACGCGATTGACCCTCGGCGCGTGCTTAGCGCGACTTCAGGTCCCCCACGCTCCCATGGTGTGACGGGCGGTGTGTACAAGGCCCGGGAACATATTCACCGCGGTGTGCTGACCCGCGGTTACTAGCAACTCCGACTTCACGGGGGCGAGTTGCAGCCCCCGATCCGAACTACGACCGGGTTTGCAGGGATTGGCTCCAGCTTGCGCTCTTGCAGCCCGCTGTCCCGGCCATTGTAGCGTGTGTGTAGCCCAAGGTGTAAGGGCCGTGCCGACTTGACGTCATCCGCGCCTTCCTCCGGGTTGCTCCCGGCAGTCTGCGTAGACACAAATAACTACGCACGCGGGTTGCGCTCGTTGCGGGACTGAACCCAACATCTCACGACACGAGCTGACGACAGCCATGCAACACCTGTCCTCCTGCCCCGAAGGGACGCTCCCTTTCAGGAGCCGTCAGGAACATGTCAATCCTTGGTGAGGTTCTTCGCGTTGCGTCGAATTAAACCACACGCTCCGCTGCTTGTGCGGGCCCCCGTCAATTCCTTTGAGTTTTAGCCTTGCGGCCGTACTCCCCAGGCGGGGTACTTATCGCGTTTGCTGCGACGCCGACGGGGTCGAATCCGCCTACGCCTAGTACCCATCGTTTACGGCCGGGACTACCGGAGTATCTAATTCCGTTCGCTCCCCCGGCTTTCGCGCCTCAGCGTCAAGCACAGCCCAGCAGGCCGCCTTCGCCCCTGGTGTTCCTCCCGATCTCTACGCATTTCACCACTACTTCGGGACTTCCACCTGCCTCTGCTGCCTTCCAGCTCAGCCCATCTCCCCCGTCCTCCCTCCGTTGAGCGGAGGGCTTTCACGAGGGATGCGACCGGCCGCCTACGCGCCCTTTACGCCCAGTGATTCCGGACAACGCTCGCCCCCTACGTATTACCGCGGCTGCTGGCACGTAGTTAGCCGGGGCTTATTCCGGGGGTACCGTCCGTCTCGTCCCCCCTAAAAGCGGTTTACGACCCGAAGGCCTTCCTCCCGCACGCGGCGTCACTCCATCAGGCTTCCGCCCATTGTGAAAATTCCCTAACTGCTGCCTCCCGTAGGAGTCCGGGCCGTGTCTCAGTCCCGGTGTGGCTGATCATCCTCTCAGACCAGCTACGGATCGTCGGCTTGGTGCGCTTCGACCACACCAACTACCTAATCCGCCGCACGCCCCTCCCCTCGCTACTCTCTCTTCCGACAGAGCATTTCCCCACACCCCCCTATGGGCCTGGGCGTATGCGGGCTTACCCCCGGTTTCCCGGGGCTATCCCCCACGAGGGGGTAGGTCGCGTACGTGTTACTCACCCGTCCGCCACTGGAACCTCTCCTTCCGGAAAAGCCCCCGTTCGACTTGCATGTCTTAGGTGCGCCGCCAGCGTTCGTCCTGAGCCAGGATCAAACTCTCCATCACAGATTGCCGGACCCAAAGGCCCGTACCCTGTTTCAAGAGCAGAGTATCGACTGTGCTCGCACGTTTGCGTTTCGAACCAGGGCCGTAGCCCCAACTCGACATTTCTCTCGATCTTCAACTGTAAAAGTGCGTGTCCAGCTGCGACGAGTTTCCCCACCGCAGGGCCTTCATAATATCACTCGCGACGAACTATGTCAAATACAATCTGGTTCGTAGTTCTCACCGGCTTGTTCGGGACATAGCGCGCCCGAGCCAATCGCTCGGGGGAGTGCCGCGGCGCCGGGCGCGACAGACGCGCTCATACACCGCAACTACAAGGGGTACCTTATGTATATCACCGGCGCATCGTCGTGTCAACGTCCATGACTGCGCGCCTGCGCGCGATGTTGTCCATGATCGCCTGCCGATACGTGGGCGTCTTGCCGCGCTTGAGCGAAATGCGGGTCAGTGGCATCGTCGATCCTCCTCACATGTCCATCCGTATGTCGTGCGGGGTCTCCACTCGCCAGCATAGGCAACAGGAGCCCAATCACAAACGGCCAAAGGCCGCGCCGACAGGCCACCAAAGTGGCCTCGCGGCACGTTGACTTACTCCGAACTCTGTCGCTAGCGCAAGGGCCCGAAGAAGGCGCGGATATGCTCCGCCACGAGCGCGGGTTCTTCCAGCGCGATGAAGTGTCCGCCGCGGGGCAACTCGACCCAGCGGCGGATGTCCGCCGCCATGCGCTCCACGTACTCGCGCGGCGGGCGCTCGACCGGCTGCGTCGCGACCTGGATCACGCCCACCGGCGCCTGGATGCGCTCGTCCGGGCCGACAGAGGAGGCGTCGGGGTCCGTGTCCGGGTTACGCCAATGTCCGTCGGCGTAGTACGTGCGGTTCGCGGCGTTGATCGTCTGCGTCACCCAATATACCGTGACGTTGGCAAGCAATTGATCCTTGGTGAAGCTGGCATTCAGGTCCCCGCCCGGCGGCGCCGTCCAGGTGTACCACTTGTCGAGGATCCACGCGGCCAGCCCTGCGGGCGAGTCGTTCAGCCCATACGCCAGCGCCTGCGGTCGGGTCGCCTGGATGTGGTGGTAGCCGCCCTCCACGTCGTTGAAGCGCTCCTGCACCCTCCTGTAGGCGCGCTCGGCGTCGGTGAGCGGGTGGGCGCCCGGCCCCAGGTACGGGCCGGGCATGATCTGCGGCTCGGGCGTGTGGTACCCCACCACGCGGTCGGGGTACGCGAACGTGAGCCGGCTCGACACCGCCGCTCCCACATCGCCCGCGTGCGCCCTATAGCGATCGTAGCCCAGACCCTCCATCAGCCGCGCCCACAACGCGTACCACGGGCCGGGCACGCCTCGTCGCGTGGGCCGGTCGGAGAAGCCGTACCCCGGCAAGCTCGGGACCACCACATCGAACGCATCCGCGGGGTCGCCCCCGTGCGCCCCGGGATCGGTCAGGAGTGGGATCAGGTCGAGCATCTCCACGACAGAACCGGGCCACCCGTGGGTCATCAGGAGCGGCAGCGGGGAAGGGCCGCGGCCACGCTCGTGGATGACATGGACCCCGAAGCCGTCGATATCCACCCGATAGTTAGGGAACTCGTTGATGCGCGCCTCCTGCGCCCGCCAGTCGAAGCCCTCCTGCCAGTACTCCACCAGACCCTTCATGTACCCGAGCGGGATACCGTACCCCCACTCAACATCCTCCACCTCGTCGGGCCAGCGGGTGCGCGCCAGCCGATCGCGCAGGTCGGTGAGTATCCCCTCAGGGACCCTGACCGTGTATGGGCGGATAGCCACCGGCATCTTTCCTCTCCTCGACAGTATGTTATCTCCGGCCGTGGCGGGAAGGATCGAACGGTTGCAACGCCGCCACGAGGATGCCCCCCAGGAGGACGATGGCCGTTGCCGCCGCCAGGGCTGGGCCGAAGGTGTGCGTCCGGCCCGCCACGACCCCCGCGAGGAGCGGCCCCGCGATCTGGCCCAGCCCGTACCCGGCGGTCAACCACCCGATGCTACCGGAGGACCGCCCCGGCGCGATCTGCCCGGCGAGCGTGAGCGTGAGGGCCGAGATGCCGATGAAGGTCCCGCCAAAGAGGACGGCCGAGAGGAGCGCGGGTCCCGGCCCGCCGAGCAGGGGCAAGCCGATCCCGCACGCCTGCGCCGCGTAGGCCAGGGTGAGCGCCCGCGCGTGCCCGATGCGCGCCGCTAACCCGGCCCAGACGACGCCCGACGGCGCCGCGGCCAGCCCGACGACGATCCAGACACTCGGGCCGAACCCGCCCAGCTCTCGCATCCGGTCGACGATCGCCACCAGGAACGTCCCGGTCACGATGTAGCCCGTCCCTTCGAGGAGATATGCCACGAGGAGCAGGGCCAGCGCCGCGCGCGCCCCGCGATCCAGGATCGGCCGCCCCAGCGCCGTCGGCGCGGCCCCGTCGTGGGCCAGCGGGAGCCAGCGCCCGGAGGGGTAAAGCGCCACGGCGGCGAGGAGGGCCAGCGCGAGCCACTCGCCGCGCCACCCCAGCGCGCCGCCCGCGACGCGGACGACCGTCCCCGACAGCGCGATCCCCACGCCGACGCCGCTGAAGAGCCACCCCGACAGGGACGAGCGTCCCTGCCGGCGCACCGAGCGGCAGGACTGTCCGCAGGTGGACGACGCCCGACGCCAGGACGAAGACCCCGGCGCTGGCCAGCCCCGCGAGGAAGCGGATGGCGCCCCAGGCGGCGCGGCTCGTCGTGCCCGCCATGAGGGCCGTCGTCGCCACCACCGCGAGGAGGGACACCACGAGGACGCGGCCGCGCGCGGCGCGCGGGATGGCCGCGGTCGCGAGCGCGCCGGCGAGATAGCCGGCGTAGTTGGCGGAGGCGAGGAGCCCGGCCTGCTTCGTGTCGAGGTGGGCCACCGCCTCCATAGCCGGCAGGATCGGGGTGTAGGCGAAGCGCCCGATGCCCATCGCCGCGGCCAGGGCCGCGCCACCACCGACCAGGAGGCGTAGGGGCGCGGGTTCCCCTCTCTGCGGTTCATCGGGCGACGCGACCACCGTTGCGCGTCGCCCCGATCGCGGGTGCGCCGCTCCATCCCTCTCCCCACCACCCACCGCCATCCTCCTCGTCCGCGCCGCCCGATGCCCGCACGCTGTCCGGCGTCCCGTGCCGCCGCCGCGGCGCGGCGCGCGGACAACCGCGGAGCGTCGCGGAGGGACGGAGATGCGCTCTGCTCCGCCGTCGTCCCCGCCGCCGTCAGGACGCCCCCGTCGGGGGCCGATCGGATCGGGCGGGAGCGCTCTCGCCCCCGTGACAATGGCGCATACCCCGCGCCGCCGGCCCGCTTGTGTCGAGCGGGTCTCACCTCCACCAGCATAGGCCACGGGAATGCATCGGGGAACGGCCAAAGGCCGCGCCGCTAGCCCGCCAAAGTGTCCATACGGGCGCGGATTCACCGCGCGGCGGCGATGCGGCGAGACGGGCGAGAGACGCCCGAGCGTTGGCGGCGACGCGGGTGAGCATATGGTCGGGACAGGTGGTGACTGACCGCGGGCTGGCACTTTTGGCCCTACTTATCGGGGGTGGACGATGCACGCCCTACCTTGAGCGCTGTTCCCGGCGACAGGCGCGCCTCAAGTGGTCGCGCCTTTTGCCCCCCAAGTGACTCTTCCGGGCCGTCCACCCACTCCTGTAGCATGTCTGTAGGATACGGCGGATAGTGGGCAGACGAGGAGAGATCACGGTGAGCGGTGTCAATGCCGACGAGGACGAGAAGGATGGGGAGCGGGATGGCCGCGCCGATTTCGATTTCTTCCTGGGTTGGTGGACGGTCCACAACCGGCGGCTGACGCAGCAGCTACAGGGGTCGCATGCGTGGGAGGAGTTCGCGGGCACGTCGGTGGCCCGGCAGGTCCTGGGCGGCCTGGGCAACATCGACGAGATAACGCTGGAGCGGGCGTCGGGACGCCAGGAGGGCCTGACCTTGCGCCTCTACGACCCGACCGCGCGGCAGTGGAGCCTCTATTGGGCCGGCGCGGATGGGCTCTTGCAGATCCCGATGGTCGGCGAGTTCGAGGGTGGGCGCGGGACGTTCTTCGGGCAGGAAACGTTCGCGGGCACGCGCATCGTCAGCCGGTTCATCTGGTCCGACATCACGGACACGTCGTGCCGGTGGGAGCAGGCGTTCTCGGCGGACGGGGGAACGACGTGGGAGACCAACTGGGTCATGGCGTTCGTCCGTCGCACATCATGAGGAGTTTGCCTGCTATGCCTACCCCACCTCACCACGAGCTCCGGCGCGCGGATCACGCCATCGTCGACGCGGAGGCGCTCGTCAGCCTCCTGCGCGCCGCGCGGGTCGGGCGGGTCGGCGTGATCGCCGCCGGCGAGCCCTACGTCGTCCCCATGAATTTCGCCTACGAGAGTACGGGCGCGGGGACGCCCGCGCGAATCATCATACATGGGGCGAGCCAGGGCCGCCTGATCGAGGCCCTGGCCCGCGATGGACGCGTGTGTTTCGAGGTCGACGAACTGCTGGCCACGCTCCCGGACCCGGTGTTGTGCGCGTATCCACGCGACCTCCTTTGCACGTTTCATGCAGGTCGCCGTTCAAGATCCGCACGTTGTCTCGCACATCACGGCAGGACAGCGCGCGTCCGTCGTCGTCGCCTATGCTTCTCTATCTCATCGCCGCGCATCGGTCAGGGAATGAGCGCATGTCGTCGCCGTCATGATTGCACGGCCGCGTCCGGCATCCCGAGCAGCGTGGGATAGCGTTGATAGAATTCAGCCTTCAACAGGCCGAAGATATGCACGTCCTGCCGCGCGCCATTGTGCGTTTCATGCTGGCGCAGGACGCCCTCGCGCCGGAAGCCCACCCGCTCCATCAGCCGCTGTGAGCGGAGATTGAACCCATAGACCTCCGCGTAGAGGCGCTCGAGGTTGAGCGCCGTGAACGCATAGTCGGCCAGGATGCGTAGCGCGGTCCGCCCGACTCCCCGGCCCCATGTCGCCTTGTCCCCGAGCACGATGGCGACGGCGGCGCGCCGCTCGACGCGATCGATGAGCGCGAGCTGCGCGTACCCGGCCAGGCGCCCCTCGCGCTCGACCCCGAGCACGACGAGGTCGTCCTCCGGCTCCCTGATCCGCCGCTCGTGCTTCTCGTGGAAGGCGTCGCGCGAGCGCGGGCGCCCCCACCCGGCGAGCACGTTCAGCTCGATATCGACGGACCAGGCATACAGCGTATCGATGTCCGACACCTCAAGCGGACGGAGTACGACACCGTCGAGCGCGAACACGACTCCCTCCTTGTATGGACATAGCTGCCGTCGACGGATTGGTAGGCGGTGGGCTGCTCTCGACCCTCGGGCACGGCCCCATCAGGCGAGGGCAACCTCGCGCGTGCCGGACACGATCGCCCGGCCGCCGACGCGCACCGCGCCGATGCGCTCGCCGTCCCGGTCGAGCTCGGCGATCAGGACGCTGGGCGAGGGCCGCGGCATTAGGTACCCCTGCTCGATCAGCAGCGTATCCTTGCGCACGCCGAGGTGGTCGTGGAGATAGCAGGCCAACGCCCCCGCCGCCATGCCCGTTGCCGCCTCCTCCGGGATGCCGTAGAGCGGCGCGAACATGCGCGCCCCCGCGTCGCGGCCGGGCACGCGCGTCTCGGGCGAGAAGACGTAGTATTCGACCAGGTCGAGCGCCGCGCTGAGGCGCTCGACGGCCGCGACATCTGGTTCGACGCCCCGCACGGTCGCGGCGTCGCGCAGGGGGACCATCAGACCGTTCGCGCCCGTGCTGACCACCATCGGCCCGTAGCCGGGCAGCAGGTCCGCCGTCTCTAGGCCGAGCGAGGCGAGCACGGCCGTGCGCTCGACCCCTCCCGCCCCCGGGTCCAGCGGCGTGTAGCGGGGCGCGCTCTGCGCCATGAACGCCAGTTCCCCCTTCAGGATGATGTCGCGCACGCCGTCGATCGTCTCCTTCGAGCTATGGGAACCGGTGATGAGGCCGTGCTGGGCCAGATAGCCGAACGCGGCGATGGTGGCGTGGCCGCAGTGCGCGACCTGGCGCGTCGGCGTGAAGAACTCCAGGCGAACAGCGGCGACCGATGACGGCGACACGAAGGCCGTCTCCGAGAGGCCGACCGCGCGGGCGATGGCCTGCCTGGTCGCCCGGTCGTACGACTCGGCGTCGAGGACGAGGCCGGCAGGTTGCCCCCCACGTCTCCGTCGACGAACGCGTTCACGATCTGCACGGTCACGGTCGGCATCGCATCGCGTCTTTCTTTCGCGCGCGCTCGGGCGACGCTGGTAGAGGGCTTTCGTGGCTGACGTTTTCGGCCCGCGCCCATGTCCTGGTGTTGCGGACTCGCCGGCCGTGGGGACGGATGGCCTACGCCGAGGCGCGGCGCGCGGCCATCTCCTGCACGGTGGTCCAGGTCGACCCGCCGTCATCGGACGCCACATACCGCCAACGGAACCCTGTCGGGGCGATGTCGGAGAAGATCCATCGCTCCAGGCGGTCCGCGCCGAAGCGGCCGTCGAGCACGATCTCGTCGCCCACCTGTCGGGCGATGAACGGCTTGACGGCGCCCCTGGCCGGACCGATCCATGTGGACCGCCACGCGTCGATCGCCGGTTCGAAGATGCGCACCGTGACGCCGTATTCGCCGCTCTCCGTCGCGCCCCGTAGCGAGCGGCGCGGGGCGATCCACACGTCCATGACGGCTCGCCCCTCCAACGCCCACCCGAAGTGCCACTCGCCGGGCACCCGCGTCGCCGTGCCGTCCGATCCGTAATTCGTGATGTCGACCTCCCAGGCGCCGACGAACTGGCCGAAGATCATGAGGCGGTCGGCCAGGTCCGGGTGCGGACCAGACGCGCGCAGGGCGTCGATCATCGTGTCGGTCTCCATCCGGTCTCCCTCCCCCTTGTCCGGTCGCCGGCCGATGCGCAGCTCGGGCTGCGCCCCCATGTCCTCCGGCGGCGCCGACACATAAATCGTCGCGCTCAGGCCGCGCGCCTGTCCCTCGGATCGGGCAACGTGACGCGACACCAGCAGTATATGCGCCGCTATATGCCAGCTTGCGCGTCATGTTTCCGGCGAAGGGGGCGGCGCCCACGCCGCTTTCAGTTGCGCCATGTGATCAGGGACGGACCCGCGCGGTCACCTCGATCTCGATCTTCATGCGCGGATCGGCTAGGCGGCAGGAGAACATCGTCGCGGCCGGCCCCACGTCCGCGAAGGTGTGCCGCAGTACCGGCCAGCACGCCTCGAAGTCGGCCGGCTCCTGCAGGATGTAGCGGACGCGCACGACATCCGCGAAGGAGGCGCCGGCCTGCTCCAGCGCCCAGCCGATGTTGCGCAAGCATTGCTCGGCCTGCGCGACCACGTCGTCCGCGATCGTCATCGCCGTGTAGTCGAACCCGGTCGTCCCCGACACGAAGACCCAGTCGCCGTCCACGACGGCGCGCGAGTAGCCGATCTGCGCCTCGAAGGCGGAGCCAGACGAGATAAGCTGTCTGTTTGCCATGAGACACTCCTTTCAGAGGCCCGCTGTGTTCATCAGCACGACCCGCCACCCGTCGGGGTCCTCGACGGTGATGCCGCGCTCGCGCCAGTAGGGGTTCTCCGGCGGGACGGGCTGATACCCGAGCGTTGCCAGGCGCTCGACCAATGCGGCGACCGCCGTAGCATCCGGCATGTACAGCACGATCAGATTATCGGCACTTGGCGCGCGGCCGGGACTACCATCCTCGTGGCGGGTGAACTCCAGGTGGTAGGCCGTCCCCGGCAGCCCGAGCATGACGCCGTCGTAGCCAGCGTGTCCCCGGAACGACGCGACGACCGGCAGCCCGAGGCCATCGTGATAGAAACGCACCACCTCGTCCAGGTGATCGGTCGGCCGCGCGATCCGTACCTGAGCCACCGGCAGCCCTATCGGCCACCCCTCCACGATCGCGTCGTCCATGCGCTTTCCTCCTCCGGCCCTTGCTCATCGTACTCCCACGGCATCCTCCACAAGGCGGAGCACCTCGTCGGTCGTGACGATGGTCGCGAACTCCCCGTTGAGGTTGGAGAGCGTCATCGCCTGGATGTCCTCCGCGCTGTGGCGCACGCCGTCGGGCCCCACCCGGTCGAAGGTCGCCGTCGCGTCGGACACGAAGTACGTGGCGAACCCGAGGTTGCCCGCCATGCGCGCCGTCGTCTCGACGCAGTGATTCGTGGTCAGGCCCGTGATGACGACGGAGGTGACCCCGCCCCGCCGCAGGCGTTCCTCCAGGTCGGTCCCGATGAACGCGCTGTTGACCGTCTTCTCGATCAGGGGCTCACCCTCCAGGGGCCGCACGATCACCTTGATCCTGCTGCCCGGCGCGGCAGGGTGGAAGGAGGAGCCCGGCGTGCGGTTGAGATGCCGCACGTGGAAGATTGGGCGTCCCGCCTCCCGCCACGCGCCAAGCAAGCGCGCGACATTGGCCTCGGCGTCAGGGTTGTTGCGCGGTCCCCAACGCGGCTCGTCGAAGGCTTCCTGCACGTCGATGATGATCAGCGCCGCACCCATTGCCGAAAAGGTCGTATCCATCTCTACCTCCCGCGCTCCCACGATGACATCGGGGGTGGCGCATGCACATGACCACGTCCGGCCAGCGCCGCTCGACGCCGTGCACGACCATGAGCCCCCAACACCATCCATGATATAGTGCGAAGGGCGGCGCATACAGATAGAAGCGACGGTACATGCGGCGAGTTACCCGAGATCGAAAGGAAAATGCTGGCGATGGCCGTAGATCGAGAGAAGCTCCTGGATGATGTGGGCTGGCGCATCCTCGCCGCGCTCCAGGACAACGGGCGCCTGTCCTTCGCCGAGCTCGGGCGGCGCGTGAACCTGTCGTTGCCGGCCGTGGCCGAGCGGGTCAGGCGGATGGAGGAGGCCGGCATCATCACCGGGTACCACGCGGCCGTGGACATGGGCAAGCTCGGCCTGCCGATCGGCGCATTCATCCGCGTCAGCACGTCGAAAGAGGGGTGCGCGCGGGTCACGGCCCTGGCGGCCGAGCGGCCCGAGATACGGGAGTGCCATCGCGTGACCGGAACCGACTCGTACATCATGAAAGTGGCCGTCGCGTCCATGGCCCACCTGGAAGAGTTGATCGACCGGCTGATGCCCCTGGGCCCGTTCGCGACCTCCATCGTGCTGTCGTCGCCGGTCGTGAAGCGGGTGGTGGATCGCGTGCCCGACGAGGCGGGAGGATAAGTATGGACGACCTCATCACGGCGCTGTTCGACCTCCGGCCCGAGATACGCTACGTGGCGCTCTATCGCGACGGGTCCCTGGCGACGCGGCAGCGACCCGATCTGGCCGACGCGTCGGCCGCCGAGTCGGACCGCTACGAGGAGCTGCTCGTGAACCCGGCGCTGCTCACGCTCGCGCGCCAGCGCGGCGACATCGACGTGGGCGGGCTAGACTACCTCGTCGTGCGCTACGGCGCCGTCTTCCAGCTCGTGATGCCCATCGCCGGCGGCCATGCGTCCATCGCGTTCGACCCGCGGGCCAACCCGATAGAGCACGCGCAGCGGATCGCGGACGTGCTCCGAGGGGCCGGCGCGTCGTAGCCCACCCACGCCGCCGCAGGGGCGCAGGTGGTTGGCAGACGGCTGATTTGTACGTGGTTAGAACGTCTACGCCGGCGGGCGCGATCCTTGCGCCCGGGGCGAGCACGTGCCCTGACGCATGACCATCGCCCCACGGACACCCACTCGATCGATCCGCCGGACGAACCCTAGTCGATGCCGGCGCCCAGCGCGCGGGCGGCGCGGACGAGCGCCGCGTTGCCCGTCGTGCGCGCCCCGTCCGGCTCGTGTAGCGTGTCTTCGAGACCGATGCGCGTGTCCAGGCCGCGGCGGAGCGTATCGGCGAGGAGCACCCAGGTGGCCTCCCCGTCGCCGTGCTGCAGGCGCGGCGCCGTCAGGCCGAGCCTGTCCAGCGCCCGGTGGATGCCATCGACCAGGCCGATCGCGTCGGCGGGGCTGACCGCGACCGGCTCGACCAGGATGCGGGTGACCTGCCCGCCCAATCCAGACGCCGCGAGTCGCTCGGCGTCCTCGACGGTCCAGACGCCGGCCTCGATGCCCACCCCGGCCCGGATCAGCGCCCGCATGACCTCCGTCGCGCCCGGCTCGGACAGGTTGACCGACGCGTAGTCGGGGGCGCGCCAGGGCTGCGCCAAGGCGAGGCGGCGCGCGAAGCCGGGCTCGATCCACGCGCCGGTCGATACGCCGACGGGGACCCCGCACGCGTTACGGACCTGCACGACGACCGCGTCGATGACCTCCGCGTCCAGCCGTTCGCGCCCCTCCGCATCGCGCGGGTGCAGATGGATCGCGCGCGCGCCCGCGGTGACGCAGGCGGCGGCGGCGCGACATCCGAGCCCTCCACCCGTAGCGCGTCCCGGTCCATCAGCGCGTCCGTCAGCGCGACGCCCACCCGGCCGGCCAGGTGGTCGTAGCAGGACCGCGCCAGCCGCAGGGCGTCGGCCTGCTCCCGCCCCCGCAACGACCGGACGGGGATCGGCGGCGCGACCCGCGCGATCTGTTCCAGCACCGTCGCCACCTCCGCCGAGGCGAGGTGGTAGTAGCGATGCCGGCCGCGTCGCTCCACCGCGACCCAGCCGGCGGCGAGCAGCCGGGCGAGGTGGACGCTCGCGGTCGAGGGCGCGACACTGGCGCCCCGCGCCAGTTCGCCCGCGGGCGCCGCCACCCCGCCCAACAGCGCGGCCAGGATCGCCGCGCGCGCCGGGTCGGCCAGCAGCGCGCCGACCGCGCTCAGGTCGACCCCCTGCGCCATGTCCCGCGCCGTCGATGCATGTCCCATGCTCCCAGCGTACGCGATGGATGCTTTGATCGCACGCAAACTATCCGCGCGAGACACTGAAGTTGACCTACCAGGAGGGGACGGATAGAGCCACGGGAAAGGCTGGAACGGGATGGACACGATGACCCAGCAAGCCAGGGCCGCGGCGTTGCGCGCGCTGCACCAGGGGCCGTCCCCGCTGCTCCTGCCGACCGCCTGGGATGTCGTCAGCGCGCGCCTCTTCGAAGAGGCCGGCTGTCGCGCCCTCGGCACGACCAGCGCGGGGATCGCGGCCACACTCGGCTACCCCGACGGCGAGCGTGTGCCCCGCGACGAGCTGCTGGCCGTGGTGGGACGGATCGCGCGCGCCGTCGCGGTCCCTGTGACGGCCGACATCGAGGCCGGGTATGGCGACACGTCGGCGGCGGTGGCCCGGACGGCGCGGGCGGTCATCGCCGCCGGCGCGGTCGGCGTCAACCTGGAGGACGGGACCGGCGACCCTGAGCAACCCCTGACGGACAGCGCGGCCCAGGTGGCGAAGATCCGCACCGTGCGCGAGGTCGCCGCGGCGGCGGGCGTGCCGCTGGTCGTCAACGCGCGCACGGATGTCTACTGGCTGGCGGTTGGCGACGCGCACGGGCGCTTCGCGGCGGCCGTCGAGCGGCTGCGCGCCTACCGGGCGGCGGGGGCCGATTGCCTCTTTGTCCCCGGTGTGGGCGACAGGGAGACCATCGGCCGGCTCGTGCGCGCGGTCGATGGCCCGCTCAACGTGCTCGCCGGAGCCGACACGCCGGCGGTCGCGGAGTTGGGGCGGCTGGGGGTGCGGCGCGTGAGCGTAGGGTCCGCGCCCGTGCGCGCGACGCTGGGACTGGTCCGCCGGATCGCGGACGAACTGCTGGGAGAGGGGACGTACACGCGCATGATGATGGACGCCATCCCCTACGCCGAGGTCAACCAGCTCCTCGCCGGGCGCGCGTAGCCCGCGGGGGTGAGGGGACCAGCGCGCCGTACCGCGCGTTGCACGCGTCCCGCCATTGACGTGAGAAAGGACAACGACACATGACCCTGCGCGATCCGATCGTGGCCGTGACCCACCCCGATCCGTACGCCTATTATGCGGACCTGGTGGCGCGCACACCCCTCTATTGGGACGAGACATCGGGACTGTGGGTCGCCGCGAGCGCCGCCGCCGTGACGGCCGTGCTGACCAGCGAGTGCTGTCGGGTGCGTCCGCCGGCGGAGCCGGTACCCGCGGCGCTGCTCGGCACGCCGGCCGGCGACATCTTCGGGCGCCTCGTGCGCATGAACGACGGCCCCGACCACCGCCCGCTCAAGCGCGCGATCACGACCACGCTCGGCGATATAGACGGTACCCGTGTGGCCGGGAAGAGCCGCGCCTGGGCACGGGTCCTCGCGCGCGAGATCACGCCCGAGGATCAGAGCACCGTGTGGGACTTCGCCTTCCGGTTGCCGGTCTATGTCGTCGCCAGCCTGCTCGGGGCTCCCCGCGACCATTTGCGGCAGACGTCGATATGGATGGGCGAGTTCGCGCGCTGCCTCGCGCCGGCCAGTACCCCGGCGCAGATCAGGCGGGGCGCGGCGGCGGCAACCGGTCTCCTCGACTTGTTCCACCCCCTCTTGGCCACACAGTCGGACGGACGGGCCGATGGACTCCTGGTCACCCTGGCGCGCGAGGCCGCGCGGGTCGGGCGCGACGACCCGGACGCTATTGTCGCGAATGGCATCGGCTTCCTGTTCCAGGCGTATGAGGCGACCGCCGGCTTGATCGGCAACACGCTCGTCGCGTTGGCCGCCGATCGAGCGGCCCGCGACGCGGTCGTGGCCGACCCCGGCCTCTTGCGCGACGTCATCTCGGAGGTCCTGCGCCACGACCCGCCCGTCCAGAACACGCGCCGCTTCCTCGCGCGGGACGCGGTGATCGCGGGACGGGAGATGGCAAGGGGCGACGGTGTGCTCGTCGTGCTCGCCGCCGCCAACCGGGATCCGGCGGCCAATCCGTTCCCTCACCGATTCGACATCGGCAGGAAGGACCGGCAAACCTTCACCTTCGGGCGCGGGGCGCACACCTGCCCGGGCGACACACTCGCCCGGATAATCGTCCAGGCGGGGATCGCGCAGGTGATCGCGTCTGGCGTCGACCTCGCGCGGCTTACCGCGGGGATGACCTACCGGGAGTCCGTCAACGCGCGCATTCCCCTCTTCGCGCGGGCGATGACCACCTGAGGGGAGGAGTCCCGGTCAACCATGAGTCGGAATGGCGGTGCTCGAGTCGACGCGAAAGCCGGCACACGGCGACACGGAGCAAGATCTTGCCGAAACGGCGCACGGATATGGGCGACAGGTGGGCGCTCGTCGGCATAGTATGCGATGGCGATAGGCGAGAGGAGGAGCATCGCATGGACGACCGGATCTGGCCGCATACCCGTGTTACCGGCCTGCTGGGTATCACGTACCCCCTCATCCAGGCCAGGATGGCCGGGGGTGCGACGACACCCGCGCTCGTCGCCGCGGTGTCGAACGCCGGCGGCCTCGGCACGTTGGGCGCGGCCTACCTGTCGCCCGACGCGCTCCGTGAGGCCATGCGCGCGACACGCCGGTTGACCGATCGCTCGTTCGCCGTCAACCTGTTCGTGCCCACGCCGTTCGCCGTCGACCCGCGCCAGATCGCGCGCATGGCCGCCCGGCTGGCCCCCTATCGCGACGCCGTGGGGCTACCCACGCCCACGTCGCCCGTGCCGGACCGCTACGCGGAATCGTTCGACGACCAGGTGGCGGCCGTGCTCGACGAGCGGGCGCCCGTCTTCAGCTTCACCTTCGGCATCCCGGCCCCGGACGTGTTGCGCCGGTTCAAAGAGCGCGGCGTGCCGACCTGCGGCACGGCGACGACGGTGCGCGAGGCGCGGACGCTCGCGGCCGCCGGCGTCGACCTGATCGTCGCGCAGGGCAGCGAGGCGGGTGGCCATCGCGGCGCCTTCCTCGGCCCCGTCGACGACGCGCTCATCGGGACGATGGCCCTGGTCCCGCAGGTCGTTGACGCCGTGCCCGTGCCGGTCGTCGCGGCGGGGGGCATCATGGACGGGCGCGGGGTCGCGGCGGCCCTCGCCCTGGGGGCCGAGGGGGCGCAGTTGGGCACGGCCTTCCTGGCCTGCCCCGAGAGCGCCGCGCCTCCCGCGCACAAGGAGGCGCTCCGGCGCGCCACCGACGAGGACACGCGGCTCACGCGCGCCATCTCGGGGCGGGCCGCGCGCGGCATCGCCAACAGGTTGGGCATGGAACTGGCCGCGCCGGACGACGCGATCCCGCCGTTCCCGATCCAGCACACGCTGACCCACGACATCCGCCAGGCCGCCGCGGCGCAGGGGCGCGCAGAGTTCCTGGCCCTGTGGGCGGGGCAAGCGGCGGCGCTCGCCCACCCGACGCCGGCCGGGACCCTCGTCGCGGACATCGCCGCCGCGACAGCGGCCCTCCTAACACAGCGGCACGCCTCCCGCCGGGGACGATGGGGATGCGTGACGGCCGTGTGCCACCGTGTCACCCACGCGCCCATCTTATAGAATTGAGGGCGAAGGCGTCGGGAGAGTGGCGCGGCTGGTGGCGCGGCTGGTGGTCCGGCCGCCGGCTCACGGACAGCGGGGTGGGGGCGTCAATGCCACAGGACGAGGCGACAGCGGGGGTATGGGACGTGCCGCGTGAGCACGTCGTGCTGTCCAGCGCCGGCCGGCGCTGGCGGGGTGTCGACGCGGCGGAAATCCTCCATCCCCTCGACGATTTCGCGGTCCCCGCCCTCCCGCGCCACATGCTCGTTTTCAACCTCGGGACGCCCATGGGGGCAACCGAGGGGCGCACGGGCCGCGGCGGCCGCCTCGACGGCGGCGGCGTGATGATCCTGCCCGCGGGCAGGCCGCGCGACTGGCACCTGGACCGCGACGGGGAGGTGCGCCACCTGCACCTCTACCTCGACCCCGCGCTCCTCGACGGCGTGGCCGTCGAGGCCGGGTTCTACCCCGACACGGTGGAGATCGTGGAGGCCTTCGGGGTTCGCGACCCGCGCCTCGCCTACGCCGGGGCGGCGCTCCTGGGGGAACTCCGCGCGGGCGGCCCGGGCGGTCGCCTCTACGCCGAGGCGCTGGCCACCGAACTCGCGGTGCACCTCCTGCGGCGCCACTCCTCGATCGGGCGCGCGGCGCCGCGTCGCCCGGCCGGCCTCGCCCCGGCCACGCTCAAGCGCGCCACCGACTACATCGAGGACAACCTCGCCGAGGACCTGGCGTTGGCCGATGTCGCCCGCGCGGCGCACCTGAGCCCGTACCACTTCAGCCGCCTCTTCAAGGTGTCCACGGGCGTCTCCCCGCACCAATACATCATCCGCCGCCGGGTCGAGCGGGCGCGCGTGCTCCTCGCCACCACCGACTGGCCCCTCTCCTTCATCGCGCGGGAGGTGGGGTTCGCCAGCGGGAGCCACCTGGCGCTGCACGTCAAGCGCCTCCTCGGCGCCAGCCCCACAACGTATCGGTGAGACAACGTCCGCGCGCGTGTCGATAAGGCGGACGAGCCCGCCCACGGCCCCGAGGAAGCGCGGGGAACACTCTTCCGCCCCCTGATCGCTGGCCGCGTGGCGCTGGCCGTGGCGATGGGCATCGGGCGCTTCGCCTACACGCCCATCCTGCCGGCCATGCAGCGGGCGGCCCGCCTCGACATCGGGCAGGCCGGCCTCCTCGCCTCCGCCAACTACGCCGGCCTCCTCGCGGGGGCGTTGCTGACCACCGCGGTCGCGCGCGGCACGGCGCGCGACCGCCTCCTCGGGGTGTGCCTCGTCGCGGTCGTGTTGACGACGGGCCTGATGGCCGCCACGACCGCTGTCGTCGCCTGGGGCCTCGTGCGCTTCCTGTTCGGCCTGGCCGCCGCCGGCGTGTTCGTCCTATCGTCGGGGTTGCTACTGGACCTCTTGCGGGTCCGGCGCGCCGCGTCGCTGTCCGGCTGGCTCTACAGCGGCGTCGGCCTGGGGATCGCGACCTCGGGCGCGGTCGTCCATGTCGTGGACGGTGCGCTGGGCTGGCGCGGCGACTGGCTGGCGCTCTGCCTCCTCGCCGCCGCCCTGATCGCCCTGTCCTGGCGCTGGTTGCCCGTCACCCCACCCATGCGCGCGGAGGCCGCGCGGTCCACACCAATGCGCGGGCGCGGAGGGCGGGTCGCGCTCGCCCTGCTCCTGACGGCCTACCTGCTCGAAGGGACGGGCTACATCGTAACTGGAACATTCCTCGTGTCCATCGTCGACGGGATGCCCGGCCTCGGCGACGCCGGGCCGAGCGCGTGGATCGTCGTCGGGCTGGCGGCGGCACCGTCGCCCGTCGTGTGGGCGTGGCTGACCACCCGCGTCGGGTATGCGCCGGCGCTCGCCCTCGCCTACGTGGCGCAGGCGTGCGGATACCCACGAACCAGGTGGGCCGCACCTTGCCCAGCACGCTCCCCACGACGAGCAGCAGGACCCCGACCAGGACGAGGGTGAGTAGCCCGACGTCGAGGTGCCGCCCGTGGGACACCGCGACCATCGCCCCGTAAACAGCGGCCAGGAACGCCGTGGCCGCCAGGCGGATGACGGTGTAGGCCCCCGCGAACTGGGCATAGGTGGCCCGGCCCGGGTCGACGCGCGGCACGAACAACAGGAGCAGGTAGACCCCGAGCGCGGTCAGCGGGAGCGCGAGCAGCCCGTCGGCCTTCCCGCCGTACGCGTCGATGCGCCGGGCCGCGTCCCAGTGCACGGGGATGCGGCCCGGCACGGTCGGCCAGCTCCACCCGGCCAGCAAGCACATCGTCGCCAGCGCCAGCCAGTGCGGCCACTCGGCGCGCCATCTCACACGCATGCCCGCCCCTCCCGTGTCCGTCGCGCGGGGCGGGGGGCGCCGACGCGCAGCAAGGCGAACACGGCCGCGAGCGCCTCCTCGTGCGCCCCGACGTTGAGGCTGTAGACGATGGTCGTGCCCCGGCGCTCCGTGACCACCAGGCCGCTCTCCCTCAGCAGCTTCAGATGGGTGGAGAGCGTCGATTTGGCCAGGGGGAATCGCTCGGCGATCTGGCCGGCCGGGAGGTCGCCCGCGCGCAGCAGCCGCAAGACCTTGCGCCGCGTCGGGTCCGCCAGCGCCCGGAAGATATCGTCCACAACTCGTTCCCTCCCCGTCCCTAGCGGCGCGATACCGGCTAGCCCGCGATGTCGGCGATGTCGGCGATGTCGGCGACGACGGCCGCCGCCACGTGCCCCGGCGCGGCATACTCCGCCGGCGTGCCCGGGCCGGCTTGGCCCATCCCTGGCGCCACGGCGGCACAGAGCGTGGCCGACTCAGGACGCATCGCGACGAGCACGCCCAACAGGATTACCCCGGGATGGACCGGACATGCGGATGGCGTCGATACCGCACCAGGCCCCCCCTCCACGTTATTTCGTTTTCCATCGAAATAATAGCGGGCACAGGTGCCCGTGTCAAGGTTGTGCCGTGTGGGTATCCCGCCGTGACGGAGCGACCGTGAGGGCGGCGCGTATCGTCACGTCTTACTATCTATCACGCATGCTCACCCGTCGCCGCCCCGACTCTCGTCCCGCGCGGTGTCGCCCATGGTCTGGGGGGCGGCGCGGCGTGCGACCATCTCCTGCGCTATTGCCCATGTCGCCCCGCCATCGGTGGATTCCGCAGCTCGCCAGTGAAAGCGCGTCGGTGTGATGCGCGAGAAGATCCAGCGGTCCAGCGCGCCTCCCTCCGCCCCCCGTTCGAGGGTGATCTCATCCCCCGTCCGCCGCGCGATGAAGAGGGCCACGACGCCCCCTGTCGGCCCGACCCAGGTACAACGCCACGCGTCGATGGACGGGTCGAAGAAGCGCACGGTAACGCCATAGACGCCGGCCCCCGCCGTATCCCGCAGCGAGCGACGCGGGACGATGAACACGTCGACGACGGCCCGCCCGTCCAGCGACCATCCGAAGTGCCACTCCCCCGGCATCTCCGTCCTCGTCCCGTCCGGCCCGATCGTCGTGACGTCGACATCCCAGGCGCCGACGAACTGGCCGAAGAGCTCGAGCCGGTCGCCGAGATCCGGGTGCGGCCCGGACGCGCGCAAGGCATCGATCATCGCGTCGAGATCCATCCGTTTCTCTCTCCCCTCGCCCTGTCATCGCTCCGTACCGCTCCAACCATGCGCGCCTATCCACGGACCGCGGGAGCGTGGGGTGCGGTGCGGCCCGTTCGATCCGTGCCGTACGTCCAACCAGTCCGCGCGGTACCCTCACCGTAGCGGGTGATACATGCCAGCTCGCGCGTCATATTTCGCGGGGCGAAGCGGCCGTGCCGTAACGGTTCGAGAGCATCCCGGATACCGCTCCGGGGCCGTCCGCGGCCCCAGGGCGTGCTGTCATCACCGGGGGTGACACGCGCGGTGGGACAGGCGTCACCCCACACGCACACTTCCCAGCCTTCTATTCACCGTTTCTCGGTCGGCGTCGGGACCATAGCGGCCCGTGGTGCGCCCAGGACTGCCCCTGCGAGCATCAGCGCGGTCGCGAGCACTGTGCGCGCCGTGACCCGCTCCCCCATAACGGCGACGCCGAGCGCGAGGGCGACCGTCGGGCTCACGAAGGCGTAGGCCGCCACCCGGCTGGCCGGCCAGAGGCGGAGCAGGCACTGGTACAGGGTGAAACCCGCCAGCGATCCGACCACGACGAGGTAGCACATGGCGGCGGCGATGTCGGGTCGGGCCAGCGTCCCGAGCGCCGCCGCGTCGGCGTGCTCGACCAGCCGGGCGACCGCCAGCAGGATAAGCCCACCCGCCGCCATCTGGACGACGGAGACGTCGACGGCCGGGCGACGGCGCGCGATCGGCGCGGAGAGGACCGTGCCCAGTCCGTAGCAGGCCGAGCCGAGCGCGATCGTGAGCAGGCCGCTCGCCGCGCCGCTCGCCCGCGGGGCAGCGATCAACAGGGCGAGGCCCGACAGGCCCAACGCGAGTCCCCCGAGTGTCGCCGCGCTGAACCGCTCTCGCCGCAGCGCGACGCCGAAGGCCCAGGCGCTCAGGGGCACGACGGCGAGGTTGACGACGGCCCCGCGCCGGAGGGCGCCCGCCGTATCCCCCAGGCCATGAGGCCATAATTCGCCGCGACCGCCAGCGTCGCCGGGATGGCCAGCCGGATGGCATCGCCCGCGGACAGGCGCACGCGCCCGTGGCGCGCCAGCGTCCACAGGAGCAGGACCCCGCCCGCGATGGAGAAGCGGGCGCCGGCGGCGATCAGCGGGGGGACGGCCGACGCGACGACCTTGAGCGGCGCGAAGGTGGACCCCTAGCACAGGCACAACGCGGCGAAGGCGCCGAGGGCCGTCCGATCGCCGCGCATCAGGACCCCCGACCGATATGTCCGGGGCGCCCGTCGCTATCCCCGAGCAGCAGCTCCATGAAGACGAGGTCGAGCCAGCGGTCGAACTTGAAGCCGACCTCCTTGAAGTGCGCGACCCGCTCGAAGCCGAGTCGCGCGTGCAGCCGGAGGCTGGGCGCGTTGGCCGCGTCGATGCCGGCGACCATGGCGTGCAAGCCCATCTCCCGCGCCCGCGCGATCAGGGTCGGGAGGAGCGCCGACCCGATGCCCTGGCCGCGGCGCGCCGCGGCCACGTACACCGAGTGCTCGACGGTGTGGCGATAACCCGGCCACGGGCGGAACGGGCCGAAGGAACTCCACCCCACGACGCCGGTCTCGTCCGCGGCGACGAGGACCGGGAGCCCGTGCCGTCCCTTCGCGTCGAACCAGTCCAGGCGCGCCTCGAGTGTGCTCGGCTCATCATCATAGGACGCGGTCGTGTGCAGCACCGCGTCGTTGTAGATGGCGAGGATGCCGAGCACGTCGGCGCGCGCCGCGTCGCGTATGACCACACCCATGGGCTTTACCCCTCCCATCGTCGATGCGGATGCGTCGCGCTACCATCGACATGCTATGCGCCCCACGCGCCCGGTTCAAGGGGAACGCGCCGATGCGTGGCATCGAACTTTTCGATACACTGGGCGCATGGACATGGACCAGCTCCTCGCCTTCGAACGCATCGTGCGCGAGGGGAGCTTCAGCCGGGCGGCCTGGGCGCTCGGCATCGCCCAGCCCACCATCAGCGCCCGCATCCGGGCACTGGAGCGCGAGGTCGGCGGGCCGCTCTTCAGGCGCGGACGCCGGGTGGCGCTCACCGAGCGCGGCGCGGGCTTCCTCCCCCACGCGCGTCGGGCGCTGGCCGCCGTGATGGACGGGGTGGAGGCGGCGCGCCTCGCGCACGGCGGGCAACGGGGCCGCCTGGCGATCGGGGCCCTACGCTCGCTCACCGGCCATTTCCTCGCCCCCGCGCTGACCCGCTTCTACGCCCGCTTCCCCGAGGCGGAATGCCTGGTGCGCGAGGGACTGCACTGGGAGGTCGTCGAGCAACTCTGCGATGGCGTGATCGAACTCGGCCTGATCTGCTGGCCGTGCCTCGACCCCCTGCCGGCGGACATGACGCCGCTCCTCCACCTCCACGAGCCCGTGGCGTTGGTCGCGCCGCGCGGGCACCTCCTGGCCGGACGGCCGGTGGTGACGCGGGACGACGTCGTCGCGGAGGCCGACCCGTTCCTGCTGCTGAGCTGGTGACAGGCCACGCCGATGGACGTGGCGCGCCTGGCGGCGGGCGCGCGGTCGGTGGCCGATGTCCCGATGGACACGAGGCGCTTCCTGCTGGCGCACGGCGTCGGCGTGGGCTTCTTCACCGCGCATGGTGATCGCCTCGGATTTGGAGGGCGGCCGGGTGGTCGAGGTCGCGGTGTCCGACCTGTCGCCGCTCTATCGCGACAGCGCGCTCGTCCGGCTCACGCGGCACGCGACCATCTCGCCGGTCGCCGCGCACTTCCTGGACATCCTGCGGGAGGAAGCCGCCAGAACTGGGCTCCTGACCACGAGGACGTCGTGACCCCACCAGAGCGCGGACGCCAGGGCGACACGAGGTGATCCCGCTGCGGCCGCTACCGCCGCGACCTCGATGGGGTCAGCGCGCCGGGTCCCGGCGATGGCGCGCGTAGTAGCGCGCGGCCCGGACCCGGTCCCCGCACGCGGTCGAGCACCATCGCCGCCGGCTGTGGTCCTTCTCCAGCAAGCGCACGCAACCCGGCGCCTCACATTCCAGCAATAGCGCGGCGCGCTCGCCGCAGACCGCATCGATCGCGTCCCCGGCTACCGCGGCCAGCGCGCGGTCCAGCGCATCGCCGCCGACCGGGCGCGGATAGGATGCGGGCCGATCGGGGACGGGCCACGACAGCACGGGGGCGGCCGGCGCCGCCGCGGCCGCCCTATTGACGATCTCCACCGCTCGCTCCGGCGGCGCGGACCCCTTGATGCGGGCGACGAGCACCGCGCGCACCGCGTCTCGCAACTCGTGCAGGGCGTCCAGGCGCGCCGCGGAGATGGCCGTGCCCGCGGGTAGGAGCCCGCGCTCGACCAGCCAGGCGGTCGCCTCCGCCGGCCCCACGATGCGGTCGACCGTGCCCGCGGGGCTGTTGTGGCGCGAGTTCGCCAGCGCGAGCGCGGGGGAATGGTCCTCCCCGGGGGCAATGACGACCACATCCATACGCCCATTGTAGCACTTGCGCCCTACCGTGAGAGTATTGTACACTCCTCATGGTTGAGATACACAGTAAACGTGAGACATGGAGGGAGACTGTTGTGGATACCATCGTGCCCGACCCGACCACGCTGCGCGCCCGGCCCCTCGGAGGGCCGACCGCGATCCTCGAATTCGCCGGGTTACGGTTGCTGACCGACCCGACCTTCGACGATCCGGGCGTCTACGACCTCGGCCGCGGCTACAGCCTGACCAAGACGGCGGGGCCAGCCCTCGGACCCGATGGCGTCGACCCGATCGATGTCGTGCTGCTCTCGCACGACCAGCACCCCGACAACCTCGACACAAGCGGACGGGCGTTCCTGGCGCGTGTTCCGCGGGTCCTCACCACCGTCGGCGGGGCGGAGCGGCTCGGGGGTCATGCCACCCCGCTGCCCCGCTGGTCGCATGTCGAGATCCCGCGTCCGGATGGGGGCATGCTGCGCATCACCGGCGTCCCGGCCCAGCACGGCCCGGACGGGACCGACCATCTGACCGGCGAGGTCACGGGGTTCGTCCTCTCGGGCGACGGGCTGCCGACGGTGTACGTCAGCGGCGACAATGCGTCGCTCGACGTCGTCCGCGCCATCGCCGATCGACTGGGGCGCGTGGACAGCGCCGTCCTGTTCGCGGGGGCGGCGCAGACCCCCCTCTTGGGCGAGGCGCACCTGACGCTAGACGGTCGGGGGGCGGCCGAGGCGGCCCGGATCCTCGGGGCGCGGACGGTGTTGCCGGTGCATGTCGACAGCTGGGCGCACTTCTCGGAGGGGGTCGAGCCCCTGCGCCAAGCGTTCGAGGACGCCGGCATCGCCGACCAGCTCGTGCTCGCCGCGCGGGGCACGACGGCCGTCTTATGAGGACCGTCGATGCGAGCGGAACGGGGAGCGATCGTCTTCTCGCAAAACATGACACGGAAGCTGGCATGTTTCGTCGCGTACGATAAGAGGGCTGCGGCACGACTTCTACGCGCGCTACGGCGTCGCCAACGCGCTTGCCGGCATGGCGCTCGATCTGGCGCGACCACCGGCCGCGGCACGCCCGGACTAGGCAGGAGAAACACATGGCACGCAGCGGACATGACGAGTCGTGGGGCTTCGCCACGCGCGCGATCCACGCCGGACAAACACCGGACCCGGCCTACGGCGCCGTGACGACGTCCATCTACCAGACCTCGACCTACGCGCAGGAGGGCGTGGGACACCATAAGGGCTACGACTATGCGCGATCGGGGAACCCCACGCGCACGGCCCTCGAGGAGTGCCTCGCGTCCCTGGATGGCGGGACCGACGCTGTCGCCTTCGCGTCCGGCATGGCCGCCGTGTCGGCGATCGCCTACCTCCTGCGGGCCGGCGATCACGTCGTGGTCCACGACGACTGCTACGGCGGCGCCCCGCGCCTGTTCGACCACCTGATCGCGCCGTTCGGCGTGCGCGTCGCGTACGTCGACGCCACCGATCCCGACAACGTCCGCCGCGCGCTGCGGCCCGACACGCGCCTGGTCCTGTTCGAGACGCTGACGAACCCCTTGCTCCGCGTCATCGACATCGCCGCCGTCGCCGCGCGCGCCCATGCCGTCGGCGCGCTCGTGGTCGCCGACAGCACGTTCACGAGCCCCTACCTCGCACGCCCCCTCGATCTGGGTGCGGACATCGTGCTCCACTCCGCCACGAAATACCTCGGCGGCCACAGCGACGCGCTCCTCGGCGCCCTCGTCGTCCGCGACGCCGACCTGGCCGGCCAGCTCCGCTTCATCCAGAAGTCGGCCGGCGCCGCGCCTGGCCCGCTGGACGCGTGGCTGGTCCTGCGCGGCCTCAAGACCCTCCCCGTGCGCATGCGGCAGCACGAGGCGAACGCACGGGCCGGCGCGCGCTTCCTGCTGGATCACCCGGCGGTCGCGCGCGTGATCTATCCCGGCCTGGACGACCACCCCGACCATGCGCTGGCGTCCCGTCAGATGCCCGGGTTCGGCGGCATGATCTCCGCGGAGCTTGCGGGCGGCATAGAGGCGGCCCACCGCGTGCTGGGCCGGACGCGCCTCTTCACCCTGGCCGAGAGCTTCGGCGGCGTCGAGTCGTTGATCGAGCGCCCGGCGAGCATGACGCACGCGTCGATCCCGGCCGAGCGCCGCGCCGCCATCGGCGTGGGGGACGGCTTGATCCGTCTGTCGGTGGGCATCGAGGACGAGGCCGACCTGCTCGCCGACCTCGGGCAGGCCTTCGAGGGCGTCGGACTCGCGCATAGCGACCCTCCGCGCGCGGAGCCGCGGACGCTTATCGGGAGCGCGGTGTAGCGGGCGCCGGCGATGGGTCATCGCGCGGTCCGAGCGATGGCGAGATGTGGCCCGCGCGGCCCGCCCTGCATGGCGAGTCCTCATCATCGGACCCGCCGGACGGACAACATGCGCCGCTCAGGTGTCGCCGAGGGATCGCTCGAAGTGATGCGCCGTGATGTCGAACCCGTGGTTGAGGTAGAAGCGGTGGGCCGTGTGCCGCTGCACTCCCGAGTCCAGGTGGACCTGCGCCGCGCCCAATTCGACGTCGGCGTCGAGTCCGACGAGTTGGTGGAGTTCGTCGCGCGATGCTACGCCCTGCCGCCGGCCGCCGTAGCGGACTGGCTCGTGCGCGTGCGGTACGTGGATGACGGGCCACCATCGCGTCCGGAGATCGCGCCAGTCGAGGATATTATCGACCGGCGGTTCGCGGCGTCACTGGACTGAGGGTGAGGGAACGGAGGGATGATGCGCGTGGTTGTGGTCGGGGCGACGGGCGTCCTGGGGCGGAGCGTGATCCCGCGCCTGGTGGAGCGCGGCCATGCCGTGCGGGCGGTGGTCAGGCGGCCGGAGCAGGCCCGTGTCCTGGAGCGATTGGGCGTGGAGGCGACGCCGGGTGACATCCTGGACCCGGCCAGTCTCGACCATGCGGTGGCGGGGTGCGACGGCGTGCTCCACCTCGCCAGCGCGGTCCCGCGGCCGGGGGCGGCCCCGCGTTGGGACGTGAACGATCGCATCCGCCACGAGGGGACGTGTCACCTGCTCGCCGCCGCGACCCGGGGCGGGGCACGCCGCTACGTCCAGCAGAGCATCGCGCTGGTCTACGGCGAGCAGGGCACGCGCGTCGCCGACGAGGCGACCCCACTCGCGCCGGGACCGGTCGCGCGGTCGGCCGCGGACATGGAAGGGCTGGTCGGCTCCAGCGCCCTCGACTGGCGCATCCTGCGCGGGGGCATCTTCTACGGGCCGGGGACGGGGCGCGAGGATGCCTGGCGGGCGGCGGCGCGGGCGGGCGCGTTGCGCACGCCGGGGGACGGGAGCGCCCTCGTCTCCCTGATCCATGTCGCCGACATGGCGCGGGCGGTGGCCTTAGCGCTCGACGAGGGGCCGCCCCAAGCCGTCTACAACGTCGTGGATGACGAGCCGGTGGCGTGGCGGGAGCTGTACGGCTACGTCGCGGCGCAGGAGGGCGGCCCCGAGCCCGCGCTCGGCGGACCCGTCGTATTGCCGTCGTTGGGCTGCGGCAACGCGCGCATCGAAGCGGACCTCGGCTGGCGGCCGGCCTATCCCACGTACCGGTCCGGGCTCGTCCAGCCGTAGCCCGTGTGGCCATGCCGGGGGTCCATGGCGCGGATCAGCCGACGGCCGCGCGATGGTGGGCTGCGGAGCCAGGCAGCCGTGCGGCCCGCCCACGAGTATCCGCATAGCCACAAAGAGACTCTGGACGCGCTACGCGACCCTATCCGCGCGACGCTCGCCAGACGATCAAAACCTCTGGCTGAACTGGGCGTTGCGCCGACGCGATACGGGCTCCTACGTCGGCACGATGCAGGCGACCGTCCGCGCGGATCGGACCGCGATGCTCGCGTACATGATTTCCGTGCCGTCGCAGGGTATAGTGGACCCAGGAGTGCGCCCTTTAACGATAGGAGGTGTTGCTCGAAAGAGCCGCACATGAGTACCGGTGTGACGGGTGAGCAGCGTGCGTCCGGTTGTGGCACAGCCGGGGGTGCGAAGCCT
>JAABUH010001226.1_pt1 | contig 30269 bp, 25 predicted proteins | sample 5559121 | NCBI WGS metagenome assembly JAABUH01 (sample SAMN10711871, study PRJNA513364) | rock metagenome | isolation source: Antarctica rocks | place: Antarctica: Victoria Land, Battleship Promontory nord | collected 2015-12-28
AACGAGTCATCAGCAAGCGGAATCTCGCTCGCAGTTCCACTCTCGCATCACTGCAAACCATAGATCACGCGCTTACGCAGAGCCTTCTTAGGTGTTCCACCCGTAATCTGCACGCGGTTTAGCAGTTTTGCCCACTGATCGCGCGCGGCCTGGTGAATACCGTCGAAGTCCCAGCCGGGTACCTCATCGTGCAGGCGCTGCTCTGCCTGCTGGTAGCTGGTGCCGTGAGCGATCTTCATGAGCACCTGCCCGCCACCTTTGTTGTGGAACGTGATATATGTGCCCGCGAAGATGCCCTCGGCTTGCCGGCCTCCGGGATCAACCTGCTTGTTGCCGATGCCCCAGCCCTTATCGTCGCCGGGCGACTTGTGAAAGGTTCCGAAAGAGCTGAAGGGCGCGGAGAACTCAGCGACGAAATAGGCCCCGTCCACCGCTCTGCTGTCCCGCGCTAGGCCTCGCACGGTGTGGTCGCCGACGATCTCCATTTGTCCGCCATGCTCGGGGAAGTTCACCAGAACACTTGCTCTATCGGTTGCCGGGAAGGTGAAGCGCATCAAGCTGGCCCACCGGGTTGCGGTGAGTTCGACCTGGGTTTGGAAGGTGTCGAGATAGACCGAGTAGTAGCCGGGCGAAGCCTTCTCTCGCTTCTTGTCGTAGTAGCTTTCACGGTAGGCGGGCGGCATCGACCAGTCGCCGACCACGAGCGAGAAGATCGGTTCGGCACGGCCGCCGTAAGTGGCGCCACCGCCACCCGTGAATCCGAGCATCGTGGGATTCGTGTAGTAGTAGGGAACGGCCACTCCGTTCGGAAAGGTCAACGCGGAATTGTTGTTGAACGGTGCGGCTTCTACGGAGCTATAGGGGACGCGCGCGCCCGGCGAGGTCTGCCCCGAGTAGACTGGCTCGCCCGGCGGAGGTGCATTACCAATCAGTTCCTGCCTGTCCAAAGGCGCGGTGCCGACCAATGGGTTCGCTAGATCGACGGGCACCTGGGTTCGTGATTGCGCTAACGCTGTCCAACCAGCACCGACTGTCAGGAGCGCGATCGCAAGACTGGAGAACGGTCGTTTCGTTGCCTGAGACTTCAAGGTATTCCTCCAGAGCACGAGGCCACTGCCAATGCGCACATTCTATTCGCGAGAGGTGGTATGCCATGGTGTTCTTGGCACAAATGAACTTCACCTGTGCTCACATCATTCAAGCAGGTGTTGTGCAAACGATTCAGAGAATTCCATCGGGACGACGATGCGAGACGCCTCCCTTGCGGGAGGCGTCTTGGTTTGCTGCCTACGTTTTTGGTTCAGATGGATTGGTTCAGCACTCGGTTGAGGCGCTGGACGAAGATGGCGGGATCTTTCAGCGGCACACCCTCGAGCAGAAGGCCTGGTCGAAGAGGAGCCACGCGGCGTCTTCGACCTTGCCGTTGCTGGGATCGGCAAGCAGCTTTCGGATGATCTCGTGATCGGGGTTGATCTCGAGTGTGGGTTGCAGCTCGGGCACATTCTGCTGGCCCATGGCCTGCATCATCTGGCGCATACGAGCTGAGGGCTCGTCCTCGTTGGAGACGACGACGGACGGGCTGTCGGCTAGGCGTGATGAGGCACGCACCTCTTTGACCGCCTCGCCGAGCGTGCTCTTGATTTTCTCGAGCAGGGGCTTGAGCTCCTCGGTCTTATCGGGCTTGGAGTCGTCCTTTAGGTCTTCGGAGGTGGAGGACTTGTTGACGGCCTTGAGATCGATGTCGCCATACTTGGTGACGGTCGAGAAGACGATCTCGTCGATATCGTCGTCGAGCACAAGGACCTCGATGCCCTTCTTCTTGTAGATCTCGAGCAGGGGCGAGTTGCGAAGCATCGACTCGGAGCCACCGGTGATGTAGTAGAGCGCCTTCTGCTCGGGCTGCCTGCGGTCCCTTGCCTCGGCGAGCGAGGTGAGGCCTTCGGCCTTCGTGGACTTGAAGCGGACGAGGTCGAGCAGCGTCTCGCGGTTCGCGTAATCCCCGTAGAGACCTTCCTTGAGCGGACGGTTGTACTCGGCGATGAACTGCGAGTACTTCGCCGGATCGTTGGTGGCGATGGTCTTCAGCTCGGAGAGGATCTTCTTGACGCTGGCGGTCTTGATGCTGGTGAGCACATTGTTCTGCTGCAGGATCTCGCGCGAGACGTTGAGCGGGAGGTCTTCGGAGTCAATGATGCCGCGGACGAAGCGGAGGTACTGCGGGAGCAGGTCCTTGGAGTCGTCCATGATGAAGACGCGCTTGACGTAGAGCTTGACGCCGCCCTTGTACTCGGCCTGGTAGAGATCGAGTGGGGCCTTGGCGGGAATGTAGAAGAGGGTGGTGTACTCGAGCGTGCCTTCGGCGCGGGTGTGAAACCAGAAGAGCGGGTCTTCCAAGTCGCCGGTGACCGTTTCGTAGAGCTCCTTGTAGTCGTCGTCGGTGAGCTCGGACTTGGAGCGCCGCCACATGGCGCTGGCAGCGTTGACCTGCTCGGTAGTGCGGGTCTTGACAGACTCCTTCTTCCCGGCATCCCAGTCGCTCCTGTCGTAGGTGAGGAGGATGGGGAAGGCGATGTGGTTGGAGTACTTCTTGACGATCTCCTGCAGGCGCCAGCCATTGGCGTACTGCGCGCCTTCGTCGTTAAGGTGGATGAGGATAGTGGTTCCGGCGGTCTGGCGCGCGTGGGCGCCGAAGACCTCTTCAATGTCGAAGCCGGTCTTGCCGTCGCTGGTCCACCTGTATGTCTTATCTTCGCCAGCCTTACGCGAGAGGACCTCGACCTTGTCGGCGACCATGAAGACGGAGTAAAAGCCAACGCCGAACTGACCGATGAGGTTGGAGTCCTTGCAGGCGTCGCCGGAGAGCTGGGTGAGGAAGTTCCTGGTGCCGGAGCGGGCGATGGTGCCGAGGTTCGAGACAAGGTCTTCCTCGTTCATGCCGATGCCGGTGTCGGAGATGATGAGAGTCTTGTTGGCTTCGTCGAGTTCGAGGTCGATGCGCGGCGAATCGATGCCATTTCCGATCAAGGCCTTGTACGTGTCCTCGGTGAGGCTGAAGTGGCGCAGCTTGTCGAGCGCGTCGGAGGAGTTGGAGATGAGCTCCCGGAGGAAGATTTCGGGATGTGAATAGAGGGAGTGGACGATCAGCTGGAGAAGCTGAGAGACTTCGGTCTGGAATTGTTGTTGAGACATAGCATCTTCCATTATTGCGAAAAACGGGGCAGCATGCACACATCGACGGCGGCCCGAGTCCCCTCATGGCGAAAAGTCTTTGGGAACGTCTCCATGAGGAGGTATTTTGTCATGTGTTGGGTCACTCATGGCGCCAGCCGATGATGTAACCGTCTGAGAACGGTTTTGAAGGGAGTCGCGTGCGCCTTCCTAGTATGCGCTCAGCTTTCGCGCGAAAAGCTCTCCTGTGACGGCCGGGTTTAAATCGGCGTGCGATTCGCACGTACTTTGGACGAGCTGCAGAGGTGCGCTGGTGCGGCAGTCTTGCCGAAGTACCGCGACGTCGGCTTTTGAGAGAAATGGTGTGGCTAACGAGAGGCGCGAGTAGCAGTACAGATCATACGAATCGGATTGCTCTATAGAGGAATCGCGTGACGGAGTGGGAGGATTGTGCATGTAGCATACTGAGTTCGTGCGAAACGTTCACCTTCTCTCTTCGCGGCGCATCTCACTTCAAGTTAAAAGCTCCCTTATGCCTGCTTTGCTCCTTCGCTTCCTGAGCGCTCTTTTTGCTTTGTCGTTCACCGGTACCGTCCTGGCTCATGCGGAGCCTATTCACGTTCGCTACCCACAGGGCTCTACACACGGCTTTCTCACTCTTCAGACCGTGGACGGCACATCGATCGCCACGGGCGAGGTTACACAGACTGTTCGCGGGGATGTGGTCACCTCCAAGCTTGTCTTCCGCTTTCGGGACGGCTCCGTGGACGAGGACAATACAGTGTTCACGCAACGTGGCACCTTTCGGCTGGTTAGGGACCACCATATTCAGCATGGTCCCTCGTTTCCAAAGCCAATCGACATCCTGATCGACGCGACCACCGGCCAGATTACCTCCAAGGCCGAAGATGGGAAGGGGACCGTTGAGCATCTCGACCTTCCTCCAGACGTCTCCAACGGACTGCCGCCGAATCTTCTGCTCAACATACTTCCGTCCACCCCCGAGACGAAGATCTCGTATGTTGCCCCAGGTACCAAACCTCGGCTGATCCACCTCTCGATCAAGCCAACCGGAACTCTACCGTTTAGGGTCGGCGGCATGCGGCGCACGGCCGCCGACTTCACGATCCATGTCGAGTTGGGCGGGTTTACTGGCGTGGTCGCACCGCTGATTGGCAAACAGCCGGCGGACTCTCACATCTGGATTATGGCTGGGGTTCCTCCTGCCTTCGTTCGAGAGGAAGGGCAGATGTACGAGGGTGGGCCGATCTGGAGGATAGAGCAGATTGGACCCGGTTTTGCCCATTAAACTCGCGGTCGTGCTCTCAGCTTAAGCCACCATCGAAGCGAGCTGCTCTCCCTTGATTTCGAAACGGATGCGGCAGGAGCTGAAGTCACATTCGACTTCATTGCGGCCGTGAGCGAATGAGGCCTTGGGAACTTCCGTAGGCATTCTGTGCGGGTAATGGCAATCCTATAGCAACAGGCTTTCTGCAACGACAATTGCAGTCGCCAGCCGATTGGGTGCGAGAAGACGGACATCCCGGTGCTGATTCACGCTGAACAGCGATTAGCTATCCCGAAATCTCCTTAACGGCATCTTGGCGCGACCGTATGCAACGACGAACCCGATGAGTCGCCTGCCTCGCCAAACTAGTTTGCTGTAGGGAGTGTGGCGATGAAAGCGTTCATTGCGCGAAGAACATCGGTCTCATTGGAGCGGAAAACATAATGATCCGAATGCGGGATTCGGACCACATGGGCTGAAGGGACTTGCCGCTTGAAGGCTGCGACCTGCTGCTCTCTGTTGCTCCTCTGAAGCGCATTCCTCAGGGCACTGGCCCGGGATTGAGGATCATCTCCTAATAAGGGATTGTCTTCATCGGCGAAGATCACGAGGGCAGGTGCGTAGATAGTGGTGAAACGTTCACGGCCCTCCATGATGGCGAAGAGATCCGGAGTCATCCTTGGGCTCACCGGAGTAGGAGGAAGACTCCCAGTATTTTGCTGCTGAGCTTTGACCTCTTGCTGAACACGCTCCAGGTTGGCGATCAGGCTGTCGTAGTCTTTCACCGGCTCCATTGCGTATCCGTTGATGAACTGGCGTAGCTGGTTGCGTAATTCAATGGCGTCCAGTTCCAACTCGCCGTTGGCCCGATAGAGAGCGTAAGGATAACCGGCATCCAGGTAGATGAGCCCGGCGACCTTCTCCGGATGACGCGATCCGATGTAGCTTAGTTCTTCACCTGCGACGGAGTGCCCCACAATGATGGGTTTGTTTAGACGCAGCGCATCGATGACGGCCAGCACATCCTCACCCAGCCTATCGGCGGAATAGTTGGTCGCGTTGGGCTCAGGTGCGCTGGAAGCGCTGCGGCCACGGCGAGTGATGCCATAGATGTGATAACTGGCCGTGAGCTTCGGAGCGAACTCATCGAAGACATGTGCGTTGTCGGCTAGGCCCGTTAGCAGGACCAGCGGCCGGCCGGTGCCTCCCCAATCGAGCACCTCCAGGCTGACACCTTTCTGAACGGTAACCATTCGGACCGTGTGAGACGATGAGTCGAGCTTTTCCTGAGCATTCAGCGCGACTACCAGCAAAAGAGGTAAACGTCACCGACTGCCGCACCAAAGCATCGAGATTGGGCGTGCGGATGTGCGGATTCCCCATCGAGGCGATTGTGTCCGCGCGCTGCAATCTCGTGATCGGCTTCGGCATCGCCCTGGTCGCGATTCTGCTGTTACTCACCGCCAACTTCCAGTCCATCAAGCTCGCTCTGGTCGTGCTTTCGACAGCCCCCGCCGTGCTGGCCGGCGTCGCCTTGATGCTCTGGATTACCGGCAGCTCGCTGAACATTCAGTCTTTTATGGGCACGATCATGGCTTTGGGCGTCGCTGTGGCAAACGCAATTCTGCTCGTCACCTTTGCCGAACAGGGTCGTCGCGAAGGCATGCCCGCGCTTGAAGCCGCAATGGAAGCCGCAAAGACCCGTATGCGCCCGGTTTTGATGACCAGCATCGCCATGACTGCGGGCATGGTGCCGATGGCGCTCGCACTGGGCTCGGGAGCGCAAGCGACAGCACCGCTCGGACGCGCGGTAATCGGCGGCTTGCTTGCAGCAACCGCCACGACCCTTCTCATCATCCCGCTGGTCTTCACCATCGTGCAGCAAAACGCAAAGCAGACCTCAGTCTCGCTCGACCCGGAAGATCCTGAGAGCCGCTACGCCAGCCCCCCTCCGGAGACAGCATGAGCTTGCCCCGAATCACCCTGCACAAACCCGCCTCGCGCCTCAGCCTGATGACTCTCTGCATCATCGCCTTGAATGGATGCAGCCAAAAAGCAGAGCCGGTCCATGCGGCTCCAAACGAGCCACGACAGTGACGGTGCTTCCTGTTGTCGATCGGCAGCTCCAGGCCTCTCTCACATTGCCTGCCGAGTTGGCTCCGTTTGAAGCCGTCGCGATCTATCCACGAGAGACTGGCTTCCTGCAAACATCAGCGTGGACCGGGGTTCTCGAGTGAAGAAGGGCCAGATCCTTGCGCGGCTCACCGCCCCAGAGTTGGACGCGCGTTGCTCCCAAAGCCAGGCCCAGGTGCAAGGCGCGCAATCCCAGGGAGCGGCCGCACAGGCTAGGCTCGCATCGGACGAAGCGACCAGCAATCACCTGCAGGATGCAGCCAAAATCCCGGGCGTCGTTTCCGGTAACGACCTCGTAGTCGCCCAGAAAACCGTCGATGCGGATCGCGCAAACGTGAAAGCAGCAGAGGACGCAGCCGGCGCCGCGCGTCAGGGGCTAGGGTCCACGACCGCGATCCAGCAGTATTTGCTAATCAAAGCCCCCTTCAGTGGCGTCATCACGGAGCGAAATGTCCACCCGGGAGCGCTTGTCGGCCCCGCCACCGACTCAGCCTCTGCGGTTCCCTTGCTTCGCCTCGCTATGGTTGACCGTTTACGGCTCGTTGTCCCGGTACCGCAGGCCTATCTGAGCAGCTTCAGCAAAGGACAAGGTGTCGAGTTCACCGTTCCTGCTTATCCCGATCGCAAATTATCCGGTGTCATCGCACGAGTCGCTCAGACGCTCGACCCGCAAACACGCACAATGCCGGTTGAACTCGATGTTCAGAACCGTGAAGGCCTCTTGACTCCAGGGACCTACGCCCAGGTTCAGTGGCCGGTCCACCGCGCAGGGCTAAGCCTGGTCGTACCCAGGACTGCGATCGCCTCCGACCTGGAACACTCCTTCGTCCTCCGTGTGAGCAACAATAAAACGGAGTGGGTGCCCGTGCAGGCAGGTTTGGCAAAAGAAGATCAAGTAGAAGTCTTCGCCGCAAGTCTCCGTGCAGGCGATCTGGTGGTCGCGCGTGCCTCGGACGAGCTGCGGCCCGACACACCGGTGAAACCTGTCCTAACAGCAGGACAGAAATGACGAGCTTATGTAAGAGCAGGCTCGATCCGCGATCAACCATCGCAATGCACCCACCCTCCCCTTCGCTACTATCATCCCTCTAATGACCCAACTGGACGTCCTCTACCGCTACGGCGTGCCTCCGACCGAAGCTGCAACCATGGCTATCGCCCGCCTGCGCGAGGTCTACAGCATTCGCCGCCTCGAGCTCCGCGAGACCGAAAAGACCGTCCGTATCGAGTACCACGCCAGCCGCCTCACCGAGCCCGTCATCCACCAGCTCCTCCGCCGCGCCGGCCTCGACATCGTCGAAGAGATCCCCCTCACCACGCCTCCGGTCCCCGACCCAGCCCCCGATCAACCCGCCTCCTAGCTCGGCCCCGCCCTAACTACATTTCACTTGCCCTCCGCAACCGGCAGAGGTAGAGTTCCGCGCATGGTCCAGCGCCGGTATCTTCTCCTGCCCCTGCTCGCAGTACCTCTGTGCCTCTCAGCCCACAGCACGATCAAGGCGCAATCACCTGCCGCCAAGCCCACTACCCAGGTCGTCACCGCCGACACCCCGCACGCTACCTCCCACGGCGCCACCTTCACCGTTCCGGCTGGCTGGTCCATTACCAGCGATGCCTCCGCCTCCGTGATCACACCGCCTGAACCCGACACCCACCTCGCGATCGTCGATGTGCAGGCCGCGGACGCCGCGGCAGCCGTCGCCAGCGCCTGGGCCATTTACCAGCCCGGCATGAAGCGTCCTCTCAGACTCTCTGTCCCCATCCCCGACCGAAATGGCTGGAACACCAGCAAGACCTTCTCCTACGAGACCTCACCCAACGAGCGCGCCGTGGTCGTGGCGATCGCTCTGCACTCTGCCGATGGCTGGACCGTCGCGATCGCCAACGGAACCGAGCCCACGTTCGAGAAGCGCGGCGCGCAGATCAACCTCGTCATCCAGAGCCTGCGTCCTAGGGGCTATGCGCGCGAATCCTTCGCCGGACGCAAGGCGAATCCGCTTACGCCCGAACGCATCGAGGCCCTTCGCAGCTTCGTCGAGACCTCCATGAAGCAGCTCGGCATCCCCGGAGCCTCGCTCGCCCTTCTCGACAACGGCAAGGTCGTCTATGAGGGCGGCATCGGCGTCCGCGAACTCGGCAAACCCACACCCGTCGACGCCAACACCCTCTTCATGGCGGCCTCCAACACCAAGGGCATGACCACCCTCCTCCTCGCTCGACTCGTCGACGCCAAAAAGCTGCAGTGGGATCAGCCCGTCCTCCAGGTTTATCCGGATTTCAAACTCGGCGATCCCAATACCACCCGCCAGATCGAAATGAAACACCTCGTCTGCGCCTGCACCGGTCTCCCCCGGCAGGATATGGAGTGGCTCTTCCGCTTCAAGAGCTACACCCCCGCGTCCACCTTCACCCTGCTCAGCACCATGCAGCCAACCAGCCACTTCGGCGAGGTCTTCCAATACAGCAATCTCATGGCTTCCGCCGCCGGCTACATCGGAGCCCATCTCGCCGTTCCCTCGCTCGAACTCGGCCCTGCCTACGACAAGGCCATGCAGACCGAGATCTTCGATCCACTCGGCATGACAAACACCACCTTCGACATGAAACGTGCCCAGGCGGGAAACTTCGCCAGCCCGCACGCCGACGACGTCGACGGCCATCCCACCGTCATCGCCATGGACCACAACTACTCCGTCACTCCCTTCCGCCCCGCCGGTGGAGTCTGGACCTCTGCCCACGACATGACCCGCTACATGCAGTTGGAGCTGTCTCGCGGCAAACTCCCCAACGGCGACCACCTCGTCTCGGAAGAAAATCTGCTCATGCGCCGCAAGCCCCAGATCTCCACCGGCGAGGATGAGATCTACGGCATGGGGCTCGAGGTCAACAATCGCTGGGGCATCCCCATCGTTCACCACGGCGGCAGTCTCTTCGGCTACAAGAGCGACTGGATGATCCTCCCCGACTCCGGCATCGGCGCGGTTCTGCTCACCAACGCCGACAACGGTGGGAGGCTTCTCGGTCCCATGATGCGTCGCCTCGTCGAGGTCGTCTTCGACGGCAAGCCCGAAGCCGTGGGAGACGTCAGCAGCTCCGCCGCCGCCCAGCACGCCTTTCAGGCAAAGGAACGGCAACGTCTCGACGTGCCTGCCAGCAAGGACGAAGCCGCCAAGCTCGCCGACCGCTACAGCAACGACGCTCTCGGCGGCTTCAGGGTCGAGCACCAGGGAACGAGTACCGTCTTTCAATTCGAAGGTTGGAACAGCCCCGTCGCCACGCGTAAAAACGACGACGGAACCCTCTCCTTCGTCACCATCGATCCGGCCTTCCTGGGAGAGGAGTTTGTCAGGACCGAGCGCGACGGCAAACGCGCTCTCACCGTTCGCGACGGCCAGCACGAATACGTCTTCAGCGAAGTGAAATAGCTTGCGTTCAACTTGTCGCTTACTTACCGTCAGGTCGGAGCCTCTGTCTCGGTCTCAAGCGAACGCGCCGCTCCTTCCGCAGGCGCGGTTCAGCGTCCGCTTCCCGCCCCGGTCCGTTATCGTATCCACAGTTCGATTCTCATGCGCCGTAGCTCAGCTGGATAGAGCAACTGGCTACGAACCAGTAGGTCGGAGGTTCGACTCCTTCCGGACGCACCATCACTCCCCTCAAGTCAAGAAATGCGAACCTCAGGCGTCATGCTCTTGCTCCGCGATGAGCTTAGCGGCAAACTGCAGACGTCGCGGATCTCCGGAACCGGTAATCGGCGTCTGCGTGCGGTAAGGCTAGACGCTGCACTGACGGGCACCCGAGAAACTCGCAACGCCACCTGGGCAGCGAAGCCCTACGTTTATGGCTGTTTGGGCTGGCCAATTGGGTTGGGCCGGCTACTGAACTCCGCCCAGGGTCTCACTGGTGGTCTTGCGGATGCCGAAACGTTTGCCGATCTCACGCGGAAGCTGCACTCCAAGCCTGGCTCTTGTAAGCGCCACATACAGGAGACGAGACTCCGCGGCTAGGATGGCCGGCCGGTCTACGACTGGAGACCTGCCCGCACGGATGAACCCGGCCTCGAAGTCGGCGTCGAGCCGGACGTAGTTCCACTCCCGCCCTTTCGCCCGATGGGCGGTCGAACACACCAGCTCCGCATTCGCCTCGACTCGCTCACAGGCCGCGAGGCCACGCAGGATCTGTCTCGCGCCGTGCTGCTGCACCAGCAGCACGAGGGACCGGAGATGTTCCCCTTCAGGGCTAACGCTGACCCTGAGGACGTCCTTCCAGCTCGAAAATCCAAGCAATTCAGGTGAGGTGGCGACCTGCCCAGCCTGGATCCGCTCGGTATCCATCAGGAGGCGCTCGAGCTCCGCCGTTCCGCCCAGAACGAAACAGCGTTGGCCCTTTGACAGCGCTGTAAGCACGTTGCTGATGACCCCGGCATTTGATCTACTAAGGATCGCCTGAGGCCTGACCCGGCAGATCTCGGATGGCATTGTTGAGAGTCCTCTGACCGGAACCAAGGCTCCCAGCTCGCGCAGAACAATCGAAGCCGCAGCCGCTATCTCCGGACCAAAGCGAAAGGACTGTGCCAACAGCGTTCGATGCGGAGTCTGGACGTGCTCCATCGCATTCACTGCCCCGCGCCACTCGTAAATCTGCTGAAAGGGATCGCCCGCATAGACCACCTGGCACTCCGCCTGCCGGAGCGCACCAATCAGGACAGGATTCAGATCCTGCGCCTCGTCAACCAGAAGGTAGTCCACCCGTGGGCGTGGCAGAGACAACGCCCAGAGCTTGAGATACCCGTCATGCCCGAGCGGCAGGCCTGCCTCGCGGTGGCACATCGCGCTCCAAAGAAACCCGGATTGGCTTGCGGCCTGCTCGGAGAAGCTGGAGAACTGCTCGGTACGAAGCTCCGCAAGGATACCGTACTTGGGCGTATGTGATGGCAGAGGCTTCTCGTCCGAACTCTGAAGGAATGTCTTGATCGTCGCAAGCAGTACTGAGGCGAACGCCTGCCGAGAGAGCACGATGCCGCAGCGGAAGGAAATCGTGTCTGGCATGCGGAAGCCGTCCGCGATCCCCTGTGCGCTTAGCTTTTCCGTCAGCTTCCACTCCGGGTAGCCAAGGTGTCTGCGCACACCACGGAACGCGAGCGAATGACTTGTGGCACAGCGGACGTGAGCAGGAAAGCGGCTCTTGGCCTCCTCGGCAATGGAACGATTGAACGCGAGGTACAGCGCTTGGGCCCTTCTGCTCTCAGCGAGGAGCACAAGCGTGGACGTCTTCCCCGCCCCGGCGTAAGCGTCGATGCGCAGATTGCCCCGGGTGGAGAAGAGATCGGCTGCGTCTTGCTGTTCTTGAGTGGGCTGCACGAGACTAGTTCAGTGTAGTGCGTCGGTTCCTCGTCTGTGCCTCACCGCAATCGACGAGGGCAGTAACCGACGCGCGCATGAGGTTCTTCACTCGCCGATAGCCCTTGTCACATCAACAAGCTTCCACACAGATCGGGCCAGAACTCGTGCGTTTAGAGGCGACAGGCGGACTAATCCTGAGGGGACCTTGGTCTCGTATCGCTCTTTGCCAATCAGCAGGAGCGTTGAATTACAAAAATGGACGCCGCCAAAGCGGACCTGGCTTGAAAGACTTTCGTATCGGCCAAATGCGCCTTTGGGACCGCTTTGATAAGAACCGCGGATAATAGCGAGACGTTAAGATGACTCGGCAGTTTAGCGCGCCAAGGACAGGTGACGCAGATTGACCCCGTGATAGCCAGCAAAGAGGAGATCCTTGATGCACTGTTTGAACGGTTCAAAGACATCATTCGTGCGTTTCCAATGAACGTAATCTGGATGCGAAAGATTGTTCTGAGGGACAATTCTGTCTTTCCCATCGCGCCAACGAGGCGGTTTGGCTCGCTAATGTCGTCGGCAAACGGCCGATGCCAGACTAATGGGCTAGCTACCCGGTCATTTCTAATGAGCACCAACACCGCGTGTAGGCGCTCAGTAGAATTTCTAACGAGCGGCAACACGCGGTGTAGCCGCCGGATAGAGATCAGCTTGGCAGCAACACGGGTGTAGCTGCGTAAAAGTACTCGCGCCGGAGTATTTCTGACCACCTCCGGCGAGACATAACATAACCCAGGCATTAGGGACCTAGACTATCCGATGCTAAGCTCCAGGCTGCCCTTTCCCGCAAGTACTTCGCTACCCAGCCTCACACAATCGCTTTCGATGCTGCCCAGCGAAGTCGTCGCAAGGCCGCGGCCATCTTGGGGACGGATGTAGATCCTGAGCACGGCAGAGAAATTCGGCGGCAGCGTAAGGCGCACGCGCCACTGGCGATTCGGCAGGGATTCCGTCTCCCAGCCGAGAGTGCCAAAGCGTGTCGGGCATCGCTCCACCGAAATGCGCTCGCCCGCCTCGAACCAGTGCTTCGGCGCAGCCTTCTGCAAATGGCACACATCCGCATCGCTCTCCTCGTAGCACAGCAGCCAGCGCAGCCCCAGCGTCGGCTGCAACACAGAGTTCACCACTGCCGACCAGCCATACTTGTTGCCCTCGCCCGCATATCCTCCCGGGATCAGCGCATCTTCCGGCGAGTACCTATTGCCCGAGTCCGCCGCGAAGCACACCAAGCCGTACAACGTCAGCAGAAACGACCGGTAGTTCTCCTGCCGGATCTTTACCGCCAGCGTCCCATGCTCCATGAAGTTGGACGTCCTCTGCGCACCGCCATCGATGTGGAGTCCGACCCTCTCCATGCCTGCAATTGACCGGTGCTTCAGGTGTCCTAGATCGAGGGTGCGATCGCCCCAATCGGCCAAAAACCAGTCCTGCATGAAACGATGGTTCTCGTAGCTCAACAGATCCTTGGGATGGCGGTGCGTGTCCTCGGGCGTAAACGGTGAGATCTCCGCACTTTTCATCTCCGGGCTCATCGCCTTCAAAGTCTTCTCAAGCGATCGCTGGATGTCGGCCCGCATCTCCGTCGCAATCTCCATAAAGCGCTTCGCCTCGGCCGCGAGCGACGGATCGACCGTGGCGGCGGCAGCCAGCGCCAGCGCATGGTCGTGCATGCCGCGCCACACGCCCGCCGCGTTCTGGTAGTAGAAGGGATGCGCGTCCGGGTACTCGTTGTGCGGGTCGCCGAGGTCCGCCTCCGGCGAACCCCACAGCAAACCATAGTGCGGATCGCCGAGCACAAACCTCTGCTTCGAGTATTCGTACCGCTTCAGAACGTAGTCGGCCATGCGCCGGAGCACCGGAAGCCTCTTCCGAAACACATCGACATCGCGCCGGTAGAGGTACCCCCGTGCCGAGTTCGCCAGAAACAATCCAACATTGAGCGGCGCCTCCGCCTGGTCTTGCACGTTGTACTGAAAGTTGCCGTCAGGAAGGATGTACTTGTCGAGGTAGAACTGGAAGTACTCATCGCTCGAAGCCGTTAGCCCCCACAGCTGTTGCGCCCAGATAAACTCGTACTGTGCAACCGGGAACAACGCGTGGCTGCGCTCCGGAATCATTGTGTAAGCACCTTCTCCTATCTGGTACGTCGGCTCGAGCCCGCGATAGCTGCACCGCGACAGCATGATGCCGGCGCGCGCGCTCTCCAGCAGCCACTCGTCCGGAATCGACACCGGCATCGAATCCTCAAAAAACCTCTTCCACCGATTCCATATGCCTGCAAGCGTAGAGAAGAACTGCTGTGGACCGCAGTTCACGTATCGCTCCAAAAAGGCACGGTTCGCTCCGTCGCGGTAGACATGCATGCCCGCCGTCACCTGGTCATCGGGCATCATGATCCGTACCCGCGCAATCGGCCGTGCGTCCCCACCCTCCGGCAGCAGAACCATCGCCTCATACCCGCAGCCGTACTGCTGGTTCCACACGCCAATGTCCGCCGTGGGCGTGTACCCGCCCAGCAGCGTGCGTTTGCTAAAGCCCTTCTCATACTTCCAGAGCTGCGCATTGTCGTTGGGGAAGAGTTCTTTCGGATCGAGAACCGCGCTCAGCTCATCGGGAGCCCACGCCGCCTGCGCCGGGCTGTTATTCAACTCTCTCGATGTCCCGTCCGGCTCCAAAAATAGCGAGCGCTCCGGTCCGCCCTGCTCGTTCGCCACCAGCGTCCATCCGATAAACTCCGGCCCCAGCGCCGCGACATTCTCATAGCAAGGATCATCGCTGGAACGCAGGATGTACTCTCCCGGAACATCCGGACCCGGGATGTACTTCGCCGGCCGCCGCAGCTGCGCCTCGGACGGAGCAGCAATCTCCCTCGGCCGAATCTTCGAGAGATCGCCAACGCCTTTGGGGATCAGCGCAATCGTGCCCCGGTCTACGGTCACGTAGGCGATCGCTCCCCGGTGCGTAACATGTCTCTCAAACACGGCAGTCGGCGTGCCGTTCATATCGGCAATCGCCACCAGACGCCATCCGTCGACTGCCTCGCCCACTGGCAGCACACGTCCGGTCGCCGAGCCAGACAGGCGCGCCCCTGTCGAGCTCGCCTCCGAGATCGTCGGAGCCTTCGCCAACGCCTCCCGCTCCCCTGGCAAAAACGCGCTGTACTCATTCAGGATCCGAGCTGCGCGATACGAGCCCCGGCGCACATCCCTGCCGAAGACGATCGGATCGAGAGCTGTGCTGGCCGACGCGGACGCGAGCAACGCCAGAAAGGATCGCCGTTTCATCGTGTTCATAGCGTCTCCAAGCCCGCGCCCAGGCTGCGCGAGGCGGTACCCCGTCAGCTCTTGACCCGCGGAAACGCCGTGATACGAAGCTTTGCGGCCCCATACGGAACCAGCGTGATCGTCTCCTGTGCCTCTTCGCTCGCGACCGGGCTCTCGGGCACCGGATCAGCCACGCCATCCACCGCGCGCCACGACGGAACCTTGCGCGCCGCGACCTGCAGCGTCACCGGCGTTCCGTTCAACGCAAACGGAGATCCGCCCACAGGATGCTCCTCCGACGTCAACGTGTGCGCCGTATCTCCGACCACCAACCCATAATTCCACTCAGACGCCGGAAACACCTGCCAGTCCGTCGTCATGCCGCGCCTCCGCAGCTTCACCCAGTCCTCCGCGATCGGATACGAAAACACCAGCGGGCCTCGCTCCACCGAAACCGATTCACGATATCCCGTCGAAAGCTTGGGCGTCATCGGGAACGCAATCTCAACCACATCTCCTTCCCCCCACGTCCTGTCGATCCGCGCAAAGCCCGCCACCGCCGGCCTCGTCTCCTCGGTCCCGTTCACCTTGACCACCGTTCCGTCCGCCCACGCCGGGATTCGTAACCGAAGCGGGAACTTAACCTTCGCTGCCGGATTCACCGTGATCCGAACCGCTCCGCGGAACGGGTAGTCCGTCTCTTCAATGACATGCACCGCCTTTCCGCCGATCATCGTGCGCACCTCGCACGGCGAGTACGCCGCCGCCACCATACCGTCGTCTCCGGATGCCATCCACAAACTCGCCGCGAACTTCGGCCACCCCTGATGAAAGTTCGCCGTGCAGCAGCCGAAGTTCGGTTCAAGGCCATACAGATTCGACTCCGGCCCATCCGTCGTCCACGGCTTGCGATGGAGGCTCACCTCTACCTGGTTCGGCTCCTGGTTGTACTGGTGCGCCCACATGTCATCGGTAAACGTGCCCGGCAGCGCGTTGAACGCAATCCGCTCCAGCCGGTCGCCGATCGCCGCATCCCCCAGGATCGCCAGCGACTGCTCGAGCGAGAACATCGCCTCTACCACCGTGCACAGCTCCGACCCCTGCGACGGATTCCGCCCCGCAAAGTGCTCGTCACACGAAAACATCCCATTCGGCAGACCGTGGTACTTGTCGAGCGCCGCCTGCATCTGTGCAAGCCCCCGCCGGTCGGCTTCACTTCCCGAAATCACCGACCACACCGGAGCCGCCTTCAGCGCCTGCCCATTATTCACCCCATGCGTCGACAGCGCATAGTCGCCCAGCCCGTGGTTCTCGTTCAGCTTGATCATCTCCCGCGTAACCGCCTGCGTATGCTTGAAGTCGGCGAAGTCGGCCTGCCAGTCGAACCCCTGCTTGTGCAGCAGACGCGCCAGATTGACCAGCTTCGGTTCCCCCGTGCGGTTGTACAGCCAGATCACCACCAGCGCATTATCCTGCCACCGAAACTTGCCCCAGTCGCGCAGCGGCCGGCCCGGCAGCGCCTCCAGTTGGTGCGCAAAGTAGCGCGAAAGCACCGGAATCACCCGCGGATCGCCCGTCGCCTCCTCGTATTGCGCCAGAGCCTTCAGCATAACCATCCGCGGCCACCAGTCGTTGTTGCTCGCCGGCCCAATCATCCCATCCGCAGCCTGGTGCGTCAGCGTCCATTCGATGTACCGCTGCGCCTTGGCCTTTAGCCGGTCGTCGTCAAGCAGATACGCGAGCGGCACCAGCCCATCCAGAAAATACGGCCCGCGCTCCCAAGACTCTCCCGTCCCTCCCAGCCACCCGCTGTTGTTGCCCACATCCGCCCAGGTCTCATCGAGATGCCCGCCCAGCCCCGTCGCCTGGATCTCGAGCTGCCGCCGCAGCCAGCCCGTCGGTCGAACCGACCCGAGGGGAAGCATGTTAAATGCGTTCGGCGCAAGCGGCGCCCGATTCTTGAAAGCCCCACGCGCAACAGGTGGCGCTCCCGCATCAGAGACCCCTGTCTGCGCCGCGGCCTTCTTCGCGTCCAGCCCGTACGCCAGATGCGGGTGTAGTGCGAATCCGGTTCCAGCACCCGCCAGCAGCTTCAACAGATCTCTACGTTCGATCGGTGCCATATCTCTCTCCAGACCCTCAGCGAAATGCTCCAAACAGTTTCAGCTCGGAGATCGGCTCCGGTCTATAGTTCACATGAACTATGGAAATCGGCCAAGCCGTCACCAATCGAGGCAGACTAGTTCTCAACCGTGATGAGCCCACGCTGGATGGCCGTAGTCGCAGCCTCCGTCCGGTCCGCCACCTCCAGCTTCTCGATGATCTTCAGCACGTGATTGCGCACCGTGTGGTCGCTGATGCCAAGCGCATGGCCGATCTGTTTGTTGGTCGGCCCCTTGGAAAGAAGCTTCAGGATCTCGAGCTCCCGCGCAGTCAACTCTGTCCGCACCATGCGCTCCGCCAGGCGCGAAGCAATATGGGACGGGATATAGCGCCTTCCGGCATGGACGGCACGGATCGCCTCCACCATCTCCCGCAGCGAAGTGTTCTTCAGCAGGTACCCCTGCGCTCCCGCCTGCACCGCGCGATAGATGTCCTCGTCGGTCTCGTAGTTGGTCAGGATAATGACGCGCGCGCTTCTCCCGGCAGCCTTCAGCGCGAGCAGCACCTCCACCCCGCTCATCCCTTGCATCCGGAGGTCAAGCAGCACCACGTCCGGGCAGCTCTCCTCCAGCATCCGGAGCGCGTCCTCACCGCTCGGCGCAGACCCGATCAATTCGAGCTCCGCTTGTGTTCCCAGCATACTGGCCAGCCCCGCCCGCACCACGGGGTGATCATCCACGATAAGTATTCGGATAGGGCCTGCCGGTGCTTGCAACATGGCGTATTTGCCTCCAGAAACGTTTCGGCGAAAGGGCGATTCGCGGTCTCAAAGCACCTGGCGCCTTCAGCCCGGATCGGACCCAGACCTCAGTTCCCTCTCCCGGCACGCTGCTGATCTGGAGCATCGCCCCAACGCTCGCGGCGCGCCTGCGCATGCTGCGGAGCCCAAAACCCGGGAGCTCGTCACTCGGCGTAAATCCGCCCCCATCGTCCCTCACACGTAAATGCACCAGCCCCTTCTCGAACGCCAGCTCGATCTCGAGCGTAGCAGGCCGCGCATGACGCACCGCGTTCGCGAGCGCCTCCTGGCCAATATGGTAAAGCGTGTCGGCAACCCGGAACGGCGTCTTCGCTACATCGCCCGTGCAGGTGGCCACAATCTTCACAGAACCACCCTCGACCAGTCGATTGGCGCACTCGCGGAGTGCCGTCAGCAGACCGTCGGACCCCGGCTGCTCCGGTCGCAGAACAGCAATGCTGCGCCGCGTCTCCTCGTGGCTGTGCCGCACCAACTCGCTCGCAAGATCGAGCTGCTGGTGCAGCTGCGGAAGCTCCGCAGGCATGCTCTCGCGGATCGCCTTCAGCTGAAACCCGATGCCCGCAAAGCTCTGCGACAGTGTGTCGTGCATCTCGTACGCCATCCGTTCACGCTCTTCCAGCACGGCTCTCAGCCTCCAGCTCTCCACACGTTGATAAACGAAGTTGGCCACCACCGCCAGCAGCAGAATCAGCAGCAGAACCGCGACGAGATGGCCTGCACTCCACCACGGCGGCCCGGCCAGCACCACGGCGTCGTCGCTCGATCGCAGCAGCAGCGCGAACGGCACCAGATCGTGCGTGTACATCGGGTTCGACACAGCCACTCCGCGAAGCCGCAGCATGCTCCCTGGCTTCAATCTGCCGTACAGGGTGTCGCCTCGACCCCGGTTCATCACCGCCCGGAATGACTGCGGCCCCGCATCAAAGCTGAAGATCAGGCTGTCGTCCGGTCCGCGCTGCTTTCCCGTCAACCGCCCCTCCACCTCGATAAAGGTCGCATCAAATGCCCCCGTCGCCGCCTGCGATGCCGTCACCGACACAGGCGGCGTCGGCGTGTTCTCCCACAGCACTCGCACCGTGGCCTGCTCAAGCATTGGACTGAACGCCTCCGCGAGAACCGTGCCCGTCACCTCCACCTCGTCCCCAACCTTCAACGGCTGCGCCGTCCTCTGCTGCACCGCCACTCCGCCGCTCGCATCCTGCACGTACAGGGCCGGTGAGGCCAGCACCACCCCGCCCCGCACCGTCGCCGTTAACGGCTTCGACATCGACGCCAGGCGGAGGCTGCTGATCGGCTGAGCGTTCGGGCTCGGAGGCAGCACCTGCGGTGCCGTGCCCGACGAGGTCGCATACAGATTCCACGGGTTCTGCCCTTCGCTCGACCGGCTCTGCTCAAAGGCGGACTCGCGCCTCCCCGCCAGTTCCAGCATCTCAGCCAGGTCCGCCTGCTTTGCTGGGCGGATCGCAATGTTGCGCCAAACACCTCCCGAAGCATAAGACCGCAAACCGGCCCGCCCCGTCCGTATACACGCCTCATCCGTGATCGCGATCGTGGTCCCCTCACGCTGCGGCAGCGTCGTCGCCGTCGCGGCCAGCTGGCATCCATACGCCAGCAGCTTCAGGTGGTACCACTGTGACGCCCGCACCGCCCGCTGCTCCAGCTTCAGCTTCTGGTTCATCTCCACCCACCCATGGCCGGCCCGGCCAATCAGGAGTGAGTCGTCCAGTGTACGAAGACCGGCGTAGTACCCCGTATACGCGTCCACCCCCTGCTCTTCATCGCTCGTCCTCAGCACCAGCCCGGCGTCACCGCCCAGTCCCAGCAGCATCACATCCGCTTCAATCGAGTAGTCGCTCCATCGCGACGACCCGGTCAATAGCTTGGCGCCGCGCTCGTCCGAATCGTTCCGCATCGACCCATCCGCCAGCTCCCACGTCCCCCCGAGCGCTTTCCACTCATCCGCCTCGCCCTTCCAAAACGAGTCCCGATACGGCAGACCCCGGCCAGAGCTGTGCCAATACACGAGCAGGCTGCACACCCCCAGCACCAACAGCGCTCCAGCCACCCACCCCGCCAGCGTCCGTCTCCGCGCCGCTTGATCCGTAGTCACGGTGTCACGCTCCACCGCAACTGCGCCGCCCCCGGCTGCCATCGGGCATACAGCATCTCAACTGCGCTGCCGAGGTTCGCGCGCGTCACCAGCACCGGCTTGAACACGATCCGTGCCGGCAGCGGCTGTCCCCCTGCCCTCGCATGGATCACCCGGATCGCTCGCTCTCCCATCCCTCGCGTGTTCTGCACAATCATCGAGTCAAGACTCGCATTCTCAAACGGCAGCGAATCCGGATCAAAGCCGATCACCTTGACCGCCCGGCTCCGGCTGCTGCTTTCAATCGTAGACACCGCCCCCCGCGCCGACGCCGATGTCAGTGCAACAATCACATTCAGCCCCGGATTCTCTCGCAACACCTCCTCCGCACCCTTCTGCTCATGTGCGAAGTTGAACGTCCCCATCCTGCGCACCGAAATTCGGATCTGCGGAGAGTGCCTCGTCAGATACTGCTCAAAGCTGTGCGCCCGCACCATGATCCCCGAAATGTCCGGATCGATCCCCGTCACGGCCACCTCCCCCTCCCCGTGGATCAGCTCGGCCACCCGCTCCGCCGCCAGCCTTCCCCCTTCTTCCTCGTCGTTCAGGATGTACCCAAGATTCTCATTCGCCGGAATCGGCAGAGGCGATCCCACAATCACGATCGGCAGCCCCGTTGCCAGCGCCCGGCGCACCGGCGTAATCAGCGCTAGCGAATGGTCCGGAGCCAGAACCAGCCCCCGGTATCGCCCCGAAGCCACCCGGTCCACAAGCGCGATCTGCCCGTCCACATCATCCTCGCGCGTCGATGCATTCCAGTAGATCCTCTCCCCCAGCTCCTCCGCTGCCTTCTGTGCGCCCACGTCCTCCGGCTCCCAAAGAATCGTCCCCGACGTCCGCGGAATCACCGCGATGCTCGGCGGCGCGCCTCTTCGGCACCCTTTCGCACATCCGAGCGCAACCACCATTGCAACTCCCGGCCAGAACGACTTCAAACCCGAGACACGCATCGTCCTCGCAACCTACCTTCTTTTCACCTTGATCGCAATGGAGGCAAACAGACTAGATCATCTGTACTAGAGATAGCTAAGCGCAATGTATCTTGCCCACGTCCATGCCGAAACACTAGAGTTGGCTCCGTTCTGAAGATCCTTATAACGCTGCTGGTGGCGATCCAGTAGGAAACCGAATCGACGTTTAGCTTCACCTTCTTGGAAGACTGCGCCTTGCGAATCAGCATCTCGCCGGGGGGTACGAGGTCGGCGATCAACTCCAGCTCCGTGTCGTTCAGGCGAAACGCCTCGGCGTACACTTTGCGGTCCATCTCGGGGTTGTAGAGGAAGATTTTGGTCGGGCAGCTCTCCGCGATGTTCGCCAGCATCCCCGCTTCAGCAAGCTGCTTGATGGACTGCGTGGCGAGGATCATGGCGGCGTTGTGCTTCCGCCATGTGTTCTGGGCGGCGGTGACGTACTCCCGGATCACCTTGTTCTTGAGGAAGGACCATGCCTCATCGATCAGGAAGGCTTTGAAGGTGGCGAGCTTCGCCGGGTCTGCGACCTCGTTGGTCGCCCGGTGCAGGACGTAAAACAGAAGCGGCTCCAGAACGTCGGGAACATCGCCCCAGCCAGCGAAATTGAAGGTCTGGAAGCGGGAGAACGAAAGCGTGTCCTCGGCGTTGTCGAACAGGAAGCCGTACTGCCCTTCTCTGGTCCATCGGTGCAGCCGATTCTTGAGCGAATCACCGATGAGGCCGGCAAGTGTCGTAAGCGTCCGTTGACCGGCTGGAACTGTGTCCATGCGCTCGATCGCATCCCACAGCTTGCGCTTGTCACTGTAGTCGAGCGGGTTGCGGGTGTCGTTGCCCTCGATGAGTACCCGGAGAAAGGAAAACAGGAATTCCTTGTTCTCCTTGGTTGTCGGCAACGAAAACGGGTTAATGGTGAAGTCTCGCGACTCCTGGCCGACGTTCAGGTAGGCGCCGCCGAAGATCCCCGTGAGCGACTGGAAGCTTCCTCCGATGTCGAAGATGAACACGCTCGGGAGGTATTTCTGAAGGCACATCATCAGGAAGCAAAGCAGGAACGATTTGCCGGAGCCGGTCATTCCCAGAATCAGGGTGTGCGCCACCTCTCCGTTGTGCAGGTTGAGGAAGTACGGCGTCTCGTTGTCGGTCTCGAGAACTGCCAGGTACTCGGTTCCGAGATGAGCATTGGTTGTCTCGCCGGTGTGGATAGTGAAGAGAAACGAGAGGTCCGCATAATTGGAATTGAGCAGAGAAAGCTTGCGGAGATTGTGAACGTAATTGCCCGGAACGGTGGCAAAGAACGCATTGAGTTGGTTGTACGTCTCCGAGAAGAGAACACCATCGGCAGCGCTGAAGATGCCAGCGAAGTCGCCTACTGAGCGATTTACGGCCTCTAGTTCCCTTCCGTAGAGCACCACCGTGAAAGACATCCCGCCCATCGTCTGGCCGTCGCCCAGCGCCCTCATGCAGTCACCCAGGCTTTGAATATCGGCCTGCTTCGATTCGTCGATCAGCTCGTCGCGCTCGCGCGTGTGTCCTCGCGCATGGTCGCGACCATGCTTTTTTTCGCCGTGTTAAAGTGCTGCCGTTTGGTCTTGACCTCCTTTCGGGCTTTGGCCGTGGTCATGGGCGTCCACTCGGTGACGACGTGAAAGCTGGCCGGGATCTTTAGAAGCTGGTCAAATACCATGGGCTGGGTCTCGGAGATCGCCTCCTTCATGGTGAGCAGGCGCACATAGTGGTCGCCCACCCGGAGATGATCGCGCTCCGCCTCTACATCCGAGTTGACGACCTGGAAGTCGAGAAACTGAGTCGAATGCGGTCTACCGGCGATCCGCCACGGATCGAAGTTGAGCAGCCGGCGAAAGAACGTGAACTGGCCTTGGTTGTCCATCACCTCGATCTGCATGAAGTCCGCGAGATGGCGGATGAAGTTCTCCACCCGGCTTCGCAGTGATTGCAGGTCCGCGTCGATCTGCTTGCGGAGCAGCACTTTGGTTCCATTGCTCGAAAACTGCGCTTTGATCTCGCGCATCGCTCCTTCCCGGTCCGCTGGGAAGCGCTTCAGAGCGGCAATCAGGCCGGTCTTCGACCGTGAGCCTTCGAGCATGACGACGTAAACGATCTCAACCTTGTACAGCCTGTCGCGCTTCGCCTCGAAGTATTTCCTGCGCTGGTCGATGGCTGTGTCGATCACCTCATCTCCGTAGCTGGCAAACGGGATCTCGGGGCGATTCGTCTTGAGGAGGTACTGGTATATGTGGAAGCCTTCACCGAACGCCTTCAGAGCCGATTCCAGACGACGTACGGCGTACTGCTGTTCGTCTGAATCAAGGCTTTCGTGATCGACGCCCCGGCATTCCAGCGTCATGCCAAGATCGCCCGTCTTGGTCATGAAAACGCCGTCTGCGACGAAGCCGTACAGACTGATGTTGGAATTCAACGATCCGGCCTCCTTCCACGGCTTGATGACCTTGCGGATGTTCAGCATCTAGCGAATCTCCACTTGTGGAATCTGCTGCTTGGCCGCGTCGTAGCGTGCTTTGAACTTCTCGCTCCGCATCAGGATGGTGAGGTACGCCGGGTCTGTGTTGGTGACCCAATAGCCGAAGATCATGCCGCCGATGAAGATCACGAAACCCGCCATCAACGAATCGAAAAGGTTGAAAAGCGCGACCGCAGCGACGCCAACGCAGAAGAAGATGCGGCGCTCAATGCCGAAGTAGTTCAGAGGCTTGTGCAGGCTCTTGAACACTCGATTGCGACGAATTGGGAGTGTGTCTGCCATAAGCCCCTGTTCTGAAGGAAAGAACCCGAACTAAGCGGCCCAGAGCCACGTGATGACATTGGCTGCCAACAGAGCGATTCCGACACCGAACGCGACACCGGCGAGGTTTTTCTTCGCGCCTGGATCGCCGAACGCAAAGCCCAGACCGCCCAGCACGACAGCAATCAGGCTGCCCGCTTTGGCCGCTGCTCCGGTGAACAGATCGGAAATATTGGCTAGACCCGAGTCGAATGGGCTGGCGTGTGCGGCTACGGGCAAGGACAGCAACAGTGCGAACACAAGGGCGACGTGAACGGCACATTCCCGGTGGGTGGCTTTTGGACAAAAAACAAACGAGAGTTTGCGCATCGGATTGGGCTCCAATTTAGGGCTGAAAGTTGTCGAGCTTCATGTGGTTGAGCGCTGTAAAGCGGCAGACCTGGAAGAAGGTGCTGAAAGCTGATTGATGTTACCTATGTTTGATGTACCTACTCTTTAGGTAACTACTTCGGTTGATTTCGAGGATGTCGTAGATACTCTTTTCTGTCAAACCGATGGTGTGGAGAACTTTCAGAATGCGGAGTGCCGTGAACGATATTCCGTGGACTCGGTCCGTGCGCATACCATTACGCAACAGTCACATCCCGGGAGCTATGCGAAGTGCAGCCTCCCCCCATGAGGGAACAGGTGCTCTACTCGTACGACAAATTCCTGGCAGAACTCGGCGCGAAGCTCCGGCAGATGCGTTTAGAGCGTGGGTGGACTTACCGCCACATGATCGTCAAACACGGTTTCCACCTTGCTCATTGGCAAAGCTTCGAAAAGGGCAAAGGGATTTCCGTACCTTCCCTTCTCCGCGTGTGCGAGGTCTTCGACATCCCGCTCGAAAGCCTGGTCGCCGGCCTGGGCGTTGCGGTTGAGCAGGCAAAGCCGCTCGATGCAGTCGACCAGGACCGGGATCCATGGCAAGACGCCACCACACGCCAGAGCACTAAGGCTTTGCCAAGTCAGATTCCGTCGGTCCGTCCCCCACTTCGTCCGCGTTCTCCACGTCGCAAATCGTCGTAGAGGTAATTTCAGCATCGAAAACAGGGCTCTGTCCCTCGACGACAAAGCCGTCGAACAGCTTGTGAAGAGCTCCAAGGATAGCCGCGCAACGCTCTTCTGGGACAGTCAGTCTGGCAGTGATCTGCGAGTATGTCATAGTGCTCCGAGGCCCGGTCTCAATGTGACTGGTAGACGTACAGGACGTGTCCAGTTCGAGTGGTTGAGCTTTTAGCCGCATGTGCGGCACCAAAGCCTAGTTTGCGAAGGGCGAAAAGAACCGATCTTTACAAGATCTCGGGGTCTCGTCCCCATATGGAACGCGGGCCGTAAAGGAGAGGGTCCCTGGCCAATACAGAAATTCCCTGCCATCCAGGTGGAGAGGTTGGCTGGCACGCACGCCCTCTGCACACACCCTTCAGCTGGAACAGCGAGAGGTTGGCTGGCAAGACTGGGGACGGCTCTTTGGTTTTCGCCCTGTTCCCTTGGGTTTTGGCGCCCCCCTCAGGGTAGGCTCTCTGTAGCTTGCCGGCAGGGAGGTGGATAGAGCACCTCTGTGGGCGCGATGTTCCAATTTGCCAGCCAACCTCTCTCTTCTGCATGCACATTGAACTTTGGCTTGTAATAGAGAGGTGCAATGGCAGCCCCCTTAACAAGTTCTTTGAATCAAGAGGTTTGAGTGGAACAGCCTGCTTAGGGACTAATCGAGAAGTTCCCGGTGGCAAGCAGGTACCTGCCGGGGACTGCAGGGAACTGCAGAATTACCTGCCTACGCTCCATTTCGGTCTCGGCTGAAGATCAGATCCTCTTCTTCTGTCCGTTTCTGGACCGAATAGAGTGGTCGGCTGGCACGCCTGTAAAAACGGCTGGCGGAGGAAGCATTCAAAGAGGAATAGAAAGCTGGCTAGCAGAACGGGAGAGGTTGGTTGGCAGAAACGAGAGCGGTTGGCTGGCAAAGTTCGAGCGGTCGGCTGGCAACCTCACCGAGGCGAGCGCAGGCGAAATGGGAGAGGTGTGTTGGCAAAGGTAGTGAGGTGCGTTGGCAAAGATGGTCAGGTAAGTCTAGCATCGAGCACCTTTTACACCCCTCCAAAGGTTTTAACTGTCTTTAAAGTTGGTGCATTTCTTATAGCATTCACACAACATAGGACGCGACACACACAATGCCGACAAAACGTTCTGCACCCGTCAACGCAGCAAGCCTCATACCTCTACCTGTTGATGTTGATCTGATCAGATTCGAGAAGAATCTTTTGCAAATAGGATTCTTCGGTGCAAACGACGCTAGGGACAAGAATCGTACCTCTCGAAGAATCGAACAGGTCGTCTTTCGAAATGGACACAAGGTCAGAGTCGCTGCAGAGTTCCGGGGTTCAGAGCAACTTGGCCTTCCATCCACGACCGATCGGGATAAGTTCATAGCTTTGCTGAAGATCGTCGGTGAAGAGAGGGCCCGAACCGGACATATAGCCAACCCTATCAGGTTCAGTGGGTATCGTTTGATCCAAGAGCTAGGGCTATCACGAAACGGGGAGATATACGAGGAAATCCTTCGCTGGGGTAAGCGGATGACTGACACCACAATCACCTCAGAACAGGTCATCTACTTCGCAGCGAAGAAGCATTACTCAGATGAGGTTCTCCATGTATTTCGCTCTTTTCGGCGTACCGGCACGAGCAATCTGAAAGGGGGGGAGAAGCACGAGAATTATGAAGTTGTACTCGAGGATTGGCTCGTAGAGAACCTCAACCAACGGTATGTTATTCCAGAAGACTTCAACGCCTACAAGCAGCTGACCCGTCCTACCGCGAAGGGCATTTTCGGAAACCTTCATCTCTGGTTCCATGCTAGCCAGGGTAGACCTGTGGAGAAGGACTACGCGGACCTGTGTAACCTGCTCAATGTGCAGATTTACCCACACCTGTCTAAGATCAAATCTACGATGGGTCTTGCTCTGGACGAGCTTGTGACGATCAAGTACATATCAAAATGGGACATCCAGCCCATGACAACTAAGAAGGGCTACAAAATTATGTTAGCTCCCGGTTCGGAGCTTCTGGAGCTACTCTCGAACTCCCGCACAGAACGAAGGGATGTGCCTACATCAACGGTCGCTGTGGAATATCTTAGTCCAGCGCAAGAGGCGGCTATCAGTTCCCTGCTGGATCACGGCGTGCTTCCAGTTAAGGCCAGAGATCTCGTTGTAGCAAACGATCCAAATAAGATCGTAGACATAGTCGACTACCTGCAGAGCCAGATCAGTAGCGGACGACGGAACAATGTGGAGAATCCAGCAGGTCTCATCATCTATTCGATAGAACACAACCTGCCAGTTCCTTCGAAATTTCTCACTGGCCGTCGCAAGAAGGAAATCAACCAAGCTGAGCAGCACGAACTCGAACAGAAGCGGTCGCTAGCGAAAGCAGAGGTTGCGTACCTGAAGTGGAAAGATCAGAAAGTCGGGGAGGGTTTAGCGGTTCGTTACTCTGCAAGCGAACTTGAACGAAAGATTAGCGAAGTTGTGATCCAGGCCTGTCGCACCGACGAGAGTTTCCGGCGCATACCAGCCCCGAAAAGGGCGGAGGTAGCACTGCAGATAATATCCAAAGAGGTTCGGAGTAACCTGATGCTGCCCACGTTCGAAGAATGGTGGGCCGGGCAGAGCCAGATTCCCCTCTTCTGATCTTCTACTTGCTGTTCCGGCGGGACAGGTTTCTGGATTGGAGAACACTGCGGCGGATTACGTTGCGATAAGCCGAATCACAAGTGCCTGCTCTGCTACGTCCGTGTCCCTCACCCTAAGTGGCGCGATATCGCATAGATATCGCATGTTTATCGCAGCGGCAAGCGATACCGCAACGATGGCGTCTATTCACCCTACGCGATAAGCCGAATCACAAGTGCCTGCTCTGCTACGTCCGTGTCCTTCATCCTAGATGGCGCGATATCGCCGCGATATCGCATGTTTATCGGAGCGGCAAGCGATACCGCAAGGATGGCGGTTATTCACCCTACGCGCGCACGACTGACTGTGAAGGGGTTACTCGGCAGATTATCGTTGCGATATCGTCGATTGGAATTGGCAACATAGCGGTATGGTTGCGATATCGCAGCTTGCGTGAAGAAGGAAGAAATGCCAGTTATCGCTGTGTCTAATCCCAAAGGTGGCGCCGGTAAGAGTACAACAACGCTTCTTCTTGCAAGCTTTCTCGCACAGCGAGGTGCAACAGTGAGCGTCCTTGATGCCGATCCGAACCAACCGATACTCGATTGGAAGCTAAATGGCAGGTCCCAAACGACCTTAACCGTTGTCGGGGGAGTGAAGGAGTCGAATCTCATGGAAACATTGGAAAGCCAGCACCACCAGTTCATCTTTATAGATCTTGAGGGCACGGCTAGTGTTCTGGTCTCTCGCTCGATCGCCCTGGCTGACTTTGTTCTAATACCGGTACAGGCGAGTGCAGTTGATGTCCGTCAGGCGGGCAAAGCGATCCGGGCGGTCCGGGATGAGGAAAAGGTCGCACGTCGTTCAAATCCCAATCGAACCATCCCCTACAAGGTGTTGATGACCCGAACTCCTGCTCCGGGAGCTCCTGTTTCATCAGTGCAGCGCCAACTGGAAGCAGAGATCGAGTCGGCAGGGATCCCTCGCTTCCGGACGAGCTTAGCAGAGAGGCTGGCCTACAAGGCCGTCTTCGTCGAGCGATTGTCTCTGCCTGAACTCAAAGACATGCGCGTAGGCAATCTTGAGGCAGCCTATGAGAATGTGCATCTGCTGGCCGAAGAGCTGATCGAGACGCTACAGAGTATCGAGAACGGAGTTGAGGATGAACAAGTTCGGTTTGCAAGATCCGGAGGAGAAGCAAACGGCAGCGTCTACTCAGAGCATAAGTGAAAAGCTCGCCAGCTTTCCTCAGGTTAGGCCCAGGCCGCCACTTGACCTGGCAGCCGTTGACGCAGCAGCAGCTCCACATGGGTTCATCAGCCGTGAAGGTGTCACACCCTTTCCGAAAGGTCATCTGCAGAGAGGTCGGCGTCGCCGTGCAACTCCCCCAGAAGCGACACGACATCTCGCGATCCGCCTTGTGGATAAGGAATACGAGCGGTTCGTAGCCTATGCTGATCGGCATCAACTTACCTATCACGACGCTCTATCGCGCCTACTAGACCATGCAGTGGATTGAGCTTGCAACTGCTAGAGAGGTTGTCGTTGGCGTACAGAGGCCGTCTAAGTGATCAGCCTACAACCTTCTACCGCATAGCCTCCCGCTCCGCCTCTGTACGCTCGAGTTCGGCGAACATCTCCCGGATCTCGGCGCCGTCTTCGGGCTCCGGGGCCGGGGCCGGGGGCGGCTCCGGCTCGAAATTCTGGGCGAACTCGGCGGTATCGAGTATCTGGGCCAGCCAGAACATGGCCTCGGCCAGCTGTTCGACCGACCGGAAACTGATCTCCAACCGGCCGCGGCTGAGGCTGACGGACTCGGGCAGGGAACTGAGAGTGACGGGATCGAAATCCCGCCGGACCAGCGACCGGAGCTTCTTAGGGGAGACGCCGGCCTTGGCCTTCCGGAGCTGCTCCATGTACCTAGACGTGTCATCGGCCTCCCGGACTCCCTCGAGGAACTTCGCCAACGCCTCGCGCTCGACTAGCCTGGCGGTACCGATTGGGACGGCCGGAAGCAGTTCCAGGAGCTTTTGGGCGGCGCGGGGCTGCAGCTCGAACAGGTTCTGGAGGTCGCGCCGGTCATAGTGGGAGCGAACGGAGTTCGCGACCGAGCGGCGGATCTCTGGGAGACGCGGGAGCCAGGATGGTGGGCGAGCCAGGGGTTCCTCCGCTAGAAAGCCCAGCAAACAGACTAGTCTGCGAGCCTCCCGAAGGGAACCGAATTAGTGCGCGATCGCGCACTAATGAGATTCCGGGCAGCTCCCGATTACCCACGACAAGGCTAATTGTCGGTGGTAAACTGTTGCCATGGCCGATGCCGCCGAAATCCAGGAAGGGAGTCCGGCAGGGCAGGGAAGCGGCCCGGATCTGGCCCTGCTGCCCCCCGGCCCACCTCTCCCTGGCCTTACTCCAGTTCAGCGGGAGCTGCGCCGGCGGGTGCTCGACGCGGTCTCCGCCCCCTCCACGAAACTCGCCTACGGGCATGCGCTCGACGACCTGTTCCGCTTTTT
>JAABUH010001230.1_pt1 | contig 30233 bp, 55 predicted proteins | sample 5559121 | NCBI WGS metagenome assembly JAABUH01 (sample SAMN10711871, study PRJNA513364) | rock metagenome | isolation source: Antarctica rocks | place: Antarctica: Victoria Land, Battleship Promontory nord | collected 2015-12-28
CTCGAATCGCTGGTTCTCCCCGACTCTCAAGTCCATCACTTTTATACATCGTCTTCCAGGCCTATCTTCGGTCCTTCTCGTTTCGAGTTCAATGCTGTCTCGTCGTCGGCGAGGGGAAGCGTAGCGAGGACAATAGAGGCGAGCAGAGACAATAGGCGTTTGAATACTGACAGTGATAGCCTCGTTTCGTAGTACAATGAACAAGGTTGCACCCCGTTTCAGAGTACAATGCCGGAGACAAGCACTGGTTGCTGACTGTCGGCGATGTTCGGCGATATTATCCGACGCTTGAGAGTGTCGAGCAAGATCATTCTTTGATCTTCGGTAAGCTGATATAGCTTGGCTACGGCTTTAGTAGATCAATGCGCCTGTCGTAGGGTCTCGGGGGTGGTAAAGTCTCGGTACCTCCCTTCTTGCGAAAGATGTCGAGGTATTCATGATGTTGACTTGGGACTTGGCTCAGAAGGTCCTTCGCTTCCTTCTCGTACTCGTCGGTATCAAGAGGCTCGATGAACTGGGGCTCGGTAGGTTGATACTCAGGTAATGTAGTCGGGTCCTAGTCATAAGGTCCCACAACTACAGCTGGGATTGATTCGGTTCTCGGAACTCCGGCGATGCTCGGCGCACTCGACGAAGTATCTTAATGGCCGCCGTTGCCACAGTAGAGGCATAGGTTGTTGTCGTGTCGTCGTTGTCTCTCTTCAGCGGACAAAGGTCCTTCCACTGCGACGAAAAAAGCAGAATTTAGAAAGGTTACTGTACGAATGAAAAAATATGCAGCAATATAACCCTAACGCCCGATAACGTTACCGCTTTTCCCTCACACTTCAATCACTACTATTGACAAAAATGCGGTCAAGCAGCGAGGCCTATGCTCATCTACCTCATGAGCCCACGATCCCTATCGAGCGATTTCATGCGGCTGTACCTCCAACCGATGTGGATGATCTCCATGCGCTTCTCCGGCAGGGTGTGAAGCGACCACCCAAGGAGACGTACGAGAATACGACGTCCAAGCTGAACCTGGGTGTGACAAGGGATTGGATGATTGAAACGAGCCACTGATGGTCAGAGAAGTTCGAGTGGTGAGCACTACTCTCTAGCTTGGTCGAAACTAGCTGATGGTGGGATGGGACAGGCGGAAGATACAAGATGAGATCAACTCTTTCCCGAATTTCACCGCCCGTATCGAGCATGCCGATCATCGGTACAAGGTGCACTGGCTCGCCATGGTCTCTTATAGAAAGGATGCGGTCCCGATCGTCCTCTCACACGGTTGGCCTGGTCAGTAGTACACTCCCTTGCCGCTCCAGACGAGAAAACGATCCAGCTCTGCCGATCGAACGGCATTCGGCATCCGTCATGCTGAATCCATCTCACAGGCAGCTTCCTCGAATTCATCCCCATGGTCAAACACCTCCGATCGACCTACACCCCTACCACTCTCCCCGCACATGTCATCATTCCCTCCCTCATTGGCTTCGGTTTCTCCTCGGTAGACCTGGAGCCTTTGTTGAACTCCATCAGGTCGCAGAGGTCGGCAAATTCCAAGAGCTGACAAGCGGTGAGGCGGTCGATACGGCGCATCGCCTTGGTGTAGATAACGTTGATGAATTCTCGAAGGACTGTAGCGTCTGCCTCGGTTTAGATTCCGATCGCACCCTCGTCCAGATCATCGGATGACGGGACACTCAGAAGACCTGCGACGAAGCCGCTACGGAAAGAGATCAAAGTCAATGAAAGCATCAACATTTTCAAACGAGAGTTTACTGACCTTTTCTTGGCGAGATGCCAGCTATATACCCGAAATTGCTACTTATCCCTCGAGACTAGGACAGCATCCGCCTTCGGATCGTCCTACATCGAGTCCACCGTGATGTCGTCTACCTCGGCTTTATCCTCCGCTGGCGACTTCTTCGCTTTGTTTTTGGATCTAGGCATCGTTCAGAAAAGGTTTGGTGATTTCCGACAAGGACCGCAGGTATCGCTGATGACAATGACGAGAACCAAAAAGGAGGAAAGGAGGGAAGAAGGGAAGAAGGGAAGAAGGGAAGAAGGGAAGAAGGGAAGAAGGGGATAAGTTAGATCAGGTCAACGGGATCCAGACACAGGTTGAATGATGTTCCACACATTGAATGAAGGAGAGCTTTTCTCCACCTCGGAATTTGCAAGCTCACCAATCGCGTACAGAGTCGAGCGCTTCAGTGTTACAAGTGGGTGGAAAAGCGATGCATGAACTCGACTATTCTAGCGGCAACTCTGTACAACGCACTGCTACCCTGAGAGCAGCCTACGACTCTCCCGGCGTAACATTCAGGTCCTGCCGCGGTCCTGAAATGCTCACCATTCGAAGACCAGATGCACGGATCTGGGATATTCAGACGCGTGCTTTTGTATGGGAGCAGCCAATTGTAATCTTGGAGGTAACGAGGGGCGTAAAGGTGACAAGGTGAACAGAAGCAATCCTCTGGTCGTGACCAAGGGCCTGGAACGAGATTTGCCTAGAGGTTTGTAGCTGCAGCTTCTCTCGTCAACTAGCGTCAACGATGGGCTGCGTGACGAACAAGATACGAAGTGATGGTCCACCGTCATTACTCGGTTGTCTTCATGTAACGAGATCACTCAAAGCCGCGCTCCCCTCCTCCTGATCTGCCAATCGCCGCACCAACCCTCGTAAATACTGTCTGAATCTCTCCCGCCTGGCTCCTTGTCATGGACGACCCCTCACGCCAGCATGCCCAAATCCTGAGCCCGTTCGAATGGCCAAGAGCACAGAGTCTTATAGGGAGTAGAACCGGGGAAGTAGAGCCCCAGAACAAGTCGTCTGCTCCTTCCGGCAACTCGGTATAGCCAAGATTGGACAAGCCGAAGCTGTGTCTGAATGGAGTCGGTCCCTCTGTCTTGCGGTGAAAAAAATCCTCCCATCCTGTTGGACCGCCGTCTTGCCGGATCCGGGTCTTGGATGTAAACGAGCATACCCTGCATCTGATTCCCGATGAATCGAATCGCTGTTTAGATAGGCCGATATTTTGGACGCTTCGACCCAGAAGTCGTCTATGGGCTCGAGAAAGATGTCACAGTCCGCGGTGCTGGCGTAGTTGCCAGTACAGTAGCCTTGGTTAGGAGCTGTGCCACGCTCAGACCGCATCGAGGCTCCCCGGAGGTAGACTGGCTTGGATGACTGGATGGACTCGCTTCCTCGTACGGACCAGAGCGTGGCGAAGTATCCCATCATCAAGGTCGGATGCAAAGTAGGTACGCCATGGATTTTGCTAGCAAGCTTTGGGCGAGTCACGAGGTCGATATCAAGCTCGAACAGTATCGCAGCCGAAGGAGCCTTGTTTGGCGACAGCCAGGTCCTGAAGTATGGCCGTGGCCGGTCAATCTCGAAGTAATTCTGGACGATTTGTGGTAGATTGGGCAGAATCAGTTCTCTCCATATCTCTGGGAGAAGTAAGGCGTATGGAGGACGGATGTCAATCGTATCCTCGGTCGGGGCAATGGTCTCGAGAGATTCGGTCGGGAGGTGATCGATATTCGGACTGAGTAGGGCCAAAATGAGGCGCATCATTCCCATGCCATCAAGCACAGTATGATCCGTTGAAAGCATGAAGTATGCGGCGCCATGTTGTGTGGAAGGGGTAAAGATGGAGACCTGCCACAGGGAGCGAGTGGCAATGTCTTCCTCTCCATCCTCCTTATCTCATCCTGCATCACCCTCTCCGTCTCGTTGATCTTATCTTCCAGCGGCTCGTATGATCGCCGAGCGATGATATCCTCGGGGTCCCAAGGTCTCAGCCTTTGCTCGAAGCATGGTGTCCGGGTATGCACGTCTACGGGGTCAGAGCACAACCTTGGAAATCTGTCTTGCAGCTCGGTGATGCGATTCGAGAGGAAGGCGGTTGTAGGCAGAGAAGCTGAAGAGGGGTACCTGTTAGGACGGATATAAAGTGTTGGAGTCCTCTGTTGCGCAGTGCCAGCCGGTAGCGGTCGGTCTTGCCCACTACGAAGAACAGAGGGATAAGCCAGGGGGGACGATTCCAGTCAATCAGGCAGATTTTGACTCACATTTCCCCCTCGGTCGGGCGGAACAGGTAGACATTCCGAGGGAATCTGTAGGTCGAAAAGGAGACGTCCCATCTTGTCTTACGCTCGAAGCCGTCCTTATGGCGTGGAAGGATGACCGAGATGGCCGACTTGATTTGTTTTTGTGCGGGCGGTCAATCGAAGTACCTATGATGATCAAATAAGGAATAGCAGCAAACCGCACTGCTGAGCTCGTCATCCTGAGTATGTGTAGTGAAGCGCCGGAGCCCCAAACATCACACCGTAAGCCATACATCGAGCTTTGTGCTGAATCCCGAGGTCAATATGAGCGGCGAATCCAGCTGACGTCACGCGCCACCGAACCTTTCTTCCCTTCGTTCTGTTCATTCATTACTGCGCCCTGCTTCTGCATCTGAGAATTCGCTGGCCCATCAGAGATCACGAACCTTGATCGTCGCAGAATTGATCGGTCAAAATGACTACAACATCAACATCCCTCCTCCAGACCGCTCTACAAAATCTGCATCTGTCCCAGCAAATCCATCAACCGTCTCATACTCCACGTCCACCCTCCTCGCGCGGCGGAAACGACTCAGGCTCATCTCAAGGAGGATCGAACCCATCTTCCGGAGGGGAGGAAGATGAGGATGAGCTGGTTGGGGTGGGGCAGGGTACTCGGCCGGCTACACCACTGCCTGGGCAGAAGGGATTGGTTTTGGGGCAGAAGGTCCCGTCTGGGCTTGGTGGGAAACCCAATGATCCGGTATGCTTGGGATTTCTAACGTCGGCGACTTGATCGCTGAAGGTGATTTCGTGGTAGTTGAGGACACTGCCGACACATCTCGCTGTTCGCGTCTTCCTGCAGCTCGATGTACGGACCCTGGCCCGATGCGACCGGGTTTGCAAGCGATGGCACAAGTCGTCTACCCTCAACTACGGTAGGCATCCCCGTGTCCCTCATCTACGTTGACACTGTTGCCTCTTCAGTCTGGTTCCTGCAGAATCGCGCACTGGTATTGCCTCAGCTCGCCATGCCTAGCAATGGCGGAGCGGGCAAAACCCGCCGCGTCGACTCAGATACGCCCGAATTCTTCGACCCTTACGACAAGACTCCTCGTCTTTCATCTCTCCCCCAACCCTTTTTGCCGACATCAGCCACACCTCAGTGGTCCAAAGCTGAGTCCAAAAAAGCTTGGAGATCCACCTTCCACGGCACACTCAAGCGATCCGACCCCTCAGCCGAACCGGAAGACGATCCCCTCCGCGTCGACATATCTAGCCTCCAATCATCCGGCACGAGTACGCCTAATCGACATGCACATGCTGGACTGGGAGCAGGGTCGGCTGCGCGATGGGCTGCAGAGGGGCACGGGGAGGTGGGATCTAATTCAGAGAGAAAGTTGGCGGCGAGGGAGGGATACAAAGCATTGGGCGGAAGGAAGTCGAGGGCGAAGAGGAAGATGGGTGGGGAGCTGGGCTCGAAGGATAAGGGTGGTGCTGTGGATGATGGGAGATTTGACGCGCCGTGGTGATGTGATGAAGAGCATGGCATGCTGCGCTACTGTTGGGTCGTATGGTCATCATATCAGGATCAGACATCATCTTCCCGTGATTATTACGGCGTGAGCGGAACATTTTCATCAGCGTGCGAACATTACGAACCAGCGCGCGCTGGAAACCGTTTTTGATTGCTTTGTACCTCATGTTGGCCTCGACGTCTTGATACATCCCGCAATTCGCCTTTTCTTGGGGAGGAGACTTGCTCAGCATGTCTTCTCCAGCTTTCGAGAGGGAAGCTTTGCGTCGTGCGGCGTCCAAAAGTAAGAGCTATGTCGACCTTACTTCGGGTGATGATGAGGTGATGCCGCTGCAGATCTCGAGAACCAGGGCTTCAAGCGGAAGCGGGTATGTGCTTCCCCCTCTCACAGCGGTCACTATCAGACCCGAAACGCACCACTTGTCCTGTTCAGGCCGACTCTACACCTTCCTCGACTAGCGAAGAGATACCCGAACTCGGTGAGGAGGAATACGAGATTGATTGTATCGTCAACTCGAGATTGCGGACCGCCAGAGGTCAATGTGTCCTCGAGTTCCTGATTCACTGGAAAGGGTACGCCGACGAGGACCGGAGCTGGACACCAGCCAGCCAGTCCGAGGAGGATGATCCCCCCGTCGTGCAGTTCTACTTGAAACAGCCCGGAAAACCTGGGATTGGACAGAAAAGCCCAGTCAGAGGGATGGACATGCGGCATTTCTTCGAAAAGATCGGCGGAAAGGAGAATGTGGACCAAAGGAAGACACCGAAAGCGAATGGACATACGAAACCGGAGGCGAAGAAGGCGAAGTTGAAGGAGGTCCCGAAGCCGGCTGCGAAGAAGAAGAAGGCCGAGTCGGATGAGAGCGATTTCGTAATGGAGGATGAGGAGGAGAAGCCGAGTGAGGATGGGAGCGAGGAAGCGGCTGTGGACTCGGCTGTGGAGAAGGAGAAGGCGGAGACGGATGATGATATGGCTTCGATGGAGGTGGATGAGCTCGGTGAGCTTGATTGCCACAGGACAGTTCTGCCGAGTGCTTACGCGAAGGATAGTTGAGAAGCCCGTGAAGAAGATCCCGGGGTGGGTGAGCAAGGTCAAGACTACAAAGAAGGTGCCCGTCGACCTGTCAGTCCCACCGCGTAAATCTTGGGGTTGGACATCGAGCTGAGACCTCCTCTTCAGAGGAAGCTACAAGTCTGGTGTGAAGTCTCATGGTCAGAGCGTCGACGTGAAGACAGCGATCAAGAATATGAGCGAGGACTTGCCGCCCATGAATGACATCGAGATCATGTTTGACCATCTCGTATCTCGAGTACGCCTGGAAGTCGCCCCTCACCTCGCTCCTCTGACTCATTATAGGTGCCTGATATCGTCGAGCTGGTCAAGCGACTCAACGGCCGCAAGCTACGCGTCGCCACAATGTGCTCGTATGTAATCATCTCGACGCGCTCGACAACGTCTGACAGGGGTCAAATCGAAGGCAAATACGCTGGATAAATTCCACAACTGCGACGCCGATACCGCGCGAGTCCTACTTCACAAGATGAAACGATTCTACTGCGGCCGGGTCGAACTTGTACACAGCGAATCACGCTATTTTCCTCGGCCCATTGTTTATCCAGTCTTGGGAGAAGTACAAGGCTACCGAGACACAAGCAATCGGTCGGGTCGGGCGGTATGGTCAGGAGAAGAAAGTTCATATCCACCGTCTGCTAGCGCTGGATACTATCGACATGACGATTTCGACTCACGACGAGCGGAGTCGCGGTCGAAACCCGATCATGTGGAGATACCCGTGGAAGAGTATAAGGGGAAGAAGGTGGTGCCGAGGAAACCGAAGGTGGAGGTGGAGGTGGAGGTGATCCAGATCAGCCCGAAGAAGAAGGTCGGATCGTCGCAAGCAAGCATGACGTGTCCAACGAAGAAGGTGGATTTGACCAGCCCGACGAAGATGGGCTCATCGCAGGAGGTGCGGATCGAAGTCGATTGAGCGGAGGTGGACACTACCTGAGACCCTGGATTGGAGTTTCTTGTTGCATTGAGTATTGGACATATCTTCGGCGAGCATGGCATGGCATAGCATTTGCGTCGTCTTGGTTCCTCCGTTTCGTCCGGATAAGCAGGTATTGATGTGCAGGGTATAGTGATGGGGAGTATCAAAGGTCGTCCACATCTTGGCTAACCCTCGATAATGTACGGAGATGCTCCTTGTCCACCGCGAAGCGGGGTCGTCTATACATTCCACGGGAAATGATCGGCTTGACGTCCTCGAGCTTCACATCATTCAGCTCAACCTTCACCTCGCGAAACCCGTCAAGGATTGTCGTCGTCCAGCCTTCCCGCTCATGCTTTGGCGATTCGATCGTCACAGTGTCCTTAGTCTTCGTCTCGACCTTCACCTGGACAGGGACAGGCGCTAGCCTCCGTCGCCTCTTCCGCCCCACGTCATCATCGTGCTCTTCGATGCTATACTGATACCACTTGACGGTCGGGAAGGCAAGTGGCGGTTTGACGTCATTGACGACGCTTAGGAGCTGCGAGACCTGCTGGCCGCCCGCAGGAATCATGGCAGTGAGCTCCGCCATCGAGACCCTAGGCAGCCCTCCCGCTCGAGCTAGTTGATCCTCAGCGTTCGCCCTTCGTCCGGCGCCAAGCTTCGTGCTAATAACCTCAGGGAGATGCTCATCCGGTTCCGATCCAGCATCCAAGCTGGGTAACAGATCAACACCAGCCTGCTGCATCTTCTTCAATCCCTCGACGTATGCTGGCCCAAACTTGGGGTTCCTGGAGAACCACTCGTCTCGCTCTCGAAGTAGGGCATCGATGTCGCCCGGAGCGAGACAGTCGGAGAATAAAGAGGGGAGGAGGAAGTAATCGAGTCCTCGAGCTTCGTTGATCATAGTATTGGGAGAGAGCGATTTTGGGCGGAAGAGCTTGACAAGAGCCTGGAGTTCGGGTAGTGGGCTATGTCGAGCGATCGGGCAATCCTGCTCAGATTCAGCACTGCGGTCATACGTGAGAGACACTTACGATATTGTAGGGCCAAGGGTCCTCCCTTGTGGCCGCCCGTCGAAGAGCCTCGAGGAAGGCTTGATGCTGGATCGCCCAAGCCGCCGTCTTGACCTCCACCATATTGACGTGCACGATCCTCTTGTTTGTGTTCCACACTCGTTTCCCGGTTGTGCGGTCGAACGTGCGACATGCAACGCACTTGGCTCGTCGCTCGCATGCATGGAAGCGGGAGGCATTCGGGTCGAGGGTGGTGCAAGCTTTGAGGAAGGGATCGGATCGGACTGCGGAATAGATCGACCGCTTGTACCGGTCGACATGAACCTGATGGGATCAGAGTTTGCTGCAATACGATTCGAAGGACGTACCAGGGCGTTGAAGTGTCGGGCGACTTCTTTGACTATGTCCTCCCACCTGTGAATCAGCACGTCAGCTTGAATGCCTGTATAAACTAAGTGTCTCGCTCACCCAAAACACCATACGTTCAAGAAGAAAATCGTATCTGGCGGATACAAGCTCATTTGCTCTAGCAAGTCACGGAGGACTGGCTCCTACAACGCACATCAGTAAACCGAACGCGTTCCTATCTCCAAGCTCATACCTTGTCCGGCATATCACCAGTTCCCAAGCTATACAGGTTCAGCTCTTCCCTCTTCGCTCACGAGACACTCACACCGCACCCGTATCAACATATATCCGATCCAAGATCCTCCGCCCGCCTCTTAGGACCCCATCCTGTGTACGGTCTCCATCTGAACAAGGTCCAATGAACTCTTGTACTGCTGGGTTCCGCCGCAAGCTCTGCAAGAAAAGCCTGTCGGCTCGGATATCGCCTGTGTGGAGAACCGCCTTGTCCGCTGATTTGATCAAGAACCTGACATCCATCGTTATCAGCTTGACCCCTTCAGATGCTAGTATAAGACGTACATGGCTGATCCGGGACAGTGGTTTGCGTCTAGGAGCACTATTGACGCCTTGATCTCCTTCCCATCCTCGAACCCTAGATCGAACTCCCTTGGGACACCGTATGTTACTGCCTCCTGCAGTCACCCCCTTCATCAGCAACGGCGCCCGCTTCGATAATCTCTCTCGACTGAGACGCACGATACGATCAATCACTCGCTCAGTCTTGGTCCCCCGATCCACGACCTTCGCCTTGAGCCCCTCGTATTTTCGCTTTCCCCTTTCCCTCACGCCATCGACAAGATGTTGACGATCCATTTCGGCTTCTAGGCGGAGAAGCATAGCCTTAGTGTCCGGAGTGCAAATGATGTGACCGGTGAAGGAATCGGTCAGGCCAAAGAGGTGATCGGAGTGAGCGTGACTGAGGAGGAACAACTGAGCATTCGGTGCTTGTCGATACGAGCACGACGGTAGCGAATCTTGGTGATTGGATCCGGAAGATGATGAGGAGGAAGGCGTGGAAGGTAGGATCCAGGGCTCTTTGGTTGATGGAGGAGGATTCGTGAAGCAGTCTACCCGGATCTGCGGGAATTCAAGCAGATGGCCATCTTCAAGCGCATATTTCAGCATGAGACGTCCTCGGTCGCAGGGAGGCATGCAGACTCACTGTAGATCCCAGCCATAGTTGATATCTTTTACTATACCCATTAAAGCCAAGACGATGAGGGCAACATCATCAAAATCCTACGCATGATTTTGCCGCCGGACCAAGCCGGTGGAGGTGACTGGACTCTCCGATCCAGCGGTAACGAGCAGCTGATAGGCCCGCGGGAACCGAGAAGCACTATATTGGCCGGACTGAGCAAAAGTAGCAGAAGCGTCGCTCATAGTCCATCTCTCCTTGAAATGTCTTCATCCTCGCTCAATGTGCAATATGTCAGGCTTCATCCCAATGATGCCGTCGTTCCTGCTCCATGCTCTCACGACTGCCATCCCCACTTATCAATTCAGACGAGGAATCCCAGCTACCCCTCTTTGGCCATGACGATACTTCTGGTTCAACGAGTATCCTGAATGCCTTCGGAGTGCTTGCTGGGCGAGAGAGACTGTACTCTAGAGAACGGGCCGGCCGAGTAACAGCGGACCGCTGCGGAAGAGACCGGATTGAGGGGTAGTCTGGAGATAATGGAAGACAAAGAGGCGTCTGCGAGCAATGGTCGGTGACAAGCTGGACGTCAAACAGAGGGTTCTTCGCATCCCCTAGTGTCGGCGACTTAAAGCATCAGCTACCGCTGGGGCACTGCACAATTAGTGTCGCTGGAGGCCCGCAAAGAAGCGTGTGAGGCTTGAAGTTGGTGGTACTCGTGTCATCGCTACGAATGTCGTGACGATTTTTTGACTCGTCTGTACAAGCGGGTTCCAGCCCCTCCGAGCTCATGGCGGCAGCGACGTCATCCTCGTCGCTTCACGAACGTCTATTCAATTCTCTCAACCTTCAGATTGCTAGAATAGCTCGAGCAGACTCACCTCCAGATCTCCCCTGGTAGCCACCGCCAAAACCCACTTCCTCTCCTGATCCGTCACTACGAACCACCCATCAACCACTATCTCCCACAACAACTCACCTAATGCAAAATCTGTCCCTGAGTCATCGAAGAAAGCCTCGAGCCCCTCGAGCGGTGTGAGTGGGTTTATGACGGTGTAGGGGTGGGATTTGCTGGAGAGTGGGAAATGGGTCGTATGTTGGGCTAAGGCGGATCAGGCGCTGGACGAGATGGGATGGGGGAAGCAGACAGAGAGAGGAGTGGTCTGACTGACATAGTGGATCTTCCTCTGATGCTTGACCACGCTCGAACTTCTTCTTGATACCTGGGATGTGCAGGTATCCGATAGGTTTCCGTCGATCGTTCAATACTCTGGATCAAATTAGCAGCCAGCTCCCGAGAATCGTATTCAACGCCTCCGCGTTGACTGAGACGGGTCAAACATGGTTGACTCACGGTAATTGGTCAAACTCCCGCTCGTATGCCGCTTTGAGAGCGAGTCGGAGGGGTGCATCGTGTGGGAGGCAGAAAGCGGGTGGGAGTTGGAGGTCCTAAATTCAATACAATCCTCAGCAAGAGAGCCACATCGAGTGAAGCAACATACTTCAACGACGGCTCCACGATATTTAGCTCCTGGAGGCAGAGTCGACGGCGTTGGTGTGGTATCTTTGTCCATGATTCGCTGCCGAATGACGGAGATAAATTTCAATTGCGAAAGGCAGACGCGAGTTGTGTTTGGTTCCGCGTTTCAGAGACCTGTGCCGGAGTAGCCGGGTGGTTCATCAGGTTTTGGTAGGCGAGGCGATGCTTTGACCTGATCTCAGCTCACCGAGGCTTGTCATCCCGACCTTCCTCTCGAACAGCGACGCCTTCAACAGCTCTCCCGACTACAATGTCCGCGCCCGCGTATCCCGCAGCTCATCACCCCTTCACCACCCCACACCGCCGTCAAGCCGCAATTCTCCTCCTCATCGCTGTCGCGATAGCTCGATCAGCTCCACTAAGACATGTCAAGGATCTCATAGATGTTGTCCTTCTCAAGCAGTGGCGAGCAGAGCGGAGAGCGAGGAGGGAAGAGACGAAGCGGCGTGAGAGCGAGACACCATTGTGAGCTGGTCTTCACGACGCAGACATCTGTCTGGTAGAGAACGAAGACGGCTGACGGGGCTTAGGAATACTCCGGCGCTTGAGAAGAAGATGGTCGATCTCGTACGCCCTCCAAATGCCTCTCTACTATTATCAGCTGAGCGGTGATCCAGTACATCCCCCATCCCTCCGGATCTCGTACACTGCTAGTCCCCCATATGGGTCGCGTCTCCAAAGTGCGAATCACGCCGACACCTGCTTCATTGTATGCCGAGCACCTCAAGCTGTTCCCACCGCTCAAGCCTGGTGAGAAGCTGGGCGTCAACAAGAGGTTTTGGGAAATGTTGGCGGCGGTGTTGAGGGTCGCTTTCCCGAGGTCAGACCCCTCAACGACCAAAAGAGCTACGCCGACGCAATTTCGTATGTAGCAAGACGGGGAAAGAAGCCTTCCTTCTGGTGCTCCATACGTTCTTCCTGCTGGCGAGGACGGTGTTGAGCGTGATGGTTGCGAGACTGGACGGGAGGATTGTGAGAGATTTGGTGAGCTGTTTCCGGAAGCTTCTCGGCCGTCACCCGATGTTGTTCGTATTCTAGGTGTCAGCGAATGGCAAGGGCTTCATGCGCGGATTGGGATGGTGGTTTGTCCTTGCACTGCCGAGCACATATACGAATGCCATGGTGAGTGATCTTTCAGGTCCATCCGCTGACGAGGGTAGATCCGGTATTTGGAGCGAAAGCTGGCTTTGGCTTTCAGGACCAACCTTACTCGCTACATCCACGACCTGTACTTGTGCGCATCCGGAGGAGTTTCGAGCCATTGCTCAAGAAGTTTACAGGAACGACAAGCTCAACTACTACAAATTCGGGCTTGGCCTCGGCAACCTCACTGCTGCACCTGCTGAGCGAGATGGGAAGCGAGTCGAAAGCGGAGCTGCCGAAGCCGCTGCGGGAGGTGCAGATCAGTGGGTCGCTCCAATCGATATCATTCGCGCCTGATCGATGAACAGACTGATCACTACGGATCTCGCCCGTTTCTGCGACACTCTCGCTGCTCTCTAGTATGTCTCGCCCGGATGTACAACGCTGACGTGTCAGCGGGAACATCGGCAAGCCTGCCCTAGACCTGCTCATCTTCACCGGACAGCTTACTGCAGCCCTCGGTCCTCTGGGCACTCTCGGTCTCTGGGCGAACTATGCTGTCACAGCGTGGATCCTGCGTAAAGCGACGCCCGCTTTCGGCCGTATGGCCGCAATTCAGGCGAGACTCGAAGGGGAGTATCGTGCTGGATTGAGTCGCATAGGACGGGACGGCGAAGAGGTCGCGTGAGCTTATCCTTGTCGTGACTAGACAAGCATGCTGACACCTCGCAGTTTCTACAACGGGGGAGAAAGGGAGAAAGGGATCCTCTGGTCTGCGTATCAGCGACTCGCGAAGCATGTGCACTCAGTCTTCCAGGTCCGGATACCGTATGGGTACGCTTCGGGACCAAGGGATATCGCGCCTCAGCTAATGTTTGAACAGGATGACCGAGGATTTCGTCATCAAATACCTTTGGTCCGCAGTCGGCTACGGCCTAATGTCCATACCCATTCTTTTCCCGGCAGCTCAAGTCACGCTCAATCCCGCTCTTGGCGGCGGGGTGTACAGTCAGGTCGCAATGCGCACGGAAGGTACGTAGACTCATGCCATTCGTTTGCTCCTCTGAAGCACCTCAGGCTACGTCTCAAACCGCCGACTGCTGCTGTCACTGGCAGAGGCAGGCGGGCGACTCATGTACTCCGGAAAGGATCTGGCCGAGCTCTCGGGTTACACCAGCCGGGTGTACGCGCTACTTTCGTCTCTACACGCGCTGGACAATGCCATCTATCCCGAAAACCCGCGACCGGTAACGTTGCTAGAAGATGAAGTGAGCTATTCATACGGGTCTAGCTGATCGTTTGCAGCCTTTCTATGATATGTCAACCGTTCGAGGGAATGTCATCGTCGGCCCAGATCACTTGCTGCTGAAGGACGTCCCTATCGTCGTGCCTGCTGGCGGCGCTGCCGGTGCCGAGCGAGGGGGGGAGGAACTGGTTCATAGCTTGGATTTGCGAGTTGAGAAGGGCGAGCATACCCTAATCACTGGGCCAAAGTAAGCGGATCCGAACCCGTTCCGCCATCCTCAACTATTCGATCTACATCGCTGACCGGGATCTTAGCGGGGTGGGAAAGACGTCTATCGCAAGGATCGTCGCGCAGCTGTGGCCGACTTGGTCCGGCGTTCTTGAGCGGCCCATCCATGGCGAAGGAGGGCTGTTCCTCTTGCCACAGAGACCGTATCTCAGCATTGGGAGCTTACGCGACCAGTGAGTGTCTTGCCTGGAAACCGCTGTGCTTTCAGCTTATCTCTTCTAGGGTCATCTAGTAAGCGAGACGCTTTTGCACATACCCTCATCACTGACGGGTAAAGTCCTCATACATACGCCGAGATGAAGGCCAAGGGGAGAACGGATAGCGAGCTCGTGAGCATTCTGGAGCATGTCCACCTCGCGTATCTGCCATCACGAGAAGGAGGGTGGGCGACGAGGAAGGAATGGAAGGATGTGTTGTCGTGAGTTCCGTCATGCCGGCCGCTACCTTTCTGACGTTATCTACAGAGGAGGCGAGAAGCAGCGAGTGAGCGATTTTTGGCATGTCGCTGATCTATGCTGATGTTCATGCTATAGATGGGTATGGCCCGACTGCTGTGAGCTCAATGAAAATGACTTTAGCAGTGCTGACCGATGTATAGGTATCATCGTCCGACCTTCGCCATCCTCGACGAATGCACCTCCGCAGTGTCATCGGACGTAGAGGGACTGATGTACGAGCACGCCAAGTCTCTCGGAATCACCCTTGTGACTATCTCGCACGTTTGACCCTTCGTGTCCTTCCGTTTCCGCTGACAGGTGGCATCAGTCACCGACCCTCCTTGCTGAAGTATCACAATCGCCATCTGCGACTCGGCGACCCGACTTCCGCCGTATCGACCTCGCCCATCACGCCGCGTACACCCGGCACACCCCTAGCCGCACAGGGTTGGCAGCTCACAGCGCTGGCGAGTACCTCTGACGAAGAGAAGCTCGAGCTGGAGATGGAGATTGAGAGACTCGAGGCGGTTCTGGACAATCACGTGGGACACTGGGAGTCGAGATTGGCTCAGATCAATAAGGAGTTGAGCGGGAAGGACACCAGCCCCGTATAGAGGGAATTCGGATGGGACAACCTTGTCGTTTCATGATGATGCATCGGATACGTGATTGAGTCATTCAACCCAAGATACTCGTACTCGTGTACACCCAACAAATATCGACAACCCAGACATCCAGTAAATCCCCAATCGATCAATCGCGATCTTCCCCACCGACTGCCGAATCCACCTCCTCCCTCAACCTCACCGCCCTTCTCTCCACCTGATCCAGAATCTTCCTCAACTCGCCCGCTTCTTCCCTAGGAACGATCTGACCCCCCATCTGACCCTGCAGGACCATCCTCAATGCCTCCGCCACCTCCTCATCACCCATCCCACTTCTCCCACCCAATCTCTTTGCACGCCTCATCTCGGCTCCTTCTCCAGATTTGACCGAATAATACGTCCAGATATTCGAGAGGACAAGTAAAGTAATGACGAGACCGAGCACAGCCTCCTTGCCACCGGACATATCGCTCATCGCCTCTCCAGCCGTCTTGAGACCCGTCCCAACTATCCCGAAGCCTGACATGACCATGTCCAGAGCCCATTGGAGGTACGTCTGGTCTTTGTCCAGTCTCTCTTTCCGTTGTTGAGCGGCATAGGCTTCCGCTTCGCTAGGTTGGTTGGCTTTGTCTTCCTCCGCGGTGGTCGCTTCGTCCTCCACTCCGCCTGCACCGACAAATTCGGAAGCATGCTCTTTGATGTAAGATCGGATACCGGCATCCAAGTCGTCATGATATTGCTTCTGCCCATCGATCGCAGATTTCTCGATGATGCCTGCCAATCAGCTGGAGTATAGAGGTCCCGACTCACCTTTGACCCATGACTTGCCCGTCCACTCAACAGTCGTCGTAACCACCACCTTTGTTGAGTTAGCGCCAGCCCAAGTCAGACACGTTCTCGTCTTGACGCTGAATACCCCTCCACTCGGCACATCCGGCGTCTTGGTAGTCGTGAGCACGGAAATATACTCTTCAAAATCGCCATGCTCCTGCTCATCCGTAATATGGCATTTCGTTTGCTTCGGCCCAATCGATCCGTTGAGCGGCTTGATATAAGTCATCGAGCGGGCGAGATGTTTCTGCTCATCTGGCTTCCAATCGGACATCTCGATCTCTGCATCCGTCAGCTTGACTCTCGTGGACTCCGCACGAACCTCTGAGCTTCTCGGTATCGCTGAGAAAGGTCTTGTACCAGTCGGAAGTGAAGATGAGATTGTATATCTTCTCTGGGGTGCTCGGAAATGTTGCATCGAGCGCAGTTTCCGAATAATGCTTTCCCTCTTTGCCGCACGCGCATTGTGTCTTGGCGTGACCTTTGCCTTCTCCGCCAGACTTGCCGCCACCGGGGAATTGATCCTCTTCCATGACGGAAGCGGGTCGGGAACCGTTGGCATGGTGGAATGATGTTGTCGACATGACGGCGTTGGGATTGCACAGTCGCCAGACATTCATCATGACGTCGTAGGTTGTGTCGCGGGAGAGGAACGATGCAAAGGTGTACTGCCCTTTTTCAGCATGGATTTCCGAGGGAGTGCTCGACTGACCTTGGCGGTTGCAGTAGAGACGCCAATCGCATTCGGGATGACTAGTGCGGTCGTCTTCTTCTCGATCTGCTTGATGTCTGTGAAAGCGACCACGACCTGCGGAGCATCAGCATCTCGCGGACTTTGAGCGGGGCATGCCCACATCGGTGACCCATCCGAAGATGTTGGCATGGAAGCACAGGTGATTCTCGGACACAAATAGCCGCCCTTGTACCAAAATATCCTTCGACAGCGCACAGCCATAGTCTGGCGGCATACGTGAGCTAAGTCCCATTTGGTATCAGTATGCTCACCTTCAATAAGATAGTCCCCCTCATCGACGCTCGAAAACATCCCACGAAAGTCCGCCTGCCGCTTGTTGCTGGCTACTGCGAAACCCGTCACCGGCAGGTGGCCATCACCATCGCTATCCGTGTCGTCATCATCGTCATCATCGTCATCGTCATAGGCGTCCTCGTCTCCGTCTGCATGAGCGACGCTTGCATCATCCGCCCCATTGCCCCGGACGAGGAAAGGGCTCCGATTGGTCGGTCCGCTCTTCGAATGGCTAGATTGTGCCGAAGACATCAGGTGATCCCCATTGGTTGGGCTCGCGAGATGGATCCCTCCCTTGGCGAGAGCCGAGGCGATCCCTGACTTGGCAGAAGAAGTGGACAGCGCCCTAATCTTCTTTGATTTCTTCCTGGTTTTTCGGCTTCCTTCGAGATGTAGGTTCTGGTTGATCAGTGGGGATGGCGCGGTCTTGGCGGTGACGCGACTGGCGATGGAGATGTGGCCGGAGCGAGCATCATCGGAGACGGCTGTTCCAGCGGCTGGAGCGGATTCGACGGGCAAGGCGGTAGGTTTGCCTTGGCGATAGGTGAAGGACGAGCCCTCGACCACATGAGCCGTCACGGAACTATCGTCGCTCATCTGCTGAATATCAGCTCAAGCTCTCAGGAAGAGGTCAGGGTAGCGTACAGCTGTCGCAGGCTGCGCCCCGGTGACAGCGCCAAGCGCTATTCCCAATCCTTCTGCTTGTCCGTTTCTAGGACTAGCCACGACAGGATTGCTATCGAAGCTTCTCGGACTGTTGGATCCCTCCTCGGTCAATACCAACTTCGGAGTGCCTAGCACCTGTTGATTCGTGTTCCCGGGAAGAGCCAATGGTTCCGGTTTATGCTTCCCCTGCTTGCTAGGCGAGACGACGGGTACGCCGAACTCTTCCAGAAAATGACTACCGGACCGTCCGAGAGTAGGCGACTGGGAAGAAGTGGCGGGCGAGAGGAGGGTCTCGTCTTCGGATGGAAGGGTGTTGCTATTGGAGTGTGCAGAGGAGACGGTAGATGAACGGCGGTGACGGTTGTCGCTACCGGATAGTGAGGAGGAAGTCGAGGGAGAACGCTTGAAGCGTGATAGGATACTGGGCATGGGCGACGAGTATTCGTGCAACTACAGAATGGATTTGAAAAGATTCATTAAAGAGGTAGAGGCTTTGGATAGCCGTCCCATAAACGCGTGGCGTTTGATTTTCAAACCCTTAAGTTCTGCGGAGAAAATTCAGGTCTCATGAAGCCCTGAGCGCGACTGAATTTTGACAAGGAAATGTCTTTCCCCCACTGTTATCGCGCTGATCCGTTAAAACACAACCAAGCAGAGCCTCCTCACATGAAATGATTTCTCACGCCTTTTGTGCGCAATCTGCTGGATTGTCCTGTTCCCTGGCGTGCTTTACGGCTCAACAACTCGAAATGAACGCTACAGGCTGCATGTCTGGAGCTTTGTGACTCCCCACCTCATCAAATCTCATTCGAGATTCTCCCGGCGAGCCAAAGAAGTGCCTTGCGATTGTTCTTAGATGATCCATTACATCCGCACGAAGCGATGCCACGACTTTCGACCGCGTCTTGTGATCCTGTGAGGGGAGGTAGACGAGGGTCGAGGAGGTTTCTGAAGCAAAGAAACTAGGCTGCACCGCGCACTATTATCATCAAAATCTGGATGACGTGGCTTTCCGGTGGACTTCGTATCAGAATTGTCAAAGTAAGGTTGCTGTCTGGAATCGACTAGACGGTTTTCCGATACTGGAACGCCCAACATGATCGCCCCACCGACTTCTCAGTCCGAACTCCACCCTCTCTGCGTCTCTGCCATCGTCCGAGACCTCATCACTGAGCATGAATCCTCCTCATCCTCCAAATCGTCTGACCCACCCAACATCAATGCCCTCCGGATGAAGTACGCCAAGAAATACAACCTATCGGCTATTCCACGACTTACCGATGTTCTCGCTGCCGTTCCTGAGGATTGGAAGGAGAGATTGAGAGGATGGTTGAAGGCCAAGCCAGTGAGGACGGCGAGTGGAGTAGCGGTGGTTGCTGTTATGTGCAAGCCGCATCGGTGTCCGCATGTCGCGATGACGGGGAACATCTGCGTGTGAGTTTCTTTTGGCGGCTTTCTTATCCCGGCCAATGGAGGCCGGGCGACGGAGCCCATACAGCTCGCCATGTACTGAATAAATGGTAGGTATTGTCCCGGAGGGCCCGACTCCGACTTCGAGTATTCTACCCAGTCCTACACCGGCTACGAGGTGTGCTGTCATCTTCGTTCGTATTGGGAGTGTACCCTGATACTAGTCCAGCCTACTTCCATGAGAGCAATCCGAGCTCGCTATGACCCGTACGAGCAGACTCGAGGCCGGATAGACCAGCTCCGCGCACTGGGCCACAGTGTGGACAAAGTTGAGATCATGTGTGTCGCTTCTCCGCCTGACTTGGCTTGCGCTGACCCGAATCAGCATCATGGGCGGTACATTCATGTCCATGCCGGAGGACTATCGGCATAAATTCGTCGCCGGCCTGCATAATGCTCTCAACGGACATACCGGAGAAGATATCGACGAGGCAGTCAAATTTGGAGAGCAGGGCAAGACGAAGTGTGTCGGTATCACTATCGAGACGAGGCCCGACTACTGCTTGAAGCCACATTTGAGGTAAGACCATCTCCCACTTAGACACGAATCCGCTGATAGGCAGTCATCTTGCAGTCAAATGCTACGATATGGCTGTACCCGCCTTGAGATCGGCGTCCAATCGGTCTACGAGGTAAGCGCCGTCTCCAGTGGGGTTAGCTTGCCTGACAGCTCGCAGGACGTGGCTCGAGACACGAATCGAGGGCACACCGTGCGAGCTGTTAGCGAGTCATTCCATATGGCGAAGGATGCGGGCTACAAGATCGTCGCGCACATGATGCCGGATCTACCTAACTGCGGGACCGAACGGGACATTTGGCAATTCCAGGAATTCTTCGAGAACCCGGCGTTCAGGTCAGACGGCTTGAAGTTGTACCCAACATTGGTCATCCGAGGAACTGGTGCGTCAATGAGATCGTCACGAAGCTGCTTGGAAGCTTACTGGTGCGGGATCATTGCTGCTCGTGCAGGTCTGTACGAGCTCTGGCGGACGGGAAAATACAAGAACTACCCGCCTAACGCGCTCGTCGACATCGTAGCACGGATCATGGCGCTTGTTCCGCCTTGGACCAGGGTTTACAGGGTGCAGCGGTATGCCTGGCTACTGCCCGTTGCTGAATCTCGCTTAACTTGAATCTCAGAGATATTCCGATGCCTCTCGTTTCCTCTGGTGTCGAGAATGGTAATCTCCGCGAGCTAGCACTAGCCCGGATGAAGGATTTCGGAGCAGAATGTCGGGATGTCCGATATCGGGAGGTCGGGGTATGTCTCCTCCCTACATCCATCACACCGCACTTGAACTGACAAAGTTTGACCCGTAGATCCATGAGATCCATAATCGGGTGCGACCGCAAAATATCGAGCTCCTCAGACGGGACTACGCGGCCAACGGAGGATGGGAGACCTTCTTGTCCTACGAGGACCCGGAAGCAGACATCCTGGTCGGTCTGCTACGATTGCGAAAGTGTTCTGAAGATGGGACGTACCGCAAAGAGCTCGTCGGGATGGACGGTGGCTGTAGTCTGGTCAGGGAGTTGCATGTATATGGTACGGCGGCGCCGGTCCATTCAAGGGATCCGAAGAAGTTCCAGCACCAGGTCAGTTTCCGCCGCTTCTCGAATGGTCGACGAGCTGATGGAATGGCATCACAGGGCATCGGAACATTGCTCATGGAGGAAGCCAAGCGGATAGCGAGGGAAGAGCATGGATCTGGCCGAATAGCCGTGATATCAGGCGTGTTTAAGAGCTCGTTTACCGCAATACCTATGCTGACGACAATCCAGGCGTCGGCACGCGGGACTACTATCGACGAATGGGATACTTCCTGGACGGACCGTACATGGTCAAGGACCTGTTGTATGATGACTGAAGATGAACCATGCCAAGCACAACCTCCCATCGTTCCGGATCGAACGACGAGCACCTGGTGATTTGTTGCAGCCCCACCACTGTCCCAGATGTTACACACGGCGCTATCACCTGTAAAAATTCTCCAAGCGTTTGCGGGATCCGAGTGCACATTTCGAAGGATAGTGATGCTGTGAGGCGGCAGAGATGAGGGACGGCATTGCTTTGGTCTGTTTCTTCGCGCAGTGTCTTGTGGGCTTAGATGTACAGGTCACTGCTTGGATACCCAGCCACTAGTCCAATCTTGACAGGAGTTGCGGTTCCAGCATATCTTCTTCGGCTGAGACTTTTCCAATCCTCATTTGCTTCCGGCCGTTCCTGTATTTCTCAAAATCAATGTAGAATCAGACGCGGCTGTATCTCTTGATGCTGACGGCCCAACATCCCCCTTGGCGGGATGCCTGTATCATCAGGTGAGAATATTCAGCGATCAATCGCAGGTGGAGAATTGATGAGGTATCGTAGCCGACATCGTCGTGATCAGCGATGGTGAGGACGATGAGATCTCCTTCGTCGGCCCAGGTTCAAGTAGACTGGTTACAGCGGTCTCAAGCCGGTCGGTCGTCTCCCTTACGATTGTTTGAAACTTCCTGAGTCATTAATAGGCCGGCGGCGATCTTTGTTGACTCAGCTTCGGAAGTCTCGGAAGATGAGAGGCTGCTTAACCTTAGCGACTTGCTGCATTCGGAACCGAACGACGTGCCGGAGATAGCGGTCAGGAGTACGGTGAAGGGGAAAGGCAGAGCGAGAGAGGCCGATGTGGTCGTGCAGAGGGTGAGGCAAAGTTCCACATCACAAGGGCCCTAGACTGAACGTGATTGTAGGCATCAATCATCGACAGCCTCGACGGGCTTGGCGACGATGCGACCGAGCATCACGAGGGTACTGCGCTCTCGAAGCGGGGATTTCCGGTCAAGGCGGCAGATGAGATACCGGGATCAGAGAGGCCCAAGGGAAAGCGACGGAAACCGAGCGGTAAGATGGAGTCGCATACCACCAACGGGGTATCACAGGCGAGTCTCTTGCTCGCCTGTATGTGAATGATGCTGACAGAACGCGAAGCCCGAAATGACCAAGGAGGAGAGAGATGCGGTGAAAGTGGAAGAAAAGCGAGAGAAGCAGCTGGCCAAGGATGCAGCCAAGGTCGGCTACCCCTTCCTGCTGATTGGATATTCAATGACATGACAGCCAGGCTGCGAAAGAGGCCGAGCGATCATATCAAAAAAAGGTGGCAGAAGTGAATAAGGTCAGCCTTGCTTCATCATCCTCACGGGGTTCATTCAGCTGAAAAAGATCGCAGCTCCGCACGTCAAAGAACGATACAGTGCGCGAGATTCACCTCTACCTCTCACACGACCTCTCACTCCCTTCATCCCCCATCGCCGGCGCACTTCCCGAGATCCGCGCGCGTCTCACCGATAACCTTTCCGAGCTTCTTTTCCTCGACGAGCTGGACTCTCCTGTTCCTGGGACTATCAAGTTTCGCCGTCACCTCAAGGCGAAGTGGGATGGGAGAGCGAAGCGGTTCGTCCCGCTCGATCAACCGACATGGGTTTGGGAGGGTACCGTCCTGATCGTGGTCCCGGCTGCGGAAGTTGTGGATAAGATTGCCCATGGAGATGGCATCCTGGGCACTTGGCTTGCCGATAATCGCTTAACCTTGGGATTGAGCGAGGGGGATCAGGTGATTGTGATTGTCAAGGGATTGCAGAAGTATTACGCCAAGACGAAGACACTGGCGAATCGGGAGTTCACCGCAGCAGCGCGGGCCGGTATCGATGGCCTACAGGGAGGAGGGAGTGCGGCTGCGGCGCTGAGTAGCAGGCCGGCAAAGGAGGTAATTGAGAGGGAGTTGGTGAAGCTCCAGGTGGAGCAGGGGCGTTTCTTGGTTCACGGTATGGCTTCTCTCCTCGTCGCGCCGACCGCCATTGACCACGTCGCGCAGTGGAAAAGACGGAAGACATTGAAGATTGGGTTTGTAACCTCGCAGCAGACATCGCCATCCGTCCAGTAGGCTTTTCCCATCACCATCTATGTCGGACTGATCAGTGCGCAGTACAAACTCCTCTCGAAATCGCACCTAAATTTCGCCCCAACCGACCACCAGCGAAAAGGCTCGTCCCCGACCGACGCCTTCGAGCTCATGCTGCAACAGGTCCAAGGGATCACCCCGTCGGCTGCAGCTGGCATCGCGGCGGTATATCCTACGTTCAGGGAGCTGATGGAGGGGTATGAGAAGGCTGAGCGGAGAGGTGGGGTTGAGAGGGCTGAGCGGATGTTGGCGGATTGCGAGGTTTGTGCTTGTCTATTCGAGGTCATGACGAAATGCTGAGGAGAGTAGATCAAGAATCTGAGAAATGGGACGGCGAGTGGGAGGAAGCTGAACAAGGTGAGTCCTCGGCCGATGCATAAGGTCGGAGCCGATGAAGTCCAGGCATTGGCGAAGAGGATCTACCACGTCTTCAGAGGAGACGACAGTCTCGCACTTGCTTGAGGGTCAGAGCGAAGAAAAGAGAGATCGTCGGAAATGATAGCCTGCATATGCATATATTTGATACGTCGCCCTTCCCTGGATCCCAATAGTCTCCCCTTACGTCTTCACCTTCTTCCTCGGCGTGACCTCCACCTTCCCCTCGGCTTTCCGTCGCTTCTTTTCCTTCACTGATGAGTCCAATGCCCTGACGACATTCTGCTTCAGCGCCTTCGGTCCAGGGGTATCGAACCCATAAGCCATATTCCGGAATTTGAGCAAATGAGTCGGCTGTGCACGCTTGCCAGGGAGGATACTCTGCATTTGCGTGCTCGTTCCGGTAGTCGAGGCGGGTATGGAGGTAGAGAGGAACGAAGGGAGTGGATGTGGATTGTCAGACGGGGGATGAGGTACGGATTGAGGCGTCTGGGGTGTGAGGAGCAAGTGGTGTTTGATCGGTATTGGAGCTGTCTCTCATCAGCGATGGACGAGCAAAGAGATGGGATCGACATACCGACGAATAGCTTCCCACTAGCACTAAGTCGAGGCACAAGTAATCTCATCCCACCCACCATCTCCTCCCCACCTTCGACCCTCAGCTCCTCCTCGTCGGCATCGACATCCATCGCCATAGCATCCACCAGGCCTGGTCCAGCGGTCGGTTGACGGCCCTCCTCATCCGCGACCTCATGAGCGTGCATGCGCTTACTCGAGCCGGCGGGTACCAGGTTATACCGTTGGGAGTTCGTATTTAGCGATCCTGAGGGATGGGAGTGCGGTTCGATGGGCGAGGGGAGGGTGATGGATAGTCGGGACAAGCGGGAGGGTTTGAGCTGGTCTCGTCAGCTCTTAGTCATGGAAGGGAGTTCGAGCGAACGTCGACGGGAACTCGGATGGCCCAGAGCTCGACGCCGGGTTTCAGGGCTATGGCATCGTATTCGAAGGGGGAGGATTTGAAGCCGGTCGAGACGGTGATGGGGGACATGCCTATTGGGGGTACATATCGGCTGAAAGGTATCAGCTTACGACGACTCATGCTATCAATGAGCTTACGGCAAGCTCCTGCCCTTGCTCGCTGATGGCTGGGTCACAGCAGTGGCCCCGTCCGCCTTGTGCCTCGGCCTCACCCCCTCGAGATCCCCTTCGCTTTCAGGCGAATCGTTGTCCTCACTCTCGCTCTCGCTTCCGTCCATATCGTCATGATCTTCAGTGTCCAAATCGGAATCGACTGTCTCTTTCGATAAGAAAGGTCGCGATGGTTCGGGAGCAGGAGCGACCTTCTGCTTGCTCTTGTGCCTTGCCGTCGACGATGGTCCTGCCTGAGAACTCATTGCTAATCAGTGATGTAGTGACGGAAAAAGTCTGAGACGGCAAAACCCTGAAACGCGGGAGGTAAGTTCCGCGAATCGGATCTGTTTTCATCGTCCTTCTCCACTCCCCCATCGCCCAATCTTCTGAGATGAGCCCGCCGTCATCACCGACCATCAAGGCGGCCGAAGATCTCGAGCTATCAGATTCACCGGAAAGCGAGACGTTTGAGGATGGTTCGGACGTCTTGGCGGATCACAAGGAGACTCCGAGTAGGGTCAAGACGGCTGCTTCGATGGGGGAGAACGGTATCTCATCAAGCACCGACCAGGCAATCACCTCGTCGAGCTCCTCCTTCCGCTCTATACCTGCTTCCACTTCGCTTAGCAGTCTGAGCCCCGAGAAGCTGCTCTCGAGACTTCCCTCAAAGACCTCGCCTGCCGGACGAAAGCTGCGACTGGCTTCGCCTAAACCACCAAAGAATTCCGGATCAGCTACACCCACCCTGTCGGGCGAGGGGTTCTCGGAAGTCCCGCTGACGACTAAAAATGCGGATCCCGAGGCTGGTGAGCACCGGACGCCGGAACGGAAGAGTCGTGCATTCTCACTCGTCCCACCTCCCCCTGCCGACCTGTCCTATGACCTTCCAGAACCCGTAGTGACGCCTCCTGCAAAAGAGTCAGGTCCAAGCAAGGCGTCCTTCTTCTCATCCGCCCTCGGCTTCGGTTTCCCTTCCACTTCCGCTTCTCTCGCCGCGGAGCCATCATCCCTGTCCGCTCAGACTTCCAGAACAGCATCCGGGAACAGCCAGCAAGGCGGATGGAAGTCGACCATGACGAACCTCCTTACCACTCGGCCCGCTTCTTCCACCTCCCCGGTACCCCCTCCTTCATCATCTAGATCATCGCCATCGTCTCATCCGTCCGCCGTCAGTCCAGCTGGTCCCTCTCGAACCCCCTCCAGCTCATTCCTTCTACATCGTATCGAGTCGACGACCGCTTCACGCGATCGGCGGATCAGTCGGGAGGCAGGCGGCGGAGACAAGCTACGTGAGGGCTTTGAGCGGGTTCGTGGGGAGATGGAGGGTGCTGCACGGGAGATGCGGAGGGAGCGGGAGAAGGGGGTCGAGGAGGAGAAGGAGGAACGGCCGACATCGTCTGGAGGGGTGGACTGGGTATTCTGGGGCTCGGTGGTACAGGACTACGAGGAGGTGGCGAGGACGAGACCGAAGGAACTGTCAAAGGCGATTCAACAGGGTATCCCAGCTGTCATACGGTATGTCTCATGGCCAGAAATCCTGCTGACGGTGAATAGAGGAGCAATCTGGCAGCTCATGTCCTCGTCAAAATCCTTACCGTTGGAAGAGACGTATAAAGCCTTGCTGAAGCTCTCATCCCCGCACGAGAAGGCGATCGTCAAAGATCTGAGCCGGACGTTCCCTCATCACAAGTTCTTCCAGGAGGGAGGTGGGGCTGGGCAGGAGAGCTTGTTCATGGTAGTCAAGGCGTACAGCTTGTATGCCAGCATACTCGTGGTGAGGCATGTGCTGAAGTTTCGCAGGTATGATCAAGAAGTCGGTTATACTCAAGGCCTAGCTTTCATTGTTGCTGCCCTTCTTCTGAACGCGAGTCTGCCCTATATCTTAGCTTTCTGCTGCCACACTCATCTGTCGGTGCTGACATAGCGTAGATGCCCGACGAAGAAGCTTTCTGCGTCCTTGTTCGCTTGATGGACTCGTACAACCTGCGATCCCACTTCCTCGCCGATATGCCTGGCCTCCAACTCCGACTCTTCCAATTCGATCGGCTACTCGAGGAGATCCTCCCGCTGATACATACTCATTTCTTGAGGAAGGGGATCAAGAGCAGCATGTTTGCCAGTCAGTGGTTCATGACGCTCTTCTCTTACCGGTAAGTCAAGTACAGGCCACCATGCATGTTGATGACAGGATAGATTTCCGCTGTCGTTGGTATACCGCGTCCTGGATATCGTTTTCGCGGAAGGCATCGAGGCGATCTTCAGATTCTCCCTTGCGCTTCTACAGAAGTCTGAGGAACAGCTGGTTGATCTCGAGTTCGAAGGGATTCTCAATTTCCTGCAGACAGACCTGTTTGAGGTGTATCGCGCGGAAACCTCGCCTGAGGAGGAGCAACGGGCGGAAGGAGAGTGGCTTGCAAACGACTTTGTGCGAGATGCCTATGACGTCCGGATGTGAGTGGTCTCGATGGCTTGACCATTTGCTGATTGAGTGAACAGAACACCCCTCATGCTCGACTCGTACGAATCGGAGTGGAGCGATTTATGTCGAGATCAGAACAAGCATGCTCTGGAACTAGATCAGCTGCGAGGGGCGAATCGCAATCTTAGCTCACAAGTGTAGGTGGATCCTATTTTTCCCGCACTCCTAATCGGCTGACCCATTCAACAGGAAGCAGCTTGAGGCCTCGCTTGCCACAATGTGAGCGAGATCTACTGATGCAGTTGCACGAACTAATCGAAGCCTCGCAGCAGTGAGGAGCATGTCGAGCTTGTCCGTCAACTGGTCAAGAGCAAGATCGAGAAGGAGGAGACGGAGAATGAGTTGGTGCGATATAAGATGTTGTGAGTGGACGCTCTTGTGGAATCTCCCTCATGAGAGATCGACGTCGTGCAATTCTTCGCTTATTAGGATCGTGCAGATACGCAGAGCTCGCCCACGCTCAGCAGGACGCCATGTCCACCCACAGTCGGCTGTCTGCCGGATCCTTACAGCAACCACCACGATTCAACAGTACATAGGCTGACCCAATCACTGCATACATCATCTGATCATTCTTCATGTCGCATACTCGCATACATAGCCAAGACGATCAAAGGATTGATGATATCATGCTTAAAACAAAGTGCCCTCGATATGGGTCAAGCATCATAATCCTCGTCAACCTCCCTCTCCTGCCGAACAGCTCCAGGCTCAGCCGCTATACCGACCTCGTCCATATCCTCATCCTCCCCCTCGGCGTCCCCGTCCCCCTCTCCTCCCCTGAAACCATTGATGTCCCCATCCTCCGTCCTAACCTCATCCACCTCTTCCTCACTCTCGCTCTCCCCTTCTTCCTCGTCCTCATCCCCTTCCTCCTCCAATACCAGTCCCGAATCCGGTACGATATCGAAGTTCACCTCCCCTAATCGCTGGTGCGGTGGAGGTAACCTGAGCACGTCAAAGGTCTCGGGTAGTGTGGGAAGGGGTTGACTATTCAGCTCGTGTGCGAGTGTAGCCAGATACTGTTCCATTCAGCCAAAGATGAGGTGGGAGGTGGGAGGTAGGTAGGGTAGACGTACGTCTCGGGGAGGAGCTTCGAAGAACTCGTATCGCCTTCTCATGGAGATGGCAAGTCCCACATCCTCTTTCTCGATTTTTGACGGGCCGGGGCGCGAGGCGTGGTCGGCTAGTGCTTGGGCGGATTGGAGGACGTCGGCGGTGTACCCTGTTCGTCCATCAGTCTGACAGAGCACCGAGTGATGAGAGGTCACGGTGACGGGGAGAGGTATCGTGGGTGGAGAGTAGAGAAGGATGAGGAGGAGAGGCGTACGGTGGGCGAAATCGAGGAGCTGGTGGATGACGCGCTCGTCGGCGTCGTCGATACCTTTCGAGGCGAGGATGAGGGAGATGAGACGACCGTCGCGAGGGACTGCGACGGGTCGAGATCAGCTAGGACTGGGCGTCAGGAGACTGATTGGAAGCCAAACATACTTGGGTGAGCGGCGTTGGTCATCTCCTCTGCAGCTGGTAAGATAGGGAGAGTAGATTGGAGGGGCCATTCAACAGCGGCTTGGGGTATTGCTGGCGGAGATTTCTCGGAGGAATTGTTGATGGAGTCGCCTGGTACACACTGAGATCATGGATACATGTACTCTTTGACGAATCTCGTCTCTCCATCCCTCTTCCCGCCTTCCCTCATCGTTATTAGCAAATTTCCTCCCATCTACTCGACGTCTATTATACGGCTGATTTCGTAAATCTGGCATAGAAGCCCAAGAAAAAGAGGACCACCACGATCACATGATGACACAGCACGCGTTTTGCTGCAACGCCCTGTCAGCGACTTCGAAGATCACTGGAAAGACTTGCGCACCTTCTTCGCAGTCTTGTAAAACATCTTGGATTGCGCGGAAAGTGCGTTGGATCGCTCAACGAGGTTGTCCAGCTTCTCTCCTCGCTCCAGCACCGACTCGATCGTCTTGTGCTGCTCAATGGTCAGCGCATCAACACCGAATGCCGTCAAGCAGTCCACGCACCAACACAATCTTCGTCTCGTCCAGCTCCTTTTGTACCTTCATGATCGTATCCGCCTGCTTTGGGTCCTGATACTTGGTCAAATATGTTGACAATGTCCCCTCAAGCTTGCCCTTCTGAGCCGGCGGGAGACCACCCGCTGCGGCTTGCGAAGGGTTTCCGCCGAATGCGTTGGCAGAAGCAGAGTCGAACGAGGGTGCTGCCGAGGACGAGGGGAGTTGAGCGAGGAGAGCGGTGTGTTCGTCGAGAAGTTTGGTGAGAAGGGAGAATGCTGGTCGGTAGGGGTACTCGAGATCGGTCACCATCACAGCTACGATAGCCAGATGAGCTTGACTATGAGGATAGGAGGGCATCTGACGCACCAGCCATGCCCATCGCATTTGGACCTCTGCCAGGAACTCGAAAGACGTGCGCCTTGTAGTTGTTCTCCTCCACCGATGAAGGTTGGTTCACAGGTGTTCGCTCTGCCACCGTCTAACAAACTACTGTTAACGAGGAATGCTCAACAACATGAATGACATGCGCACTTTCGTGAGGAAAATCATGAACTCCCCAACACTCCCTCGTTGATAGAAGGAAAAGCTGCTGAGGTCCTGCGCATTGGCAAGGATCGTAGCTTGCGCAGGAATATTTGGTGAGACTGAGAGGAGAGAGAGCGAGTAGACCTTCATCGTGTCAAGGGGAAGGTGGTGGTAGGCTGCGAGAGCTTAGGGAGCCGTGGTGATAGTAGGAGAAATGGAACCGATGTCGTGGGGTCGCAGCGTGAGCGTTCGGCAAAGAGGGGCGAGCGGTGTTTGTGCTTTTGATGCAATTTGGCAGGAGGTTATCGAGGCTTCGTCACGGTTGAGAAGTGGCAAATGACTGAAGCGACGACTACGAACCGGTACAATGATGGAGAAATCAGCAAGGGCATCCGGAGATTGGCCTTGCGACCAAGCACCCC